>Ga0302207_1000107_pt1 | contig 33543 bp, 25 predicted proteins | sample II_Fen_E2_2_FD_198792 | JGI IMG/M metagenome (GOLD analysis project Ga0302207, IMG submission 198792) | Peat permafrost microbial communities from Stordalen Mire near Abisko, Sweden - II_Fen_E2_2 | ecosystem: Environmental > Terrestrial > Soil > Wetlands > Permafrost | place: Sweden: Abisko...
TCCCTGCATTTCAGGTGGCAATGCCTGCGCTGACAAAAGATGTGATTACTTATGAAGAATTTATTGCAATGATTGAGGCACATCCCGATTTGGCGGCAGTAAAAGTACACAAACAACGCTTTGGTTACATGGTAAATAACACTATTTGCGAATACGGTGAAGTACTTATCAATGGAGCCAGAATTGTAACTATTAATTCCGAATCGACTGAAGTAGAAGATATTACTAAAACAGTCAAGGATATTGGTCTCGAAGGTGTTGAAAACATTAACTACCTGCAAGCTATCAAACGGGTTATTGGTTTTATCAATAAACCGTTAGCAAATTAAGCTGTCCCCCAACCCCCTAAAGGGGGAATAAAAAAACAACAAACCGCTCTCTACCCCTTTTTTCCACTTTAGGGGGTTAGGGGGCAGAGTTAGGGAGCAAAAATAACTAAACAAAATGGCACAAGAAATAGAAAAAAAATTTTTAGTAAGCTCAGATGCCTTTAAAGCAGAAGCTTCAAAACAAACCCGCATCACCCAAGGTTACCTGTCATCTATTCCTGAACGAACTGTTCGGGTTCGTGTAAAAGGAACAAAAGGATTTATAACTATCAAGGGAATTGGCAACGAATCGGGTGCTTCTCGCTATGAATGGGAAAAAGAAATTCCGGTGGAAGAAGTACTGGAATTACTCAAAATCTGTGAACCGGGCGTAATTGACAAAACCCGCTACGAAGTGAAAGCAGGAAAATACACTTATGAAATTGATGAGTTTTACGGTGAAAATCAAGGCCTTGTAGTTGCAGAAATAGAACTTTCGAGCGAAAACGATAGCTTTGAAAAAGCTTCATGGTTGGGCGAAGAAGTAACAGGAGATGTAAAATACTACAACTCTATGTTAATGAAAAATCCATATTCAAAATGGTGAAGAGCTTGACTCATCCAAAATGAACATTTTGACCCCTGAATAAACCCTCAAAAGGAGTTTAGGGGTCAATATATGCTAAAAAATCAGAAGGGTTCGTATGAAAATAGTTTATTCTGTTTTTGCATTCTTGTCTGTGATAGTTTGTTTGAATTCTTGTGTCCAGGATCCGGTTGTAATTGACAATCCGAATAAAAAAGACTATACGGAATTCAGCACACAGGTAATCGGGTTATCCGGCTTGTGTTTTTCGAAAGACAGCTCATCTCTATTGGCTGTGAGTGACAAATTCGGAATTTACGAACTGAATTTTGATGGAACAACAAAGCGAAAGCTGCCTTATGATGGCACTAATGATTTTGAAGCAATTACAATCAATCACAATTCAGGCGATATTTATGTAGCCGATGAATCATTAATGACGTTGCTTTTGCTGTCAAAAGATGAAAAATCGCTAACTCCTGTAACCAAAATTGAAGTTTCCGGTGGAGTTTCAAACAAAGGGATCGAAGGATTGACTTACGGACTCGACACATTATATGCTGTCAATCAGGAATTACCAACGGATTTAATTAAATATTCTTTAAAAAGTAAAACTGAAGTATCACGTATTCATGTTACCTTTGCCATTTACCTGTCGGATATTTGTTTTGACAGCACAGACAATACCTTATGGATTTGCGATGCCAACCAGAAAATGCTATTTCATTGTAACCTGAATGGTCAGGTTATAGCATCGCAATCGATAAGTTTTATAGTAAAAGCCGAGGCTTTGCTCATTGACAGGACTTCAAACATAGCCTGGATTGGTTGCGACCAAACCGGCAATTTATACCGTGTGAAACTAAAAATTTAATACTCAAAAATGACAGAAGCTGTAAAAAACGCAACATCAACCATCAATCCGGAGATTGGAGAAGATGTTACTTTCGATCCGCTGGATATGAACAATTACCGGATTGAGAAATTACCGAAGATGGTAAAATCCGGTTTCGAAAAATGGATGGCAATTGTCGGTGGTCCGTTAGCAATAGTTTTGTTTATTTATTTCTATTGGTTTGCAAAAATTCCTTTTCTCGAACATTTGAATGTTTCTGTGATGGGAAAAGAAGCCGCCAAACGTTTCGGAGAAGTTGGTTCGGCTGGTTTTACGAAGATAAATTACGCCATGCTGGCCATTTTTATCGGCGCCATCGTGTTGTGGATTACTGAAGCAATACCTAATTATCTGACATCACTGATATTGATTTTGGCCATGGTTTTAACCGGAGTTACAACGGACAAAGTAGCTTATGCACAATTAGGTCATCCGGTTATGTGGCTGAATATTTTATCTTTCGTACTGGCAAGTATGTTGGTGAAAACCCGTGTCGCAAAACGTTTTGCATTATGGTTTGTTATCCGTTTCGGGAAAAATGCGACTATGGTTATTTTCAGTTTCATGGTCATCAATATCGTACTATCGGCTTTTATATCGGCAACAACAGCAAAAGCAACTATTTTATTGCCTATTTTCATGGTAGTTGCAGCTATATATGGCGCAAGCAAAGGCGACCGGAATAATTTTGGTCGAAATTTAGTACTCCAAAACCTTTTCCAGATAAACATGGGAGCGACAGGATTTCTAACCGGTTCGGGTGCAAATCTTTTAGCTGCTGCCATGATTGCCGGAGCTATGGGCTGGAGTTCATTCAGCTATCAGGACTGGTTTGTTGCGGCGTTTCCATTGTGTCTGATTTTAATGTTGATTGGCTGGTTTGTAGGTCTGAAAATTATTTTCCCATTGAAAAAAGGAGAAAATCAGCCTCAGATTGAAGGAGGTATGGATCGTTTGAGATTAGAACTTGCCAACATGGGTAAAATGACTTTTGAAGAATATAAAGCCATTGCTATTTTTGTTGGAGTATTAGCATTATGGGCTACCGACAAACAACACGGAATTAATCAAACTGCCGTGGCATTTATGGGAGCAGTAGTTGCTCTTCTTCCCGGAATTGGCATTGTAAAATGGAATGATGTGGATATTCCCTGGCATTTATTATTATTCTCCGCAGGAGCATATACATTAGGTGCCGGATTGGAAGCTACGGATTTGCCGGCTACTATGGTCGATACGTTGTTTAATGCCATTGGGATAAATGCTCACACACCTTTTATACTGATTTATGCCATGCTTACAGGCGGTATGCTATTTTCAGCGTTGTTGTTCGAAAGCAAAACCATGCGTGCCTTAATCTTCATTCCAATTTCCATTGGTGTGGCACATAAATTCGGTTATTCCATTTTAAGCCTTGCTTTTCCTGTAGCGTTGTTGGTCGAACATGTTTATGTTTTGCCGTTCAACAGTAAACCGGCCGCATTACTTTACACTACAAATCATTACAGCTGGAGCGATACGTTGAAATACGGTTTAAGCATGATGGTAATAAGTTGGTTCATGATAATGCTTTGGGGTGAAACCGTATTAAAATGGTTAGGTTATACCAATGGATTGCTGTAATTAGGTGATAATTAATAATTAAAACAAATGGTTACAAAGGTTTATAACGACATCATAAATTTTCTGAGTTTTTCTACAAAGCTCAGAAAACTGCGTGCGCAAATAAACCAAAGTATTGATTTGCCGGAAATTATCTCCGAACTTCCCAATTCACATCCCCGGGGATTCATCAAAGTCTTCAAAAAACGAAGAACAACCATTGTTGAAAACTATTTACGAATTACAAACAGTCTCGAATCTGCCATTTATAAAGAAAGAGTTCATGCATTAAGTCTGCTCGCTGAACATATCATTTATTCACGTTCGCTGTCCATGCCACTCAATGCCGCGCGGGTTCAACTGGCATTAATGAAAGAAGTTGTCAAAAACCGTGATGACAAACGCGTACAACTGGAACTGATGCGCGATTTCACTGTTTCGTCATTTGGCCATCCCAGAACGATACGGAACTTTCTGAAAAAACTCGATATAATTGAAGTCCCCGAAACCGGTGAAGAACTGAAAGACCTGAAAATGGGTTGGGATTTTCATGTGCATGATAGCACCTCGTACGGAGTAAAACTTCCAATACAGTTGATTATTGATGCTTTCATCAAAGGAATTTCCGAATTAACCATTGTTTATAATAATCTCGACCGCGAAGAAGCTGTCAAAGAGGCTCTTGAAGCAGGTAGAGTTTTAGGAATAAAAGTAAATATTGCTCTTGAATTCAGCGCATTGACAAATGGAATGCGGTTCCATTATCTCTATATATTGCCCGATTTTGAAAGCGAAAAGGAAAAATTTAAAACATTTCTGAAACAAAAAACCAGCAATTTCAAAGATTTCCTGCATGAGCTTGAAGAAAATGAAGCAAAACGACAAAGAGACATAGGGAAACTCATTGATATATTTAACAAGGAACACCTTCCTAAAATTAATGAGGGCTATAACCCTGATTCAATTTACTATCTTCAACCTTTATCCATCGATAAGGAAGGAAATTCCTATGGTCATAAAATTTACTCACATCGTCAGTTGGGAGAATTTTTATATCCAAAACTAAAAGCGGTACTGGAAAAAAGAGCATTACAGATTTCGGCCTTAAAAATACAAACAGAAAAAACACACAATAAGGTTACAAAACACGAAAGAGAAACTATTCAAAAACGTTTCAGGGATATACGCCAGCAATACCGCAACCTCGAACCGGAAAAAATCAGATTGGATTATTTCACGGGTGATGAAACTCTGACTCTTGAAACAGCTGTCAGCAGTTTGGAAGATATTTATAAACTCGCCAAAAAAGCCGGTGGAAAAATAAAATTTATCCAACCGCTTGAACATGGTTTGCAAGCTGCCATCGATAAGATTCTTGAGAATTACAAGATGTTGACCTATGCAGAAATTTATAATATGTATGGCACCGTAGAAACAAAAGAAAGTGATTTTGTTCTCTTTGCTCACTTCATTAAGCTTCTGAACGAAGGCGATTTATACAACATTACTACTTTTTTGAATGAAAATAAACTCACGTTTGACTCTTTAAAACTGGAAGAAGCGTTGACTTATTTACATAAAAATAACCTTATTCCGGCTATTGGAAGTGATGCTGCCGGACGATCGACTCTGGCACCGGGAATGGGTTTCGTGCTGAAAAGCAGACTTTCTAAACATCAAAGAAAATATTTCCCCAAAAGTCATCACAATTTACCGGACGAAATTTCCGATTTGATTTTTAAACTGGCTAAAATACCCAAAACTCCGCTAAAAAAAGACGAGAAACCCACTATTATTTGCCTTGGCAGAAAGAATAATGGAAAGCAAAATCTGTTGGGTGACGAAAAAACAGAAAAACCGATTCAGCCACTGAGGGCATGGAGATACCTCAATCCTTCCATTAAGAATTCTATCTTTATTCTGATTGGATTTATTCCGGCTTATCTCACTGTGGGTGTTGAATATGCTTTTTTATGGCTGGCGATAACCGGTTCGCGAAACATTTTTGTAGATATAATATCCGAAAATGGATTTAGTCCCAACGAATGGCACACCAACGATATTAACTGGAATAATTTTGCCCAATCACTTTTCTGGACAGGCTTTTCAGTACCGATTCTCGGTTTTGTAAAAGCCCATTTCGATACTGTTTGGACCGGACCCCACGAAGGTGCACTTTTCGAAACAATGAAGTTTTTCTTCATAAACATTACCAACGGAGCTTATCTGGCGACTCATAATACCTTGCGGGGATTCGATAAAAGAACAATTCGTGCTAACTTTTTCCGAAGCATTCTGGCATGGCCGCTTTCTGTAGCTTTTTCGCCGGTTGGAAATGCTTTGTTTATTCCAAGTATTGTTCAGGCTAAGTTCTGGTCGGATTTTGTAGCTGCAATTATTGAAGGAACCGGAAAATACAAAAACATTATCAAGGTAAAAGACCGGATTATGATGAAATTAGTGCCGGTACTTACAGGAGAAAATGAAGAAGCGGAAAAACTTGCCCTGCTCGATTTGATTTTCTTTGTAAATGAAAGTTCGAGAGCGAAAACCGCTTTAAAGAAGCAATTGATTGCTCCCCAAAATTCATTTCAAAAACTGATACGGTTCTTATTCAGGAGAAAAAGAATTGCTCCCAATGAATCCTATTTTGAACTAAAGAAACGAATGGATTACCCGGGAAGGTTTAACGAATTGATAGATTATATCATTTTACATTATTACAGGGAACAAAGCTTGTATTTAGTCAGAATGGTTTCCCGAAATTACTATAATCTTCAAAAATGGCTTAACGGAATCTCAAATCATTAAATAATTTAGTTATTGATTTAAATTTATGTTTTTAATGCACTGAATATGATAATAATTAACTAACATTGCATTCCAAACTTATTATTACTCATTTCAGTTAGTTTAAATATAAAATAGCGAAACACAAAATAGAGAATCTCTTAAAAACGTATACTTAATTTCTTAAATCGATTACTTATGACAATCATTCTTTTTGGCCCTCCGGGTTGTGGAAAAGGCACTCAAAGTGCATTAATTGCCGAGAAATACAAACTCAAACACATTTCTACAGGCGATATTCTCCGTAATGAAATAGAACTGGAAACCGATTTGGGTTTATCAGCCAAAAAGTATGTAAATGAAGGAAAATTAGTGCCCGACGACGTTATAATTGATATGTTGATGAAAGCGATTAAAACGGTAGGCGCAGGTCTTAACGGAGTTTTACTCGATGGTTTTCCACGCACAACGGCTCAGGCCGAAGCACTGGAACAAAAACTGGCATCTTCGAACAAACAAACCAATGTGCTGATTGACCTGATAGTAAGCGAAGATGAATTAATAACCCGCATGTTACTTCGCGGCGAAATGACAGGAAGGGTTGACGACAGCCTTGAAACCATTAAAAAAAGGCTTCAGGTTTATACAGAACTGACACTTCCCGTAAAATTATTTTATCAGGCTCAAAACAAATATGTTTCGATTTATGGGCAGGGTGATATAACTACAATTTTCGGCGAGATTTGTTCAGAAATAGACAAACACACAAAAAATTAAATGAACAGCAAACTAAAATATCTGATTGCACTTGCAACTGTTGTAAATGTGATTTGCAGCAATGCACAATCCGCTTGGCCCGGAGTACAGTGGGCTTCGGCAGTGAATTTATCGGCAGCTTATCCTTCGGATGCAATCGGACTAAGTGGTATGTATTGGAACAGCTATACAAACCGGCTTTATACTATTGGCGACAAAGGTTATTTTTATGCGCTTCAATACAACAAAACCACAAACGCTTACACGCTTATTGGTACAAACTCCAGCATGAACGGACCGGAAGCAGTTACCATGGTAAATGATTCACTAAATGAATTTTATACCATTGACGAAAATAGTTACCAAATCCGGAAATATACACATGCTGCTAATTTTTCAACGATTACTATGTCAAAATACTGGTATTTGCTGCAATCGCCATCGCCCATGACCGATACCGGAAACACAGGACCCGAAGGAATCTGTTTTGTTCCCGACAAATACCTCAAAAGAATAGGATTTATCAGTTCCAAAACCGGAACTACCTATACGTCGACCAAAGGTATGGGCGGGTTGATATTTATTGCCCATCAGGATGGCGGTTACGTCTGGGTGTTTGACGTAAATCCAGCAGTTACCAACGATTTTGCTTATGTGGGGAAATACAAAACCAACGAAACCGAAAGTTGCGATGCGGCCTTCGACCGTTCGACAGGATTGCTTTATATTCTACACAATACCGGCGATAACTACTTAGAAGTTACTGATATGACCACAACCTTGGTTTCGGGAGAATATAAATTTGCTACGAAAAAAGAATTTTATATTCCAAATCCATCCGGTTCAATCAACGTGGAAGGTTTTGCGCTTTCGCCCAAATATCCAGCCTCTACGAATATGGGCGTGTGGCTGTGTCGCGATGTAAAATTAGCCGACAATGCCGATGCAGTACGCTGGTTTTCAACTTTTTCAGCCGAAGGCACCGATATAAGAACGGATGTATCGACTGTCACAACTGAATCGGAAACATTTTCCATTTTTCCAAATCCTGTTAGCGATCAACTTATCATTAAAAACATAAAACCGGAAAGCTTTTCCGTTCAGATTTATTCAGGCATTGGACAATTGGTAGTGGTAAAACAAAATCTGAATTCTCAGGAAACTATCAATTTGAAAACACTCAAAAGCGGAATTTATTTAGTAAAAATTTCAGCCAATAACCAGCTTAAAGCCGTAAAAACGATCATTAAAATCTGATAAATTCATAACAATTTAATACGAAATCGAATTAATGAATTTTTTCTTCATTAAACCTAAAAAAACCAATAAATTAAACACTTTATTCAAAATTAATTCTATACATTTGTATGCTTATTTTAATAAATCTTATTGATTTTTTAAAATCTCACAAAAATTAAAATCAACTTCAATACTAACTTTTTAAAAATTCAGAACATGAGAAAAATTACTTTTTTAAGAACAATGCTTGTAACTTCTACAGTGATGCTGACGAGTATAAGTATTTCAGGACAAACTCCTTTTGGAAATAATAATTTGGGTGTTTTAGTTGCAGCAAGCTCATCTGCTAATAACACAACTGTCAGTGTTGTGGAAATAAATAAAACTGCCGCTACTCAAACAGCTATTCAAACCATCAGTATTCTTGGAACTGGAACAAATGCTATTCGGGTGTCAGGATCTGCAACATCTACTCTTTATGCTGCAAATTCAAATGATGGTTCTTTATTTTGTTTTACTGGGCATAACAGTGAAGTTACTGCAAGTAATGCAAATACAATTACGTCAAGAGCTGTTGTTGCGGTAAACAATGCTGGTAATTATTCATTACCAACTACATATACCGGAGCAAGCGGTAGCCAAACTCGGGGTGCAACTACAACTGACAATACAAATTTTTATATTGCAGATCAGGGTGGTCAATTTACAAATGGAGCTTCAACTGCCTCTCCAATTGCAAATATTAGAGGAATGAAATCTTTTGGAGGAACTGTTTATTTAGCTCAAAACAGTAGTACTTCAACAGTTATTGAAATTTCTTCTACTTCGGCGATTACTGGTGGTACTATTACAGGCTTACCAGGTTTAACTAATAATTCAACGATTTTTGATTTTTATTTAATATCTTCTGGTACAAATGGTTCATCTTATGATGTTTTATATATTTTAAGATCAACAACTGCAACAGCTGGAACAATCGCTAAATACTCATTAGTATCGGGAACATGGACTGCAAATGGAACTTATACAACTACATTTGGTGGCTTTGGTCTTGCAGCAGAAAATAATGGTTCAGGGGGAGCATATCTTTATGCAACAACCGGAACAGGAGCTACAGCAGCAAATAGTGTAATAAAATTAACTGATGCAGCTGGTTATAACTCACTAATTAATATTACTACTGCTAGTAATGTCACTCTTTATACTGCTGCAACAGGGACAACTATTAAAGGTGTCACATTTGCACCAAAACCATTTCTTATTTCTGTTGTCGAACCTTCTGTTCCAACTATGTCATCTACTGTTTTATCCCAAATACTAACTGTTAATGGAACAAATTTAACAGGAGATATTTCGTTGGCTATTTCCGGTACTAATTCTTCTGCTTTTACTGTGACACCTACCCTTACACAATCAGGTGGTACAGTAGTAAGCACTCCTGTAACCATTAATTTTGTAGCGACTGCTAATGGCTCTTATAGTGCCGTTCTCACCTTATCAAGTCCGGGCTCAGCATCTAAGACATTTAATTTAAATGCCAGTATAAGTACCGGAATCATGCCGGTTGCCGTATCATCAGCTGTTTATAATTCGAATGGTAATATTGCATTCACGGCTTCGGCAGGTCAAACTGTAGAAATTTTCAATACTGTTGGTCAAAAACTATTAACCAAAACAACTGTAAACGGTTTAAATACCATCCAATTATCAGCCAAAGGAATTGTGCTTGTAAAAGTTGGCAACCGTATTTCGAAAATCGTTTTGTAAATAAATCTTTTCCATATGTCCGACCGATTTAAGCGGTCGGACATATGGTATACTATTTAAAAATCAAATTTACTCATCCAAAATTATTAGAATTATGAAAAAAATTACTCTTATTGCGATAGTAATTATCGCTTCAGTTAATCTATTGAAAGCACAGGAAACTTTCTACACTGAAACTTTTGGAACTCCTGCTCTTGATTCTCCTGTTGTTACCGCTGGAGAAAGCAAAAATGAACTGTTACAAAATCACGTATGGGATACAAATATTGTAACTTATAGTTGGACATTGGTTGATAATGTTGATCCTACACTGCCAGGAACAATAAACGTACGAAATAACAATCCTTCCACTTATGCTGGTGCAAGTAGCGTTGGAAACCTTTATTTTAATGCGAATGCAACAAATTCATTTACAATTACAGGAAATACTTCAGCATTTTCAAATGTCAAACTTTCGTTTGGTGTTTTTGGAAAAACAGCTGGTGATGCAAAAAAATTAGTTGTGGAATATTCTACAGATGGTGGATCTCAATTTACAGCCATTGCCACAACCGAGTTAGCAGCTCTTACTGCAGCAGCAAAAGGTTGGGAATTAATTTCAAACATTTCTTTCCCCACAGCTGCATCCGTAAAACTAAAATTCTCAACTCCAAATTTGGGTGAAATCAGAATTGATGATGTAAAATTATCTGGTGTAAAAGTTACGAACTCAGTTAATTTGCCTAACTACAAAAACTGGTCTTTAACCGGAAAAACATTGAAATTTGATGTATTGCCAATGACAAAAGTTGAAATATTGGCGCTTACCGGTAGCAGAGTGGCTACTTTTGATGCAGCCACCAGCATTGAACTGAATCTTCAGAAAGGAATTTATATTCTGAAAGCAAATAATACCTCAGCAAAAATCACGTTGAAATAACTCTCGGGGTTCAAATTTAAGAATAATACCATTAAAGTTATAAAACAAACCGTCTGGAATAGAAATTATTTCAGACGGTTTTTGTTATTTTGCAGTTCTTATAGAAACGGGAGATTTGTCAACTTACATTTCTCATTTTTGCAACACAAAATTATGGCTGAAGAATTACTGATTTTAAAAGGAGCAGATAAAAAGGAAGTTTACGATACGTTGATTCCTCAACTGGCATCACTTATTGACGGAGAATCTGATTTAACGGCCAATCTGGCTAACATTTCAGCCGCACTAAACGAAACATTCGGGTGGTTGTGGGTCGGGTTCTATTGGGTTAAAAACGAAGAATTGGTGCTTGCACCGTTTCAGGGACCGATTGCCTGTACACGTATTAAATTTGGCAAAGGAGTTTGTGGTACAGTATGGAAAGAAGCCAAAAGTATTTTAGTTCCCGATGTGGAAAAATTTCCCGGACATATTGCCTGCAGCAGTAGCTCGGTTTCAGAAATAGTTGTTCCGGTATTTGACAAAAACGGGAAAGTTGCCGGTGTACTTGATGTTGATAGCGAACGATATGATATGTTGGACGAAACAGATGTGATTTATCTGGAAAAAATCGGAAAACTTATTACAGAAATAGTATAAAAAAACAGAGATTAAAAATCTCTGTTTCAATAATTTATTCAGTCATTTTAGCTTCCATTTCAGCAAATGTTTTTTGTTGTAATTGCGTTTCAGTCGGAGTAATTCCATCTCTTCCATGCAAACGGGTAAAGACATGCAATTTAGAGTCCACCAGTTCAGCATCTACATTTCCACCCGTGGAAGTTCTCATTCCTTTGTAAAGTAATAATGCACTTACCGGATCAGCCACATCGTCGGTTTTACTTTTGTATATTTTCATATAAGTTCCAACCGGCAACGTAATTCCTTTTTCAAGGTCAAGTCTTGTCAAATCTATCAGTGCCATAAGTTGTTTCAGCGTTTCCTGTGGACGATAAACATACCAGTGACCTTGTTCGCCTGTTGCCAGATCAGTTGTCAGATAGCCAAGTACAGGGCCCAGCAAACCTACCAACGTCAGGGTTTTATTGGAAGAAACCACAATCGGATCGACAAGAAAAATGCCCTTTGGAGTGGTATAACCCGCGAATAAACCGGATTTTACCATATTCACAATGAGTGGTGCTCCGGTTGAAGAACCCGCTAAGTAAATTTTCTTAAATCCCAAATCACTGAGTTTTTTATATTCATCAGTAATAGAACTCTGCCAGTCTTTCCATGTTGCAGTTTTAAAATCTGTATAACTTCGTCCATGTCCGCCAAGCAAAACTTGTGATACATAAAAAGTTCCTTTTTCATTAGCAAAAGTCCGGAGCTCATCCCACTCGAAAGTAGTGGCCGTATATCCGTGAGCAGCAATAATTACCGGTGTGTTTTTTTGTAATTCGGTTGGTGAAGGAATATAAGCAGAAACCAGATAATTTTCGGGATGAGCCAGTGAAGGATCGGAAATTAGGGTTCCATCCAGCATGGTTGCGTTATTAATGTCAGGCGTCGAATTGCAGGACAAAAGAAAAATGGAAACAACGAAACTTATATATTTTATCAGATTGTTCATATTTTAATTGAAAATTGGGAATTGAAAATTGAAAATTATTTTTTACCAATATAATAGAAAACACTCAACTGATAATATACCGGAAATAAAGTTCCGGGGCCACTGACACCATCCCCGCTGATCAGATTATAACCGGCGGATAAACTGGCAGCCGCCGGAAATTTAAATTTGTAGAATAGTCCGGCTTCAATCGCAAAAAGCAAAGAGTTATGTGGCAACACACTAAACATGGGTGTTTCCATATCAGCATGAAAAAAGCCGGTATTCAATCCCGCGAAAATCTGCAAATCCTTCTGCGAACTAAATCTCCAGTCGGCACCAACTACAATATTATCCTGTTTTACTGCATTTCCGATCATGGCACTTCCCAATCGACTGGTTACGTAACTTGCTTTCAGGTGAATTTTTTTATTCAACAAAAAGTCGGATGTAAAATCAGCAGCGACTCCATTCTCCCAATACAACTGTTCGGTTTTTTGAAATTTTAAACCTACTCCCAAATCGTACGATTCGTTTTTTTGCGCATTTGCAGAAATAATAATCAGGCATACGGTAAAAATCAATAATACTGTTTTTCTCATCTTTTATTTTTCCGGTTTTTTAATTTCAAGATTTATTTTTTATAAAACTAAAACAAAGGACATATTGTTCAATCCCAAAATCTTTCCTATCGGGTAAATCACATAAAGTTATGAAACCGCTTCAATATTTTCTGCGTTCAGAATTTCCTTTGCTCCTGTGGCATACAACCCTTCGATACGTGCTGCATAACGTTCTTCCACTTTACCACGCACAATTTTCATGGTGCTGTTTACCAATCCGTTTTGTTCGGTAAACGGTTCACCAATGACTCCAATAGCAGCCGGCAACCAACGTTCGGGAAACATTCCTTCGAATTTTCCGCCTTTTTTATATTCATTTATTTCCCGTTGAAGTTTGTCCAAAGCCAGTTCTTTTGCTTCGGTTGAATTCCAGTCAATAGTTGGTTTTTTGCGATGCACATACCGTTTCAGACCTTCTTTATTGGGTACAATCAACGCCGAAGTATAAGGATTTTGATTGTTATAAAGCACCACCTGATCAATAAAATGAGAATTATCTGCCAGCGATTCTTCAATTCCTTCCGGACTGTATTTCTCACCGTCACTCGAAATCAACAGACTTTTAAAACGCCCGACTACATAAAGGAACCCGTCATTATCCATGTAGCCCATGTCGCCGGTATGAAGCCAACCATCTTTAATGGTTTCTGCAGTTGCTTTTTCATTTTTATAATAACCGGCCATCACGTTTTCGCCCTTGATAACGATTTCGCCTTTTTCAAAATTCGGCAGTTCGTTTCCGTCATTGTCACAAATTTTCAGGTCCATTGGTTTCACCAGATAGCCCGATGAACCGAGTTTATGATTTTTCATTCCATTCGACGAAATAATCGGCGTGGCTTCCGAGAGTCCGTAACCCTGGAACATGGGAATGCCAATGGCATAAAAAAACCGTTGCAAATCAATATCGAGTAACGCTCCGCCACCGATAAAGAAATCAAGCTGACCACCAAATGCTTCCCTGACTTTTGAAAATAAAATTTTATCAAATAAAGCATATTCGGGTTTCAAGATTGCTTTCCAACCTTTTCCTTTGTTCCAACCTTCGGCATTATACAAATATGCCACTTTTAGGGCATGATCGAACATAGCCTGCACAAGTTTTCCTTTGGACCGAATGTTTGTTTCAATACTTTTCTTAAAATTCTTAGCTAAAGCCGGAACGCTCAGCAACAGACTCGGTTTCAACTCACTGATATTGATGGGAATATTTTTGAGTGTTTCCATTCCGGTTTTTCCGGTCTGAACAGTTCCTACGCTTGCACCGCTAGCCATAAAACTATAAAATCCGGCAACATGTGCGAAACAATGGTCGAGTGGAAGAATTATCAACGTACGGTATGTTGGTGGAATTGTCATCAGGGTTAAAGCCTGTTCTACATTAGCGGTGTAATTGCGGTGAGTGAGCATAATCCCTTTCGGATCGGCTGTTGTACCCGATGTATAGCTTATATTTGCCAAATCGTCCGGTTGAATAGCTTGGGCTCTTTCTTCAACTATTTTTGGATTCTTTTTAACTCCTTCAACTCCTTTTAAAAGCAACTCCATTAAACTCATTTCATTGGGTTCATAAGTAGGTTGCGGGTCAAAAATAATAACCTTCTTAATATGAGGAATGGCTGAAGCTATTGTTTTTATTTTCTTCAACTGTCCGCCGGAAACTAAGATATATTTTGCTTCTGAGTGAATTAACCGGAATATCAAATCGTTACTTTCTTCCAACTTTATCGAAAGCGGAACATTAACCGCCCCGGTAAGCAGAACTCCCAATTCTCCTATAATCCAGGCATTTCTACCTTCGGATAATAATGCAATTTTGTCTCCGTGATTTACGCCAATCTCAATTAATCCTGCTGCCAGCGTGTGAGCTTGCTGTTTCGTCTCTTTATATGTTGTAGGTTTAAATTCAGTTGTAGTTTTCTCCCAAAGGAATGGATTGCTTGCATATTTGTCAACACTTTCGTTCAACAAATCGATAATGGTTGGTCTCATGTAATATATCAAATATTAAAAAATGGTTTTTTCTATGACTGCTTATCAATCTGAAAGAGGTTTATTGTCATTCACAACAAAGCCCGCATATTGCGGGCTTAATTCGGGCAAACCGGATTGCTTAAAGTCTTCCAAAGAAGAAATCGCATCTTCGGTTTGGTCTGTATTTCAAACGTGGTTCAATTATTTTTCCTTTGCCATTCGGGATAATGTGGTCAAATGGTATTCCCCATACTTTTACCATCTCTGCTTTTACACGATCAGAACGCCGCTGACTTAATAAATTATTATAAGGATTATTACCCATATAATCGCAATAACCTCTGACCTCTACATACAAAGTCGGATCAGCTTTCATTTTCATAGCAATTTTCCGAATAGTAATCAACGCATCATTATCAAGGTCAATCTGGTCAAAATCGAAAAATACAGCAGGAATATCATCCGGTAAATTTATAGAAGTAGTCTTAGCTGTACCTGTAACCTGAGAAGCTTGAATTGGAAGCGGTTTTCCCCAAAAATCGACTGCTGTATTCGGTGGAGTATTTGGTGATTTGTCCCTTACATCCGGTACTCCGTCGCCATCAGAATCCGGACCATCATTCGACAATAATTTTTCAAGTTTATCAACTCTTGGCATCAGATTATCAACCTTTTTACCAATTGTATCAACCTTTACTGCGAGATCATTCAGTTTCTTCTCAAGTTTCTTTGCCAAAAGCAATCCTTCATCAGGTTTATACTCATCCCAAAAAATATTTCGTAAGTGATGTTTCTGAATTGAATTAAATTTGTAACGCAGAAAAAGTGTCCCGGCAGCAATAAAATCATTAGTGACTCCATCCCAGTTTAAATAGGTGACGCCTTCCAGATTATCTTTTGTATAAGCTCTGTAATGAACTTTTGCACCAATAGCAAATGGTCGGGAAAAATTATATTCTACTGAGAAAGTGACTGGAACAGAACCTGCTAAACCATACTTCATTGGAACACTTCCTTCTCGGATGAGAATCGGTCTTATCATTCCGTTATATTTTACATCAACATAGGTATCAGCTGTTTGTATCTGCGTGCGATCCAGATAAGTCACATTATACGGATAATATGCAAAACCAACTCCGATGGAACCGTTTACATAAAACCTTGACCTGGAATTAGGAAAAATCCAGCGCGTAAAATTTATGGTAGCATTAAAATCAGAGGTGTATAAATCAGTATTGATATAAAGAGCAACTGGGCTGTTCGTTTTCGCTCTCAATGGAAAATAATAACCATCCAAAGCTAAACCCCAAACCGGAGTTAAAGCATATTCTATTGTACCACCATAAGTGATATCGCGAATCGATGTTGGGAAAATTTTTGTTAAATCCTGATGAATATCACCATCAAAGTAATTGTATCCATATTCAGCGGTGATTGACCACCTCGAAAAGCCATTGCTTTGCGAGAAACCCGGGATGATTAATAAAAAAATAAAAACAAAAAGTAAAAATCTTCTCATTTGGTTGGAAAGATTAAAACCCAGATAACATTAATACGATAACACTCCTGAAGTTTTGAGAAATTAAGGTCAAAGTTAAGAATATATTTGATTCATTATGGATTATGTAACAATGATTGATATTACAATTTATTACATTTCACCAACAGCAAACACATAAAAAACTTATATACTGTGTTTTAATATCAAAATATCAAAAACAAAAACAATTGCCTAATTTATCTTACTTTGTTGATTTCCTTTCCTTTTTGAACTTTATTTATTTAATATGCTAAAAATGAAAATACTAATTAATAATTTCAACCTTTTTGGTGGCTCCCATTGTCAAATTACGATTGTCAATTCTCTCGACAACCCGAACAGCTAATTCTCTGAACGCAATGGAAGTTATACTTTCCTGATTAACTGCTGCAGGTCGACCGGCATCACCACATTCGCGGATACTTTGCACAAGAGGAATCTGACCCAATAACGGAACGTTTAATTCATCTGCCAACCGTTTTCCACCATCTTTTCCAAATATATAATATTTATTATCAGGTAATTCCGCGGGAGTAAACCACGCCATATTCTCAATTAAACCTAACACAGGAACATTTACCTTTTCACCGGTAAACATATTAACACCTTTACGTGCATCAGCCAAAGCCACATCCTGCGGAGTTGTGACGACTATCACTCCGGTGATACCAAGTGTTTGTACCAATGTCAAATGAATATCACCGGTTCCGGGCGGTAAATCCATTACAAAATAATCCAGTTCACCCCATTGAGCATCGGTAATTAATTGTTTTAAAGCGTTACTGGCTACAGCTCCACGCCAAACAAGAGCTTGTTCGGGATCAACAAAAAAACCTATTGACAACATTTTAACTCCGTATTTTTCAATCGGAATAATTTCATGCCGACCTTCAATTTCCACGACTTCGGGATGAGCATCTTCCAGTCCAAACATTTTTGGCAATGATGGTCCGTGAATATCAGCATCAAGTAATCCAACTTTATACCCTAACGAAGCTAGCGAAATGGCAAGATTGGAAGCAATGGTTGATTTTCCAACACCACCTTTCCCTGAAGAAACTGCAATGATATTTTTTACTTGTGATAAAATGGCTGCCGGCTTCGGTTTTGGCGCTTCTTTCGAAATTACACCAATATTTCCTTTAATATCAACATCTTCGCCAACATAAGTCAAAATGGCTTGTTCAGATGCTTTTACGACGGATTTGGAAAATGGATCATTGAGTTTTTCAAAGATAAGTGTAAAGGATACTTTATTTCCGTCTATATGAATTTCCTCATGAACCATTCCCGAAGAAACAATGTCCTTTCCAGTGCCGGGATAGCGTACATGCACAAGTGCATCTAAAATTTGCTGCGAATATATTTTCATTTGATTTTAAGAGGTTTAAGTTTGAAACTTTATTAAACATGTACTGCATTGCGACCGAAACTCCGATAAGAATCATGTTCAATTTCGGGTTCGGGTTCAAAAAATTCACTCCTTTGTTCCAAGGTAAATTGAATGTATTTGATAGTTAAACCACGGCTAAGCCACTGTTGTTCATAATACGTTTTTATACTCAGAATTGAATCCTGCAAACCGGACGCATACAGGTTGTCGGTTGAAAAAACAACGGGATAACGGTTAATGTTCACCATTTGGGAAGTATACGTGAACATAAAATTGCTGTCAGTTTTCAAATGAATTTTTCCATTCGGTTTTACAAACTGTTGATAGAGTTTCATAAAGTTAGTGGCAGTCAATCGTTTCGTGACTTTTTTCATTTGAGGATCGGGGAAAGTGAGCCAGATTTCACTCACTTCATTTTCGGCAAAACAATGAGATATCATCTCAATATTGGTGCGCAGGAACGCAACATTTGTCATTTTCTTTTGGAACGAATCTTTCGCTCCGGTCCAGATTCTTGCTCCTTTTATGTCAATTCCAATAAAATTTTTTTCAGAATAAAGTTCACCAAGCCCAACCGTGTATTCACCTTTTCCACATCCTAATTCCAATACAATCGGATTCTCGTTTTTAAAAAACAATTCATTCCATTTGCCTTTCAGATTAAACGTTTTCCCTTCACGAAGTTCATGCGATGAAACCTGAAACACATGTGGAAAACCTTCCATATCGGCAAATTTCGCCAATTTATTCTTGCCCACTCTTTAGATTTACAATTTAAAAATATGACTTTTTTCTACCAACTATAAACTACTTACTATTTACTTTCTCAATCCGCATTCCAATGTCGTTAATTCCAATCAAAATCGTATCACGCATCCCCTGAATAATTCCAAAACTGTATTTTCCGGCTTTGGGGAAATGAAAATTTCGTTGATAAATTACCGGCATTTCAAAGACGGAACCGACTCCCGACCCTAACCATTTTCCGCGTTGATCTGCCAGATAAAAATTGATAGTGTCCTTGCTTACAATGCTATCGGGAGAAGTTTTCTGCACAAACAACCATAAATTCTGATGCGGATATTCACCTCGATTCCGGACATTTATAAAAACATTATATGCAGTAGAAACATCGGTTATCGGCACTTCGAAAGTATATACACTATCTTTACTCCAACCTTGCAACGGAATGGTTTTATATTTGAGAAAAACGTCGTTGTTCTGACACGAAAAAGTCAGAATTACTAAACAAATCAAACCAACTAGCTTAGTTTTCATTTTTAATTTCGCCGGGATCATTTTTCTTTATCGGTTTTTGAAAACGTGGATTATTCGAATTATTATTTTCTTCTCTGTTTGGTTTTACAAAACGTGGTTGGTTGTTTTTCTTGTTATTCTGGTTTCCTTTCGGACGCTTTTTATTCGTGTCAAATCGTGTCAAACTATCCTGCCCTACACCATTTTCGTAATCAACAACCACAGGTTTAACTTCATCATCGGCGTGATCGTCAAGCAATTCGGGTTTTTGACCTTTTTTATTCTGGAAAATCACTTCTTTAGCGCGATTGGCACTGATTGTCACCAAATTTGCAGCGAAGTTTTGGGAGGTTGAATAAGTAACCAATCCTTTAAAAACGTCTGTTTTAAAATGATAATAGGTATTGTCAAGCGTTTCAATCTGAATTTCTTTGGATGGAAAATCTTTCAAAGCATCCACATACGAATCAAGCTCGAAATTCATGCAACATTTTAATTTTGCACATTGTCCGGCCAATTTTTGTGGATTTAGCGAAATATCCTGATAACGAGCTGCACTGGTCGACACCGAATTGAAATTAGTCATCCAACCTGCACAGCACAATTCCCTTCCGCACGGGCCGATTCCACCAATTCTTCCGGCTTCCTGACGGGCACCAATTTGCTTCATTTCGATACGTACACGGAAAGTTTCCGCAAAAACTTTGATTAATTGACGGAAATCAACACGCTCATCTGCAATGTAATAGAAAATAGCTTTATTCCCATCACCCTGATATTCCACATCGCCAATTTTCATATTCAGTTTTAAACTTTCAGCAATCTGGCGGGCTTTAATCATCGTTTCCTGTTCCTTGGATTTTGCCTCTTTATATTTCTCCAAATCAGTGTCTTTTGCTTTTCGATAAACCCTGCGAACTTCCATTTTTTCAGGGTTCACATTGTTTTTCTTCATTTGCAATAAAACCAATTTTCCTACCAATGTCACTTCACCAATATCATGACCAGGTGAAGATTCAACTGCCACAACATCTCCTTTTTCGAGAGGAATTTTTGTGCTGTTCAGAAAATATCCTTTGCGTGTATTTTTAAACTGAATTTCTACAAAATCAGTTTCTTTTTGAGTTTCAGGCAAATCGCACATCCAGTCGAATGTTCCGAGTTTTTGTATCGAATTGCGCTGGCAACCCTTCTTATTCATGCGGCAACCGCCAATATCTAGTGTATAATCCATTTTTTTAGTTTGTAAAGTATAAAGTCTGAAAGTTTATAAAGCTCATTTAATTTTATAAACTTCTTACTGATAACTATCTTTTAAGCAGCATAATAATCTTTAATGTCAAATCAAAGAAAATCATTTTTGCATTTACATTTTGTTCAATTTGTCTTTCTGCCAGCGCAAATTCGCTCATTATATCTTCCACATTTCGTTCGTTAATGAAGGGCGAAAACCGTAGAGAAAATTCATCTTCCTCCGGCGTTAAATAATTCAATTCCTGTTGTTGTAAATTCAGAATAAAATTTTCCCGGGTCATATGTTGTGCATAATTCAGAAAATTCTTTTGTCTTTCCCTACCAATTGCCGGCGAAGCCATATCATCAGCCCATTTTCGTAAAGTTTTCAGTGCCGAATGTTCTTTTTTGTTTCCAACTTTCCAGGCAGAACGCATAATCAAAACAAATCGCTCAAAATTCTGCTTCGTTTCATCGCCTTCGTTCAGTGCCGAAATTGCATTCAGATAACTTCCATTCGAAATCCGGGCAATGCTCAGCGCTTCATCTTGTGAAATATCCAGCTCATTATCATGCAATAAAGTCACAACAATATCATTTTCAGTCAATCGAGGAATGTGAATATGCTGTGTTCGCGACAAAATGGTTGTTATAATCTGATCGGGCTCATTTGAAACCAACAAAAATACGGTTTTTTCAGGTGGTTCTTCCAGAATTTTCAACAACTTATTGGCACAAGTGCCGTGCATTTTTTCCGGAAGCCAGATAATCATAATTTTATATTCCGACTCGTACGTTTTCAGGCTTAGCTTTCGAATAATTTCTTCACTCTCGTTCGAATAAATCAAACCTTGTTTGGCGTCATCCGATATACTTGCATACCAATCGTTTACACTAAAATAAGGAGATTTAAAAACCTGTTCCCTGAAATCTCCTATAAAATCGTCACAAACCACAGAAGTTCTGTTTCCTGGTTTTATGACAGGAAATACGAAATGTAAATCAGGGTGAGCCAGTTTTTTATACTTCACACACGAAGGGCAAATACCACACGAATCCTTCTCTGAACGATTTTCGCAACAAATGTATTGCGCATACGCGATGGCCAATCCCAATTTTCCAACACCCTCCAAACCACGGAAAAGTTGTGCATGCGGTATCCGTTGATCGGCTACTGTATGTATTAACCGTTGTTTAATGTCTTGTTGACCAATAATTTGAGAAAAAAGCATCAGCGTATTCTACAGTTTTATTCCAATAAAGTATAAAATGCAAATATACAAAAAAAGAAAGAAAGTGAGAAACAGAACAGAATGCTCAGAAAAACGTTGAATATAGTATTGATATATAAGACATTTTGATTAGAAAAATTGCCTTTCTGTGTTGCAATTTGACATTTCTGTTTAAAATCAAATAGTAATTATCCCTTTTTCCGTATCTTTGTCGTTACCCAAATTTCAAAACATAATTAACATAAATATTTCTACTTATGAAATCTCTTGAACCTGCCGCTTTATGGAGTTTTTTTTATGACATCACACAAATTCCACGACCTTCAAAAAAAGAAGAAAAAGTAATTGCTTATTTGAAGGAATTCGCGAAAAATCAAAAATTGGAATTCAAAGTTGATGCTGCCGGAAATGTGCTGGTTTGTAAGTCCGCCACAAAAGGATATGAAAACCAAAAAATGATAATCATGCAGGCACATATGGATATGGTTTGTGAAAAAAACAGCGATGTGGATTTTAATTTTGAAACCGATGCCATACAAACTTACATCGACGGTGACTGGGTGAAAGCAAAAGGAACCACGCTGGGTGCCGACAATGGTATTGGTATGTCCATAATGTTAGCTGTTTTAGCTTCTGACACATTACAACATCCGGCTTTGGAATGTTTGTTTACCGTTGATGAAGAAACCGGACTAACCGGAGCTTTTGCTTTGGATAATTCGTTATTGAAAGGTGAAGTATTGATTAATCTCGATTCGGAAGATGATGGTGAGATTTTCGTTGGTTGTGCCGGTGGAATTGACACAACTTCTTCATTACCTTACATTTCAGAGATTTCAACGAAAGGATATTTTGCATTTTCAGTTTCAGTAAAAGGGTTGACGGGTGGTCATTCCGGTGATGACATTGATAAAGGACGTGGCAATGCCAATAAAATTCTGAATCGATATCTCTGGAACTTAAATAAAGCTATGGATTTACGACTTCACAGTTTTGATGGTGGAAATCTTCGTAATGCTATTCCACGCGAAGCAAAAGCAATCGCTTCGGTGCCTTTTTCCGAGAAAGAAAATATTCGAGTTATTTTTAATCATTATGTTGCCGAAATTGAAAAAGAACTCGGAGAAACTGAACCCAAAATACATTTAAGTCTTGAATCGGAAGAACTTCCGGAAAAAGTTATTGATAAAAAAACATCAAATGCCTTGTTGAATGTACTTTATGCATGTCCGCACGGAGTAATTGCCATGAGCAAAGATATGCCGGGACTTGTGGAAACCTCCACAAATCTGGCCTCGGTTAAAATGCAGCCCGACAACACAATTTTGATTACCACGAGCCAACGAAGTTCGATAGAATCATCAAAACACGATATTGCACATCAGGTTGAATCTGCCATGACGCTTGCTGGAGCAATTTCCACGCATGGTGATGGTTATCCGGGTTGGAAACCAAATTTAAAATCTGAAATTCTCAATATTGCAAAAGAAAGTTATATCGAACTTTTTGATAGTGAACCAAAAATCAGAGCCATTCACGCCGGTTTGGAATGCGGTCTTTTCTTAGAAAAATATCCTCATTTGGATATGATTTCTATCGGACCCCAAATGTACGGCGTTCATTCACCGGACGAACGATTGAGCATTTCTTCCACTCAAAAGTGCTGGAAATGGTTAACAGGCATATTAGCTGCAAAAAAATAATTTCTATCGCCTTTTCTAAAGTTTTAAACTTTTGGAAAAGTTTTATGAAGAAGAAAAATGAAAAAACCTAATAAACGAAAAATCATCAACGATCCTGTTTTTGGATTTATCAATATACCAAACGATTTTTTGTACGATATTATTCAGCATCCGTATTTTCAGAGATTGAACAGAATCAAACAGTTAGGACTTTCATCATTTGTTTATCCCGGAGCCCAACATACACGCATGCAACATTCGTTGGGTGCAATGCATCTAATGGGTGAAGCCATCATGCAATTACGCGAAGGAGGACATGAAATTACGCCGCTCGAAGCCGAAGCGGTGCAGGCTTGCATACTGCTGCACGATATTGGACACGGACCTTTTTCACATTCCCTGGAACATAGTTTGGTGAAAGGTATAAGCCACGAGCAAATTTCGCTATGGATGATGCAAAAAATTAATGTTGAAATGGATGGAAAACTGGAAAAAACATTGGAAATTTTCACCAATACCTATCCGAAAAAATTCCTTCATCAATTGGTTTCCAGCCAACTGGATATGGACAGACTGGATTATTTGAGTCGGGATAGCTTCTATTCAGGTGTAAGTGAAGGGATTATTGGTTCAGCACGTATTATCAAAATGTTGAACGTTCAAAACGATCAATTAGTAGTTGAAGCAAAAGGGATTTATTCAATTGAGAAATTTTTAGTAGCCCGCCGGTTAATGTATTGGCAGGTTTATTTGCACAAAACATCGATCGCCGCTGAGCAAATGCTTTTGAATATTTTGCGTCGTGCCAAAGAGTTGGCAAGTAATGGAGATTCACTTTTCGGAACACCGGCTTTGCATTATTTTCTTTATAATGAGATAAATGAAAAGAATTTCATGTCGTCAAATTTACCTTTGGAAAACTTTGCATGGTTGGATGATTCGGATGTGGTTAGTGCCATAAAAGTTTGGTCTTCACATAAGGATATTGTTTTGTCAACTTTGTGCGAAGCTTTTACAAACAGACACTTGTTTAAAGTTGAAATCGGAACAGAACCTTATGACGAAGAAAAACGCCAGTTTCAACTAAAACAATACATGAACCATTTCAGCGTTAATATTAAGGATGCAACTTATTTTTTGGGAGAAGAAATTGTAAGTACCGATACGTATAGTGCAGAAGACGACAACATAAATATTTTGTTTAAAGATGGGACTGTAAAAGATATTGCTGAGGCTTCGGACATGCTAAACATAACTGTTTTGACAAAAAAAGTTGAAAAATATTTTTATTGTTATTATCGCATTTAACGCATTTCATCTCTCTAACTAATTTGGTTAGTGAAAATTTTACGAATTCATGTAGTGATTTCTTAATATGATTACCGTATATTATGGATTATTGGAAATAGTTTAGTACTTTTGCACTCAAATTTTTTTTACATATGGAGTTTACTGCTCAACAAATTGCGGATTTTTTACAAGGTGAAATTCAAGGCGATCCTTCCATTAAGGTTAGTGATTTTTCAAAAATTGAAGAAGGCAAACCCGGTACGTTGAGTTTTTTGTCGAACCCAAAATACAGTTCTTTTATTTACGACAGTCAGGCAAGTATAGTGCTTGTAAACAAAGACTTTAAACCCGAAAAAGACATTCAGGCTACTGTGATTCGTGTGGATGATGCGTATCAGTCATTGGCATTATTAATGTCGTTAGTTGATCAGTATAAACCTAAGAAAACAGGAATCTCATCTCTTGCTTCTATTTCTTTAACAGCCAAAATAGCAGAAAACACATATATTGCCCCTTTTGTTTTCATTGGAGAAAATGTTACAATTGGACAAAACAGCTTAATTTATTCACATTGCAGCATTGAAGATGGAGTTCAATTAGGTGAAAATGCAACCTTATTTGCCGGAGTTACTATTTACAATGATTGTATTATCGGAAAAAATTGTACGTTGCATTCTGGTTCTGTAATTGGTTCAGATGGTTTTGGCTTCGCGCCTACCGAAGATGGTTCTTACAAGAAAATTCCTCAAATGGGAAATGTAATTGTGGAAGACAATGTTGAAATCGGAGCAAATTCTATTGTGGACAGAGCGACACTTGGCAGTACAATTATTCGCAAAGGAGTGAAAATTGACAATTTAGTACAAATTGCTCACAATGTAGAAATTGGCGAAAATACGGTAATTGCAGCACAAACAGGCATTTCTGGTTCAACAAAACTTGGAAAACACTGCGTGCTTGCCGGACAAGTTGGACTTGCCGGGCATTTACAAATTGCCGATGGCACTATTTTTGGTGCACAAACCGGCGTCCCAAATTCTGTGAAGATTCCAAATCAGGTTCTGCAGGGTTACCCGGCCATTCCTGTGATGAATTTTCACAAATCGGCCATCGTGCATAAAAATCTGCCTGAGCTTCAGAAACTGATTTATGCAATGCAGAAAAGAATAGAAGAATTAGAGAAGAAAATCAATTAAATAAATATAAAAACAGCTTACTTGTAAGTTGTGATTTTTTAAGCATGTCGAAACAAAACACTATTAAACAATCCTTTACTGCAACAGGCAAAGGGTTACATTCCGGATTAAAAATAAATCTGACTTTCTTGCCTGCTCCTGAAAATCATGGTATCAAAATAAAACGCGTTGATTTGCCCGAACAACCTGAAATGGATGCGTTGGCAGAATACGTAACTGAAACCAATCGTGGAACGGTTTTAAAAAAGGGTGAAGTTCAGATTAGCACTGTAGAACATGCTTTATCAGCACTTTATGCATTAGGAATTGATAATTGTATGCTCGAAGTGGATGCTCCGGAATTTCCGATTTTGGATGGAAGTGCAAAACACTATGTTGAACAAATCCAACTTGTTGGTATTGAAGAACAAAAAGCTGAAAAAGATTATTATATAGTTCGCAAAAAAATTGAATATTGTATCCCAGAAACAGGAGCCAAAATCACCATTCTACCGGATGATATTTTCAGTGTTGACGTTCATATTGGTTTTGATTCATCCGTGTTGAATAATCAGTTTGCAAGTTTATCATCTTTAGAGAATTACGCTACCGAGATTGCAGCTTCAAGAACATTTGTTTTTGTTCACGAAATTGAATATCTGGCAAAATTGAATTTAATTAAAGGTGGTGATTTAAAGAATGCAATTGTAATTTACGATAAACCTGTTTCTCAAACTGATTTTGACAAATTGGCTGATTTAATGGATCAACCCCATCAGGATGCGGCAAAACTCGGATACCTTAATGGTGGAGTAAAATTTCCAAACGAACCTGCGCGACATAAATTATTGGATGTAATTGGCGACTTGTCATTAATTGGCAAACCGATAAAAGGAAAAGTAATTGCTACTTTTCCCGGCCATAAAATCAACACGGATGTTGCTAAATTAATTCGGAAAGAACTAAAAAAACAAGAAATACAGACACCAATTTACGACGATACAGTTCCACCTGTTTTGGATGTTATTGCTATACGCAAATTATTACCACATCGCTGGCCTTTTTTAATGGTTGATAAAATCATTAAAATGGGAGAAATAGTGATAGTCGGCGTGAAGAATGTAACGGTAAATGAAACGTTTTTTATGGGTCATTTCCCGGATGAACCAGTTATGCCGGGAGTTCTGTTGGTTGAAGCAATGGCTCAAACAGGCGGTTTACTGGTATTAAATTCGGTAGAAGAACCGGAGAAATATTCAACATATTTCCTGAAAATAGACAACGTAAAATTTCGTCAGAAAGTGGTTCCCGGCGATACGTTAATTTTTCATTTGGAAATGCAGGATGAAATACGTCGTGGTTGCGCAATAATGAAAGGCCACGCATTTGTTGCTGGGAAAGTAGTTGCCGAAGCGGAATTTATGGCTCAAATAGTAAAAAACAAGTAAGAATACCAAAATCCCTCATAGGAATTTAAAAAAATAAAATGAAACAACCCTTAGCATATATTCATCCTGACGCAAAAATAGCCTCAACTGTTGTAATTGAACCATTTGTCAGCATTGATAAAAATGTGGTTATTGGAGAAGGAACTCAAATAGGTTCGAATGTAACCATTTTGGAAGGTGTTCGAATTGGGAAAAATTGCAAAATTTTCCCCGGTGCTGTCATTGGAGCTATTCCGCAGGATTTGAAATTTAAGGGTGAAGATTCACTGGTTATTATTGGCGATAATACTACCATTCGTGAATTTGTAACTGTGAACAGAGGAACCGCTGCTAAAGGTAAAACCGTAATTGGTGACAACTGTCTGTTGATGGCTTATTGTCATGTGGCTCACGATTGTATTATCGGAAACAATGTAATCATGTCCAATGCTACGCAACTTGCCGGCGAAGTAGAAATTGACGAGTATGCAATTATTGGTGGAGGCTCGCTGGTTCATCAATTTACCCGTATAGGCTCACACGTCATGATTCAGGGCGGTTCTAAAATAGGAAAAGATGTGCCACCGTTTATAACAGCCGGTCGTGAACCGCTTTCTTATGCAGGAATCAACTCTATCGGACTTCGTCGTCGCGGTTACACAAATGAGCAAATACGTGATATTCAGGATGTTTATCGTTACATTTTCCAATCAGGAATGAACACAACTCATGCTATTGAACGTATTCAGGCAGAACTTCCGGCCACAAAAGAACGGGATGAAATTTTATTGTTTATCAAAAATTCACCAAGAGGAATTATTAAAGGATATTTTGAATAAGTAACAGCAGCAAACACTAAGCGGTAAGCAGTAAGAGTTGAAGAAATCAGTTTTTTTACTTACAGCTTACCGCTTACTGTTTACCGCTAAAAAATAAAGAATTATGGAAATAACAAATGATGAAGCTCCAAAGAAAACGCTGAATTTTATTGAGCAGTTTGTTGAGCAGGATTTGAAAGATGGAAAGAATGACGGTCGGATTCAGACACGTTTTCCTCCTGAACCGAATGGTTATTTGCATATCGGGCATGCCAAGGCTATTTGCCTTGATTTTGGAATTGCAGATAATTACGGAGGCGTTTGTAATCTTCGATTCGACGACACCAATCCGGTAAAAGAAGATGTAGAATATGTTGACTCCATACAGGAAGATATTCAGTGGCTTGGTTACAAGTGGAAAGATATTTATTATGCTTCCGATTATTTCCAGCAATTATGGGATTTGGCCGTTGAACTGATTAAACAGGGGAAAGCCTATATCGACGAACAATCGGCCGAAATCATTGCCAAACAAAAAGGCACACCCACGGTTCCCGGCACTGAAAGTCCGTATCGTAACAGACCGATAGAAAAAAACCTCGAACTCTTCCATAAAATGAACACCGGCGAAGTGGCCGAAGGTGCTATGATTTTGCGTGCCAAAATAGATATGGCTTCGCCCAACATGCATTTCCGCGACCCGATTATGTATCGTGTTATCAACTCACACCCGCATCACCGCACCGGCTGGACATGGAAAGCATACCCGATGTACGATTACGCCCACGGCCAGTCCGATTACTTCGAAGGCGTGACTCATTCGCTTTGCACGTTGGAATTTGAAGTTCACCGCCCACTTTACGACTGGTTTATCGATCAGTTCAAAAACAGCGATTATCGTCCGCGACAAATAGAATTCAACCGGTTGAACCTCACATATACCGTTATGAGCAAACGTAAAATGCTCCAGCTCGTTCAGGAAGGATTGGTAAGCGGATGGGATGACCCACGCATGCCGACCATTTGCGGATTGCGTCGCCGCGGTTATTCGCCCGAAGCCATTCATAATTTTATCGACAAAATCGGTTACACCAAGTTCGAAGCCCAGAATGATATCGGCCTGATGGAACACGCCGTTCGCGAAAGCCTGAACAAAACCGCTTTCCGCATGAATGCCGTGCTTGATCCGGTAAAACTCATTATCACCAATTATCCCGAAGGACAGGTGGAAATGATGGAAACAGTAAATAATCCCGAAGACGAATCGGCCGGAACACGCGAAATTGCGTTCAGCAGGGAACTTTATATCGAGCACGACGACTTTATGGAAGAAGCTCCAAAGAAATATTTCCGCATGACACCCGGTCAGGAAGTGCGTCTGAAGAGTGCATATATCGTGAAATGTACCGGTTGCAAGAAAGATGCCGATGGCAATGTGGTGGAAATATATGCCGAATACGACCCGATGACCAAAAGCGGAATGCCCGAATCGAGCCGCAAGGTAAAAGGAACGCTTCACTGGGTTTCGGCAACGAACTGCCTGGATGCCGAAGTACGGTTATACGACCGGTTGTTCAGCGTGGAAAATCCTTCGGCTGATGAACGTGATTTCCGCGATTTGCTCAATCCCGATTCCCTGAAAGTACTTACCGGCTGCAAGGTGGAGGCTTCATTGAAAACTTCGAAACCGCTGGATCATTTCCAGTTCCAACGTATCGGATATTTCAATGTTGATACAGATTCAACTACAGAAAAATTGGTTTTCAACCGCACTGCTTCACTCAAAGACAGTTGGGCAAAAGAACAAGGGAAATAAAAAATTCAAGATTGACTTTATAAAACAAAAACCTCTGTAAGAATGACTTACAGAGTTTTTTGTTTTATATTACCTGTTTAATTTCCAATTTCGGAAAGAAATTTAATTCGAACTAAACGAACTTCGGTTTCGCTGAAATCATTTTCGCCCAAATCATCCAAAGCAGCATCAATTTTATCTGTTTCAGCTGAGTTGAAATAGTCGAAAATTTCATCGATGTGATCCGAATCCATTATTTCGTCCAAAAAATAATCAATATTGATTTTTGTTCCTGAATAAACAATTGCTTCAATTTCGTCCAATAATTCAAAAATATCCAATCCTTTAGAAAGCGCAATATCATCCAATGCAATTTTACGGTCAATGGCTTGAATAATAGACACTTTTAATTTAGATTTATTTGCAACGGTGCGAACACGCAAATCTTCAGGACGAATAATTTCATTCTCTTTTACATGTTCTTTAATTACTTTCAGAAACTCTTCGCCATAACGTTTTGCTTTGCCGGCTCCAACTCCTGGAATGTTCTGAAGTTCATCCATCGTGATTGGATAACTTGTTGCCATTGCTTCAAGCGATGGATCCTGAAAAATAACAAATGGTGGCACTTCCAGTTTCTTTGAAAGTTTTTTCCGCAAGTCCTTTAATATGGAAAACAAAACATCATCGGCAGCACATGTTCCGCCACCGCTCCTGCCACCAACAGTTGCTTCTTCTTCTTCATCGTCGAACTCATTATCCTTAACAATAGGGAATGACTCCGGTTTTTTCAGATACGTTTTTCCTGTTGCAGTAAGCTTCAGTAATCCATAATTTTCAATTTCTTTCGACAAAAATCCGGCAATCATTGCCTGACGAATAACAGCATGAAGCAGTTTTTCTTCTTCATCGGAAGCAGATCCAAAATTTTCAAGCTCATCATGTTGATACGATTTGACATCCGAGGTTTCCGTACCTTTCAAAATATCAACAATGTGTTCTGCCTTGAACTTTTCCTTAACAATTAATACAGTTTCTAATACAAGCGACAATAATTCTTGTCCTTCAATAAATTTTCGTGGTTTCATACAGTTATCACAACATCCGCAGTTTTCTTCCATGTATTCTTCTCCAAAATAATGGAGCAATAATTTTCGTCTACAAACTGAAGACTCGGCATAGGCTTGTGTTTCCAATAATAATTGATTGCCAATTTCCTGCTCGGCCACGGGTTTGCCTTGCATAAATTTGCGTAATTTATCTAAATCTTTATAGGCATAAAATGCTATGCATTGACCTTCACCTCCATCACGACCGCCACGTCCCGTTTCCTGGTAGTAACCTTCCAGACTTTTTGGCATATCGTAATGTAAAACATAACGGACATCTGGTTTATCAATTCCCATTCCGAAAGCAATTGTGGCTACAATTATTTCCACCTTTTCCATCAAAAAGCTGTCTTGATTTTCACTTCTTACCGCAGATTCCATACCGGCATGATATGGCAACACCGAAATGCCGTTCATTCGAAGTGTTTCGGACAATTCTTCCACTTTCTTCCGGCTCAGACAATAAATAATTCCTGATTTTCCGGCCTGAGAACGTATATATTTTATTATATCTTTATCGACGTTTGCTGTTTTCGGACGAACTTCGTAATATAAATTGGCCCGATTGAATGACGATTTATAAACAGTAGCATTCAACATTCCCAGATTTTTCTGAATGTCATGTTGAACTTTTGGAGTGGCTGTTGCGGTTAAGGCAATTAGTGGCGCCACACCTATATCATTTATTATCGGACGAATCCGACGATATTCCGGACGGAAATCATGTCCCCATTCCGAGATACAATGAGCTTCATCAACGGCATAAAACGAAATTTTTAATTGCTTGAGGAAATCAATGTTTTCCTCTTTTGTGAGTGATTCAGGTGCAACATAAAGCAATTTTGTTTTCCCCGATAAAATATCGCCTTTTACTAAATCTATCGCCTGCTTGGATAATGAAGAATTTATAAAATGAGCAATTCCATCTTCTTCACTAAAGTTTCTCATGGCATCAACCTGATTTTTCATCAGTGCAATAAGCGGCGAAATTACAATTGCCGTTCCTTCCATAAGTAATGATGGGAGTTGATAGCACAATGATTTTCCGCCACCTGTAGGCATTAACACGAAGGTGTCCTTGCCGTCAAGTACATTTTGAATTATCGCTTCCTGATTCCCTTTGAAGTTGTCAAAACCGAAGTTCTTTTTCAACTGCGTGGATAATACAGATAGTTTGGCCATAAAAATATCTTTTGTAAAAAAAATTGAATGCGAAAGTAGTATTTATTGTCGAATTAAAAGCATGGATTGAACTATTTTTTTACTGTTTATTGCAAATAAACAATAAATAATCTTCCATTGAAAGTTCCATTTATGAAACAAAAATAGAAACAGATTTTAAATATACAACATTTTTTGAAAAAAAAATCAGGATATTAACTAATTAAGTTAGTCAATAACCTGAAATAATTCATTAAACAACTGTATGTCTTTATTTTACAACTTCAAATGTTATGCAATTTTTAACCGATTTATATTGGCTTTTTCTATTTTACTTTGTGCATAGTGCTGTGAAACCTGCAATTTGTTAACATTTTTGGATGGCATCTCAAACATTTCGTCCATCATAATAGTTTCGGTAATTGAACGCAATCCTCGAGCTCCAAGTTTAAATTCTATGGCTTTGTCAACAATATATTCCAGCACGTCTTCATCAAAACGTAGTTCAATATTATCCATCTTGAACAATTTTGTATATTGTTTGATAATTGAATTTTTCGGTTCAGTCAGAATTCGCCTGAGCGCACTTCTGTCCAACGGCTCAAGGTAAGTCAGAATGGGCAAACGTCCGATAATCTCAGGAATCAATCCAAAAGATTTTAAATCCTGTGGAGCAATGTATTGCAGCAAATTGTGTTTATCCACTTGTTCGTTTTCTTTTGAAGCCGTATATCCTACAACCCGCGTATTCAACCGGGAAGCAATTTTTTTCTCAATGCCATCAAAAGCACCACCGCAAACAAACAAAATATTTTGAGTATTTACAGCTATCATTTTCTGGTCGGGATGTTTACGTCCGCCTTGTGGTGGAACATTAACTACTGCACCTTCCAATAATTTCAACAATCCCTGCTGAACACCTTCGCCGCTTACATCACGGGTTATGCTTGGATTATCGCTTTTGCGGGCAATTTTATCTATTTCGTCAATAAAAACAATTCCGCGTTCAGCAGATTTCACATCATAATCGGCCACCTGAAGCAAACGTGTCAGAATACTTTCAATATCTTCACCCACGTAACCGGCTTCAGTCAAAACAGTTGCATCAACAATTGTAAATGGCACATGGAGTTTTTTTGCAATAGTTTTAGCCATTAACGTTTTTCCGGTGCCGGTCGATCCAACCATGATAATGTTTGATTTCTCAATTTCAACGTCATCATTGGTATTTTCCTGCATCAACCGTTTGTAGTGGTTATAAACCGCAACTGACAGAAATTTCTTGGCTTCATCTTGCCCAATTACATATTGATCCAGATATTCTTTAATTTCAATGGGCTTAGGAACCTGATCTTTTTTAATGTTTAAAGAATTCGAT
>Ga0302207_1000111_pt1 | contig 32962 bp, 24 predicted proteins | sample II_Fen_E2_2_FD_198792 | JGI IMG/M metagenome (GOLD analysis project Ga0302207, IMG submission 198792) | Peat permafrost microbial communities from Stordalen Mire near Abisko, Sweden - II_Fen_E2_2 | ecosystem: Environmental > Terrestrial > Soil > Wetlands > Permafrost | place: Sweden: Abisko...
TTAAAGAGCAATTCTAGTGCTGCTATCTCCTCTGTTTTCAGTATTATATATCTCATATTGAGACAAATATACCACTTTTATGTGATATTACCAAATAAATACGACATTATATTATTCTTATTACTTAATTTAATAATCATTGGCACAATTTACGATTAAATCATTTTATCTTTGCAGGCTTTCAGTATTTATCCCTGCAAACAGATTCCTTTATGATTAGAACTTTTACCCGCTTTATTTTACTCTCCGTTTTTTGTCTTTTCCTTGTTAGTTGGGGTGCAGTAGGTCACAGAATCATAAACGGCAAATGTCCTGATTCATTTCCCGCATCCATGGCAGGATTTAGCGTGTGGTCTGATTCTCTGGCACTACATGCCTCTGATGCCGACGATCGCAAAGATGTTGATAAGACAGAAAGTCCTAAACATTTTATCGATATTGATTATTACCCGGAATTTAATAGTACCGGACGGATAGCATCAACGGTTGATTCGATAATAGCTATTCACGGGGCAGCTTATATAACGAGCAATGGAAGTCTTCCATGGGCTACCGTGAACACCTATGACTCCCTGGTAGTTGATTTTAGAAAACTAAAATGGCATAAGGCGATGTTGGATGCGTCCGATCTGGGTCATTATGTGGGAGATGGGCATATGCCATTGCATCTGACTAAAAATTATGATGGTGGCATGACGGGTCAAACAGGTATCCACTCGCGTTATGAAACCGCTATGGTAAGCGCAAATAGCAGCAGTCTGAGTAACTATACCGGCGATCCGGTTAAACTTATAAGTAACATAAACAAATACGTTTTTGATTATATTTATGTAGATTACAAATATAAGGATAGTGTGCTTGTAGCCGACACCTATGCTAAAAACCTGGCAGGAAATACCAATTCGACCGCATATACAACTGCACTATGGAGCAAAGCACATTTCACTACCATGCTTTTCCATAACTCTTCCCATTCACTGGCTGAATTGATTTACAGTGCCTGGACAGAAGCCGGAAGCCCTGCTTTTGGTTCAAAAGTTTCCACTGCCGTTTCGAATGCTGCCGTTTCGAATGTTTTAGTCTTTCCAAACCCGACAAAAGGCATTCTGAATGTTATCGGCGACAATATTTTCAAAACGGAAGTGAGCAGTATTACCGGTTCAACAATGGGTGTATTCTATAACAAACAACTCGATTTAAGCAATCTTTCGAATGGAATGTATATCCTGAGTATCTACAGTAAAGATGGATTGTTGAAGAAAGAAAAGGTATTGGTGATTAACTAATTCATAATTCATAATTGCCAGGACACTAAAATGTAAGTTTTTGTAGATTAAGAAATATATCTTTAAATATCTACATTTACTTAAGTTATTTATTAGCTAAAACATTGATGGATAAATTCTTGCAGGATATCACTGAAACGGGTAAATAACACATAGATTATTACACTTAAAGAAACACAGGAAAGGCGGGGTAACCCGTCTTTCCTGTGTAATATTCTCACCTTTTACTAAAATCTTCACCTCTTTGCATTGATCATACCGAATGATCTTTTTCAGCTTTCCAACCAATAAAGAATGTACATTGTCGACTGTTTATAAACAATGTTCCCTAATCTAACCATCTATAGGTTAATTTTAATGCGTTGATAATGTGTGAATTACGTAAGAACTAATAATTGTTATGTAACAATTACAGATATGTCACCCTTATCTTTGTGATTCATTAAAAATATAATATTTTGAAATTGTATATCAAATATATGGTAAGTAACCGTTGCAAAATGGCAGTCAAAGAAGAGTTAAAAAAGCTTTCCCTGCACTTTATTGTTGTCGATTTAGGCGAAATAGAGATTATGGAAGACATTACATACGAACAGAAAGAAAAGTTTAAAATCGGGTTACTTAATTCAGGTCTTGAATTAATGGACGATAAACGATCTGTTTTAATCGGGAAAATAAAGAATGTTATCATTGAAATGATTCATCATTCCGATGAATCCATAAAAATCAACTTTTCTATTTTCCTGAGTGATAAATTACACCATGATTACACGTATCTGGCAAATTTATTTTCGGAAGTCCAGGGAATTACCATTGAACATTTTATTATCAACCACAAAATAGAACGGATCAAAGAATTGATTATTTATGATGAACTCAATATTACCGAAATAGCCCATTTAATGAATTACAGCAGTGTATCGCATTTGTCCAATCAGTTTAAGAAAATAACAGGACTTTCGCCTTCACATTTTAAGAAATTAAAAGTCAAGAGGCGAAATCCAATTGAAGAGATTGGAAACAGATAGAATGAAGAATTTTTGCGAATAATATCAAGAATAAACACATGAATTGTAAACGCTTTGATACCTAAACATATAATAAAACAACAAACATATGAAAAGTCATAAAAAAATTCAATTGTTCCTGGTGGATGATGATGCCTTGTTTTTAAAGTCACTGGAAATAGATTTCTTCCAGCATTCGGATTATAAAATTGAAACATATGCTACCGGCGAACTGTGCATAGAGAACTTATCGCACAAACCCGATATTATCATTCTGGATTATCAATTGGATGGAATAGATAAGACTGCCATGAATGGAATTCAGACACTGGATAAAATCAAATCTTTCAATACGGAGATTCCGGTTGTGATGTTATCTTCTCAGGATAAAATTGAAGTAGCTATCAATTGCATGCATCATAAAGCCTTTGATTATGTTGTGAAAAGCGAAACGGCTTTTATGCGTTTACAAAAGAAGATTAATACCATTCTTAGTTTCAAGGAAATTGAACGGGAATTAAACTGGTATATGGAGAGAATGTAACTAAAATCCTTTCATTTTTTAGGAAACGTGTGAATAATGCAAGTTTTTAATTTTTTAGTGTAACTTATCGTTTCTTCCCCTGCCATATCTTTGTGATGTGACAATAAAGTCACAAACTTAATAAAAACTTTATGAAACTTAAAATCGTATTACCGGTTCTTGGATTATTTCTGGCTGGATTTATGAGTAGTTGTAGTAATGAGTTAGACAACAGTCTGGCTTCAAAAAGTTCTTCGCATGAAAAAACAGGTATTTCAGCATCCGTTGAATCTCCTGCTTTAAGCCAGTCTGCACTGAAAGTAGTCGATCTTGGTGTTGCAGGCGACTTTGCAATTCTATCAAAAGCTGGTATAACAGATGTATACAAAACTTCAATTACCGGAAACATTGGATCAAGCCCAATCACTGGTGCTGCTATTTTAGTGAGTTGTGCTGAAGTAAAAGGTACAATTTTTACTGCTGATGCTGCAGGTCCACTACCTTTTAGCGTAAAAAGCCCAAGTATGTTAACAACTGCTGTTAGCAATATGGAAGCTGCTTATACCGATGCAGCCGGACGAATTACCCCTGATTTCCTGAATTTAGGGGCAGGTAATATCGGAGGCAAAACATTAACTGCAGGTTTGTACAAATGGACTACTGCCTTAGTTATTCCAACTAATATTACCATTACAGGAGGACCGAATGATGTTTTTATTTTCCAGATTGCCGGAACACTTAAAATGGGCAATGCTGTCAGAATCACATTGGCAGGAGGAGCACAGGCAAAAAATATCTTCTGGCAAGCATCTGATGCCGTAACATTGGGAACTACCAGCCATTTTGAAGGTACTATCTTATGCCAGACAGGCATTAACATGCAAACAGGTGCTTCTATTAACGGAAGAATGCTTGCACAAACTGCAGTAACCCTGCAAATGAATACAGTCGTTATTCCTCAATAAGTAGCAATAAGACTTTTTTACGTAGAGGCTGCCATTCGGCAGCCTCTACGTGTTTCCGTGAATATGGTTTTTTTTATGCTTTAAATGCCCGTATTCCTGTTTTTAGTATCAAACCTGTGATTTATGCAACTAATAGTCGGAGTTGTATAACAGCGCACTTAAATGAGTCCCTTACCTTTGTTGCGTGATAATTAAGTCACAAATTTATACTAATTCTCTTATGAACTTTAAAAATGTATTTCCAATTAGTGCTATGCTTTTAGTTGGATTAATGAGTAGTTGTTCAAATCAATTGGACTCAGGTCTTTCTTCAAAGAAATCATCAAACGACCATTCAGGTTCAGAATCAACCGGAAATGTTATACCGGTTCCACCGGTTCAAAGTGCAGGTACGTTGGCAACCGTAAATTTAGGAGTTGCAAACTCATTTGCTATTCTGTCGAAATCGGGCATCACGGATGTCTATAAATCATCCGTAACCGGAGATATAGGTTCAAGTCCTATCACAGGTGCAGCCATACTGCTAACTTGTCCTGAAGTAGTCGGAAGTATCTTTACCGTAGATGCAGCAGGTCCGCTACCTTGCAGGGTAACAAACCCAAGTATGTTAACTACCGCAGTAACTAATATGGAAACAGCATATACGGATGCAGCCGGACGAACAAATCCTGCTTTCCTGAATTTAGGTGCCGGAAATATAGGTGGTAAAACACTAACCCCCGGTTTGTATAAATGGACTACTGCTCTTATAATTCCAACAGACGTTACAATCTCTGGTAGTGCAAATGATATCTTTATATTCCAGGTTGCCGGAACACTTACCATGAGTTCAGCCGTTCGGATTACACTGAAAGGTGGAGCACAGGCAAAAAATATCTTCTGGCAGACTTCAGGAGCGGTAACATTGGGTACAACCAGTCATTTTGAAGGAAACGTATTGAGTAAAACCGGAATCAATCTGCAAACAGGAGCTACCATAAACGGAAGGCTACTTGCTCAGACTGCTGTCACACTTCAAAAGAGTACAGTGACTATTCCACAATAAAACATTCAGATTTTACTATCAAAAAAGGAGACTGCCATAGGGTATGTCTCTTTTTTTATGGGTTCAATCTGCACGTAAGTAATTAAAAATTAATAATTAAAAATTAACAATTAACGTGAGTTCGATATAAGGAATAGTCCGTTAGGACTTAAATATCAATAGAAAACATAATCTCATTTGAATAATTTCCCGTAGGGAATCAATATATTTATCCACTGGGGGGAATCAATGCTTGAAATAACATATTCTATTGATATATGTTCCCTACGGAAATATTGCTTGATGTATTTCAATTAGTTAAGTGAATCTTTACCTCGAACTCACGTTAATTAAAAATTAAAAATTAAAAATTAAAAATGAATAATTCATAATTGCCGGGACATAGAAACGTAAGCTTTTGTAGATTAACAAAAGTATCATTAAATATCTACGATTATATATGATGAATTTAACTATACAATCGCAGTAAATTCATGAGCAATATATCTACCTGTTTTACGAGTAACCGATTAATCAAATTGATTACTTTATTTTGTTGTTTTATTATTTATGGAAGTTGCAAAATTCACATAATAACAACATAATCAATGATTTATGCAACTAATAACCGGAGTTGTATAACTGTCGGGGGTATTGGATGCCTTACCTTTGTTGCGTGATAATTAAGTCACAAATTAATAAATACTCTCTAATGAAACTTCAAAATTTATTTTCAATTTCGGCTATCGTATTAGCCGGTTTAATGACAGGTTGTTCATCTAAATTAGATTCAAACCTTGAAACTGTAACTCCCGGTAATGTAAATCCAGCTAATGTAAATTCTACTGCAGCAGCTGTAACTGCAACTGCAACTGTTCTTCCGGTAGTCGATCTGGGATTGGCAGCTAACTTTGCCATTCTGTCCAAATCAGGGGTAACCGACGTCTATAAATCGACTGTAACAGGTGATGTGGGCTCAAGTCCTATTACCGGTGCTGCAATCCTTTTGACTTGTCCTGAAGTGTTGGGAACGATCTATTCGGTAGATGCTGCCGGACCACTACCTTCTTCAGTAACTAACCCAAGCATGTTATCTACCGCAGTAAGCAACATGGAAGCAGCATATACCGATGCAGCCGGACGTACAAATCCCACCTTCCTTAATTTAGGAGCAGGGAGCATTGGAGGACTAACATTAACACCGGGCCTTTACAAATGGACCAGTGCACTGATTATACCTACTGATGTTACTATCTCTGGCGGACCGGATGATGTCTTTATCTTCCAGGTTGCAGGAACGTTGATTATGAGTTCTGCTGTCAAAGTAACCTTAACGGGTGGAGTGCAGGCTAAGAATATCTTCTGGCAGACCGAAGGTGCGGTAACATTTGGTACCACCAGTCATTTTGAAGGAAATATATTGGGAAAAACCGGTATCAATATGCAAACAGGAGCCACTATCAACGGAAGAATGCTTGCACAAACAGCTGTGACCCTTGAAATGAATACTGTAACAAAACCTTTATAATTAAACTGATTCAAAATCATTAAAAGAGACTGCCGAAAGGTTGTCTCTTTTTTTTTGTATCAGGATATCCGGTTCTACCTGATAATTTATCATTTAATTAGACTTAAGTACGTTAAACAATATAACGTCACATTATAGTTGTCATTCATCTGTCGCAGCTATGTGGCTTATGGCTCATTATTCAAATATATACTACCAAACTGTCGGTACTAAGCACCTCTAAAAGCCGCGTAGTGGCGACAGATAATAAAAAGCAATTGCTTTAGAAGAACATTAAATTGTTCCATTTACATAAGTTATTGTAAATATTGAATGATTTATTTGTTAATATTCAAAAGCTTACATTTCTGTGTTCTGGCAATTATGAATTATGAATTATGAATTATGAATTAATTATTTATGTTGCTTTATATCTGTGATTTATGCAACTAATAACCGGAGTTGTATAACAGATCCGGGCATAAGTAACCTTACCTTTGTAATGTGATAATGAAGTCACAAATTAATAATAATGAAGCATGAAATCAGAAAACGTATTGCGGGTATTCCTCGTGGCATTAATAGTATTGCTTGTATGTGTTTCAATTGATTTTGGTCTTGTTCTGGCATCTACACGTTCATCAAATGTATTGGAGAATAAAGTCATTCCGAATGAGGAAATGAAATCTCAGGTTATAGGTGAAAATGATGTTGAAGCTTATTACAGTGAGTCAGTAAAAGGTCATAATGATGATTTTTTAAATTTCAACCGAAGAGGTGTAGAAAGCGAAGAATTTACACCAAGTCTTTACGCGTGGCTCTGGAATGATCTTCAAACACATTAAAACTGAAAGAAACTCTTATCTGTAATGAAGGCGATAGAAAAAGTGATATGTAAGTGTTTAAATAATGACATGGCATATCACTTTTCCTTTTTAAACTTCATTCATATCAGGTAAAATATCCTGTTTCCGATTTTGTGCAGATATTAATATTCTATCATTCGTTCAATAAGTATACTTTCTAAATTTAAATAAAATGAAAAACAAGCATTCATATTCAATTGCTACAGTGCTTTTAATTTGTCTGTTAACGGGATGTTCCTGTAAATTAAACGACACTGATTCCTCAGGAGTTTTAAAAGATCTCTGTTTGACAGGAATAGAGAATGTTCAACTAAGCCTGACTGTAATCAACCATGAGCTATCGGACATTTCTGGTTGCAAGTTGTAACTAAGTAATTAAAAATTAAAAATTAAAAATTAATAATTGACAGAGCACTGACAAGTAAGCAATTTTCGCTTTTCCAATATTTATTTTCGAATATTAGATGTTACTAAGCATTCTATATAAATTTGTAAGCAATCTAAATGTGTGAATTACATAACTCATTGTCAGTGTTATGTAACTTTGTTGAATATAGATTGCCTACCTTTACAAACCTGAACTAAAATAAAAACAGATTGAAAATTTATATTGAAAATATGGTGAGCAACCGTTGCAAAATGGTGGTTAGAGAAGCGTTGAAAAAGCTTGGGTTGCATTTTATCTTTATCGAATTAGCAGAGATAGAGGTAATGGAAAATATATCTGTTGAGAAGTCAGCGTTGTTGAAAATAGAATTACGTAAATCAGGACTGGAATTACTGGACGACAAAAATGCAATTTTGATTGAAAATATAAAAGATACCATCATAGAATTGATTTATAAAACAGATAATGTGTTTAAAATCGATTATAATCAGTATATGTGTGAGAAATTTAAACTCGACTATAAATATTTAGCTGATTTGTTTATAAATGTCCAACGAATTAAAATTGATCAATTCATTATGAATCATAAGGTCGAGCGGATAAAAGAAATGATTATTTATGAAAAACTAACTATCCTGGAAATCGCCGAGAAGTTGAATTTCGATAATGTGACTGACTTAGATTCTCAATTTCAAAAGGCAACTGGCTTAACCCCCTATGATTTTAAAATGTTGAAAATTAAAAGACATGGTATTATTGAAGGAAAAGGTTATTTGAATAAGAATTAGAATATCTGATAGGCTTTTAAAAAGAAAGATATAATATTAAGTTATACGCTAAAAAAGAACAACTAACATAATGGGAAATAAAAACAAACTAAAACTATTCCTGGTAGACGACGATGTTGTCTATTTAAAATCGCTGGAAATCTATTTTCGGCGCTATTACAATTTTGCTGTTGACACCTTTGCAACAGGCGAGCTCTGTTTAATAAACTTATCAAAGAATCCGGATATTATCATCCTGGATTATCATCTGAATGGCATTGATGCAAATGCAATGAATGGCATAGAAATACTGGATGGAATAAAAGCATACAATCAGTTTATTCCGGTTGTGATGTTATCCTCCCAGGATAAAATTGAAGTGGCTATTAATTGTATGCTACATAAATCCTGTGATTATATCGTTAAAAGTGAAACTGCATTTATGCGTTTACAAAAGAAAGTCAATACGATTTTTAAGTTTAAGAAAATACAAAGTGAGTTGAACTGGTATATGGAACGTATGTAATCAATTAATAATTAATAATTAATAATTGACAGGTGGCTGATTAACAGGTATTTATTTGGTAATAAATAGATCATTAAATATCTACGATTATTTAAAATGATAGCTTGTTTTTAATTTAAAATCAGTAAATATGGATATTCAGATTATTCAAAACAAAACATGTGATTTTTGGAAGAGTTTTTCTGTCGTCAGACAATAAAACTCTTCTTTTTTCAATAAATATCTGTCAGTTTATTCCACTGGAATTAAGTAAACAACGTTATGGAAGATATGTTGCTAAGATTTGAAATAGTATATGTAACTACTTGTTTTTTTTAAATTTTATAATTTGAAAAGTTGTATCTAACTTATATGTGAATTGTTTTTACGCATACCTGTGATTTATGCAACTAATAACCGGAGTTGTATAACAGCGTATTAAGCCATGCCACCTACCTTTGTTGCGTGATAATTAAGTCACAAATTAATACTGATTATTTTATGAAACTTAAAATTGTATTGCCAATCTTTGCAACAGTAATGGTTGGTTTAATTTTCAGTTGTTCAAATGGATTAGATACAGGCACAAAACCGAATGCAAAAATTTCAGGACCTTTAAGTAATAACGCTATAACAAATGCAGTAACTCCATCAATAAGTCCTGTGGCTGTTGATTTAAAAACGGCTGCCAGGTTTGGTATTCTTTCGGGTGTTGCCATTACCAGTACCGGTTACAGCACCATTAATGATTTTGATGTTGGGATTTATCCCGGAGTACGTAGTCAGGTAGTTGGATTTCCTCCCGCAGTGATCCTCAATGGTGCCGTGTATGCATCTGATGATGTTACCAACCCGGCAACATTGACTTATTTAATCCAGGCAAAACAGGACATGACCGATGCATATACAGTTGCAGAAGTGGCCACTTCTCCAACTCCTGTTATTGTAGCCGGCGATCAAGGTGGACGAATACTAACCCCCGGGATTTACAAATCTGTTTCAACCCTTTTAATCCAAGCTGGTAATCTGACCCTCGATGCACAAGGTGATTCTACTGCCGTATGGATTTTTCAGATTGGCTCGGCTTTAACCACCGTTGGCGGGGCAGGAGGGAATGTCATTCTTATAGGAGGTGCACAGGCTAAAAACGTCTTCTGGCAGGTTACCAGTTCTGCAACCCTGGGTGCCAATACAGTATTTAATGGAAACTTACTAGCTTTGACCTCAATTTCCCTTGATTCGGGAGCAATAATAACTGGCCGGCTTCTTGCCAGAAATGCAGCAGTGACTCTAACCAGTACTAACATATTATCAAAACCGTAAAAAATAATTTTTTTTTGAAATTAATTCTTTTCTTTGTGTTTGCATAAGTTACTCGGATTTTTATTATTTGGTTTTCGATTCTCAAAATTATAATATTCTTGTAACTTATGTTATTTAAGCATTTTGTTTTTTCATTTAACAAACATAGGAACTTAATCAAAAGTTAATTCAGAATCAGAAAAGGAGACTACCGAAAGGATAGTCTCTTTTTATATATTGGCAGGAGAAGGAAACGGACCTTGAATTTGAAAAGTTACTCATGTTCTACAATGTGTGAATTATATAAGTCATTATCAATGTTGTGTAACTTTGAGTGGGAAAAGGACGATTATCTTTGCATATTGAAAAAAAGGGAATGAAAATATATATTAAACATATGGTCAGTAACCGTTGCAAAATGGTAGTCAGGGAAGAGTTGCAAAAACTTGGATTGCATTTTATATTCATAGAACAGGGCGAAATTGAGGTGATGGAAACACTGTCTGACGAAAAGTCGGAACTGTTGAAAATCGAATTATTCAAATCAGGCCTTGAATTACTGGACGACAAAAATGCGATTCTGATTGACAGTATAAAGAATACCCTTATTGATTTGATATATAATTCGGACGACTCATTAAAAATGAATTTCCAGGAATACCTGACTCAAAAATTCAATATAGATTATAAATCCATGTCAGCCATATTTCTGGAAGTACATGGTATGAAAATTGAGCAATTTATTATGAATCATACAATAGAGCGTATAAAAGAGTTGATCATATACGAGGACCTGGATATATTGGAAATAGCACAAAAATTACATTTCAGCAATGTCGCAAAATTACATGTCCAATTTAAAAAGGCTACAGGTTTTTCTCCGTATAATTTTAAGCAACTGAAGATCAAAAGACGTAAAGTTATCGAGGGTATTTGAGGTTATAACCTAAGTAATTCATAATTCATAATTCATAATTCATAATTCATAATTCATAATTGACAGGTCACTAATAAGTAAGTACTTATAGGTTAGCAAATAGATCATTAAATAACTACTATTAGTTATAAGAATTAAAGAAGAGTTTTATTCGTCAACAGACGGGTAGGACTCTTTTTATTTAGCTAAGTTCAACAAGCAAATTTTTTGTTTCTGAAATTAAGGAATGAACTTCATTAAAATAAATAAAATATTTTTAGCAATAAACAGGATAAAAACTCTCCAACGAGTAGCTCCCTAATAAAGGTCTACTTTTGAGTTAAAATGATTTATGTGGTGTTAGCCCAAAGAAAATGTGTGAATTGTGTAACATTTTCGGCACAATTGTGTGTATCTTTGACCGGTTAAAATAACAATATAAATAGATTTTGAAACAAATAGGTTCAATTAGGTCAATATTTTGATGAATTATCTTCTGAAGAGTCATCCTTTCCATGATTCGGGCAACTGTAAAAATTAAAATTAATAAAGATGAAGTTATATATCAAATATATGGTAAGCAACCGTTGTAAGATGGCGGTGAAAGAAGAATTGAAGAAATTGGGATTGCATTTTATTGTAGTCGATTTAGGTGAAGTCGAGATAATGGAAACCATTTCTGCTGATCAACGTGAAAAGCTAAAAATATCCTTAATTGATTCAGGTCTTGAATTAATGGACGACAAAAGGGCTGTCCTGATTGAAAAGATCAAAAATACGATTATTGAAATGATTCACCATTCGGATGAAATGATTAAAACCAATTTCTCCGATTACCTGAGTGAGAAATTAAACCACGATTATACCTACCTGGCTAATTTATTTTCAGAAGTGCAAGGTACTACCATCGAGCATTTTATAATTAATCATAAGATAGAAAGGATCAAGGAATTAATTATCTATGATGAATTGAATATTACAGAAATTGCCTGGAAAATGAATTACAGCAGTGTCGCACATTTATCCAATCAATTTAAAAAAGTAACCGGCTTATCGCCTTCGCACTTTAAACAATTAAAGGATAAAAAGAGAAGTCAGATTGAAGATATTTGATATCATTCGTACCAGGTAAGTAATTAATAATTAAAAATTAATAATTAAAAATTGACAAATTGCTGACAAGTAAGTACTTGTATGTCAAGAGATAAATGATTAAATATCTGCAGTTACTTAACAGAATGGATTTATTTAAAAGGAGTGGTTTGAGAAATATACAATGAGTAGCATGCAGACGGATGAAACGCATTCCACGAACAAGTTGACAGAGAATAGAACAGACACATTAAATTCAGCTTATACAGTCAGAAAAAAAGCTGAATTGAATATTCTGGGTTTGTTGGAAGCAATTTATCATAAATATGGGTATGATTTCAGAGATTATTCCGAAGCGCATATTAAACGCCGGGTAATGAACCGAATGACGATATCGGGAATAAAAGATATCACAGAGTTGCAGGCAAAGGTGCTGAATGAAGAAGCATTTGCGTCAATCCTTTTACAGGATCTATCCATAAATGTAACCGAGATGTTTCGTGATCCGGGCTTTTACAGGTCAATGCGCGAGAAGGTTATACCGATATTGAAAACCTATCCTTTTATTAAAATATGGCATGCAGGATGTTCCACCGGCGAAGAAGCGTATTCAATGGCCATCGTATTGCAGGAAGAAGGATTAGCTGACAGAACAACGATTTATGCTACTGATTTTAATCAACATGTATTGAATCGAGGGAAGGAGGGAATCTTTTCCAACAAGTTAATGAAAGAGTATACGGCCAATTATCAATTATCAGGTGGAAAAGAATCATTTTCAGATTATTATATATCGGATGATAATAATGTTATTATGAATCAATCCCTGAAAAATAAGATTGTTTGGGCTAATCATAATTTGGTGACCGATAGTGTGTTTGCAGAGGTAAACCTGATATTCTGTCGAAATGTACTGATTTATTTTGACAGGAAATTACAAAATAATGTACAAACCCTTTTTCATAACAGCCTGATAAATGGCGGTATCCTGTGTCTGGGGACGAAAGAAAGTTTACGATTTACCGATTTTCATGATGCATATGCCGTGTTGGATGAGAAACAGCGTATATTTAAAAAGAAGTATTAGATGATGAAGTATGACGCCATTGTTGTTGGGGTTTCTTCCGGTGGATTGAACGCCATGAAGATTATGTTCTCACTTTTACCTGCGGATTTCAGTATACCAATTATAATTGTACAGCATATTGGTGCCAGGTCCGAGAATATATGGATACAGCTTTTAAACGATAAATGTAACCTGGAGATAAAAGAGGCCGATGAAAAAGAAAAAATCGAAAAAGGAAAAATATACATTGCACCATCCAATTATCATTTGTTGATTGAACAGGATAAAACATTTTCGTTGACGGTGGATGAACGTGTAAATTATGCCAGGCCATCGATCGATGTATTATTTGAAACTGCTGCAGAAGCATATCAGGAAAGATTAATAGGGGTAGTACTTACTGGTTCTAACAATGATGGATCAAAAGGAATTAAACGGATAAAGGAATGCGGCGGATTAACAATTGTTCAGCAACCTGATACAGCTGAATCGTCGTACATGCCTGAATCAGCAATAGCAACCATTCAGCCTGATTATATTTTACCATTGGAAGAAATAATTAAATTGCTGATTGAAATTGATATCCAAAATAGAAACTACGATGAAATTAACGGTCAAAAGTAAATTAATAGGGGGATACAGCATTATTTTGATGTTACTTATCTTTATGGCCTATTTCACTATCAATAAATTGTCGGAATCGAACCAGCGATTATTGAATATCGTGGATGTTTCATCACGAAAGGTAAACCTGTCAAATGAACTGATGATAGCCGTGTTGGATGCAGCGAGGTATGAAAAGGATATCATCCTGGATAAGAATCCTGCCAAGAAAGATTATTATAAAGACCGTATATACCGGGCATTGGATTCCATTGATAAAAAGACGGATGAATTAGAAGGATTGGTAGATGAAAGAGGAAAACGAATTCTGAAAGTCTTTACAACGAATTGGGATAAATATAAACCGGAACTTAATAAAATCATCTTTTTAGCGATAAAGAATGATGAAGTGGGAGCATTTAAAATTTCCAGCGAGAAAGGGGTGGATGTAAGGGATGCAGCCATTGCTGATCTTGAAAAACTTGTTCTCAAAAATGAAACCAGCATGTTGACTGCTAAAGTTCAAAATGATCAAAATTATAATGCTTCCTTAGGATTGATTATCGCTTTAATACTTGCCAGCATAGTAATAGCCATTATTATTTCATACTGGATTATTCAGAGTATTACTACACGAATAGCACAAATTGCCTTTGAAGCCGAGAAAATTGCCAGTCGTGAGTTTGGCAATGATAAACTTGAAGATACTACAAACGATGAATTAAAGCCGATTTTTGATTCACTGATCAGTGTAAAGGAAAGTTTCAGGGAAGTAACCGATAAAGCCAATATTATTGCCTCCGGAAACTATACAGTTGATATGAAAGTACTATCGGAGAACGATAGTTTAGGAAATGCATTAAACAAGATGACCAGGTCATTGCGTGAGTCAACACAGGAAAATGAAAAACAAAGCTGGCTTACTGCAGGTCAGAATCAACTTAATACAAAATTGATCGGCGTATTGAATGTTGAAGAATTATCCGACAATATCATTCGTTTTTTATGTACCTACCTGGCTGCAAACTTAGGTACGGTATACCTTTTCAATGATAAAAACAACATGTTGGAACTTAGCGGACAATATGCCTTCAAGTCTCCTGAAAATGTCAAAGGTAGGTTCGCACTTAAAGAAGGTTTAGTAGGTCAGGCAGCAAATGAAAAGAAACAGATCTCATTAACCGATGTTTCCGACGAGCAGGTTCATATCATTTCATCGATCGTGGATGCCAAACCTAAGCATGTGCTTATAACACCATTCTTGTTTGAAGGAAATCTACTGGGGGTTATCGAAATAGGCCGATTGTCAGAATTCAAAGAAACAGAGAAAGAATTTATTAATAATGCCATGGACATTATTGCTATCGGCGTTAATTCGGCAACCGACAGAAGACAAATTTTAGAATTGCTGGAAGAAACACAGGTTCAAAGTGAAGAACTGCTTACACAACAGGAAGAATTGCGGCAAATGAATGAAGAACTGGAGGAACAGACTCAGAATCTGAAACAACAACAGGAGGAATTGCAAATGTCGAATGAAGAACTGGAAGAACAAACCCAGTCATTGGAAGAAAAAAATACTGAAGTAGAAGCTGCAAAAAATGATATTGAAAAAAAAACAAAACAACTTGAGATAAGCAGTAAATATAAATCGGAGTTTCTGGCAAACATGTCGCATGAATTACGGACACCGTTGAATAGTTTGCTTATCCTCTCGAAAGATTTATCTGAAAACAGGAAGAAAAACCTGGATAGCATTCAGGTTGAAAGTGCCGAGATAATTTATAACAGCGGGTGTGATTTACTGGTGCTGATAAATGAAGTTCTTGATCTCTCCAAGATTGAGGCAGGTAAAATGATTATAAACATTGAACAGGTTTCACTACCTACATTTGGGGATGACCTGATGCGCAATTTTAAACATACTGCCGAAGAAAAAGGATTAACCCTGACCTGTTCTGTGAGTAACGAAATCCCTGAGTTCATACGTACTGATCCTCAGCGATTGAATCAGATATTAAAGAATCTGTTATCCAATGCCATTAAATTTACGGAACAAGGAAGCGTAGGGATTACCATCAATAAATACACAGCAAGAAATATAATCATTTCAGTTACCGATACCGGACTTGGTATCCAGGAAGACAAACTTTTGGCGATATTTGAAGCATTTCAGCAGGCAGATGGCGGTACATCAAGAAAATACGGAGGAACAGGATTGGGTCTTTCCATATCACGGGAGCTTGCCAGGTTATTAAGTGCCGAAATCAACGTGGTAAGCAAGATAAATGAAGGCTCAACATTTTCAGTAATAATTCCTCTCGAAATTTTCCCGGAACATGAGTTGGTGGATGTCAATGTATCGGAAAAAATACTGGTGAATAAACTACATAATGTAAACGATCCGAACTATTTGAATTCTCCCTGTCTGGATGATGATCGGGACCATATAACAAGGGATGATAAAGTACTTTTGATTATTGAAGATGATCTGGTTTTTGCATCAATACTCTTAAAACAAGCCGATAAAAAAGGATTTAAATGTTTGTCTGCTTCAACAGGAGAAGATGGCTTACATTTAGCCGCAAAATTCAAACCGCAGGCTATTATTCTGGATATGGGTTTGCCCGGAATAACCGGAAAAGAAGTGCTGATTGAATTAAAAGCTAACCCAACATTAAGGCATATACCGGTTCATATTATATCCGCAAGCGAACCATCGAATGATCAAATCAAAGAAAGCGTTGTTGAATTCATCCAGAAACCTTTGAATAAAAAGGAACTGGAAGATGCATTTAACAGGATTGGAAACTTTGTGGACAGAAAAATTAAGAATTTGCTGATAGTGGAAGATAGTGAAAATTCACGAAAAGCAATTCGCTTACTAATCGGGTCGAAAGATGTAAATTGTTTTGAAGCAGCTACCGGAATGGATGCATTGAAAATATATCAGGAACATCATATCGATTGTTTAATCCTGGATTTAGGGTTACCGGATATGAGTGGCTTTGAGTTTCTCAGGAAACTTGAAAGTAAAAAAGATAAAACCATTCCACCCATTATAGTTTATACTGGCAGGGAGCTTACAAAAGAAGAAAATAGTGAACTTCAGAAATATGCAACCAGTATCATTGTAAAGGGAGTGAAATCGGAAGACAGGTTGTTGGATGAAACTGCATTGTTCCTTCACCGGACAATCAGTAATCTGCCCGATTCGAAACAAATGAATCCAGGTAATGTGTATGATAAAGAAGCAATTTTTCATACAAAAAAGATTTTAGTGGCTGATGATGATTCACGGAATATATTTGCGTTATCAAAAATACTGGAAGAACGTGGAATGGAAGTACTAAAAGCCGAGAATGGGAAAATTGCACTTGAAATGTTAGATGTTCATAATGACATCAATCTGGTATTAATGGATATTATGATGCCTGAGATGGATGGTTATGAAACAATGAGACAAATCCGATCGCAGCTAAAGTTTAAAGGGTTACCTGTTATTGCACTTACAGCTAAGGCTATGAAAGACGATAAACAAAAATGTATTGATGCCGGAGCAAACGATTATATCACCAAACCAATCGATGTTGAGCGCTTACTCTCTTTAATGAGAGTCTGGTTAAGTAACTGACAAAATGATTAGGCAATTGTTTAAACATAATGGGATCAGTATTGAAATACTATAAAATAATACGATATTAATTATATCTTAAAATGAAAGAAAATATACGTCATAAAATATTAATGGTAGACGATAGGGCAGAGAATTTGTTTGCCTTAGAAGTAATTCTTTCCAATGAAATTTATATCTGTGTAAAAGCAAAATCAGGAGAGGAAGCATTAAACATCCTAAGTAAGGATCAGGATTTTGCCATTATATTAATGGATGTGCAAATGCCTGTCATGGATGGATTTGAAACGGTCAGACAAATCCGTCTTATTGAACAGATAAAACATATACCGATAATCTTTTTAACGGCGAGCATGGATAATTCGTCGCAAATATCGAAAGGGTATCAGGCAGGAGCTGTTGATTATATGATTAAACCCCTCTCTCCCGAAATACTAAAAGCTAAAGTTGCAGTATTTGTTGAATTATATAAAAAGACACAACAATTATTAATACAACACGAAGAGAAAGAAAAACGGGCAGGCGAATTAGTTATTGCCAATGATGAACTTGCTTTCCATGTCGTTGAGAAAGAAAAACGTGCTGCAGAATTAATTATTGCCAATAAAGAACTGGCATTTCAGAACGATGAAAAAGAAAAACGTGCGGCAGAACTAATTCTTGCCAATAAAGAACTTGCTTTTCAGAACGATGAAAAAGAAAAACGTGCAGCAGAATTAATACTGGCCAATAAAGAACTTGCTTTTCAAAATGATGAAAAAGAAAAACGTGCAGCAGAATTAATCCTGGCGAATAAAGAACTCGCTTTTCAAAATGATGAAAAAGAAAAGCGTGCAGCAGAACTAATCCTGGCGAATAAAGAACTCCTTTTTCAAAACGAAGAAAAAGAAAAGCGCGCAGCAGAATTAATCCTGGCCAATAAAGAACTGGCTTTTCAAAATGAAGAAAAAGAAAAGCGTGCTGCCGAGTTGATCCTTGCAAATGAAGAATTGATTTTTCAAAACGAAGAAAAAGAAAAACTTGCCGCTGAATTAATAATAGCAGACAAAGAACTGGCCTACCAGACCAAGGAGAAACAAAAACGGGCCGATGAACTGGTTATTGCAGATAAAGAACTTGCCTTTCAGACAGAAGAAAAGGAAAAGCGTGCAGCCGAGTTAATCATTGCCGACAAAGAACTCTTATTTCAAACTGAAGAAAAAGAAAAGCGCGCCGAGGAGTTAGTGATTGCCGACAAAGAACTTGCATTTCAGACTGAAGAGAAAGAAAAGAGGGCTGCAGAATTAGTGATAGCCGACAAAGAGATTGTATTACAAAACTTAGAAAAGGAACGTAGGGAAATTGCCAATAAAGAATTGGAAGCATTCACGTATTCGTTAAAATTAGCATCCCAATATTCGCTTAGCCTGATTGAAGCAAGTCTGGACCCGTTGGTTACCATAAACACTGAAGGTAAGATTACCGACATGAATGAGGCATTGGCCAACATAACAGGTATGACCAGGGAAGAACTGAGTGGTACTGATTTCTTTGACTATTTTACTGAACCTCAAATGGCGCGTGAAGTGTACCAGGAAGTATTTGCTAAAGGTTCTGTGGCTGATTCACCACTTACGTTACGCCATAAAGATGGAAAACTGACCGATGTATTGTTTAATGGTTCGGTCTATAAGGATGGAAATGGGAATGTGCTTGGTGTTGTGATTGTAGCCCGGGATGTAACGGCTCAAAAACTGCTTTCTAAATACTCACTCAGCTTGATTGAAGCCAGTCTTGACCCGTTGGTTACCATTAGTACCGAAGGTAAGATAACGGATATGAATCAGGCAACAGTAAACATTATTGGAATGACCCGGGAGGAATTGACTGGCACTGACTTTTTTGATTATTTCACCGAACCACAAATGGCCAGGGGAGTTTATCAGGAAGTTTTTGCAAAAGGGTCAGTAGCTGATTCTCCCCTTACCTTGCGTCATAAAGATGGTAAACTGACCGATGTGTTGTTTAACGGTTCAGTATATAAGGATGACAGGGGTAATGTGTTGGGAGTTGTTATTGTGGCCAGGGATATTACCAATCAGAAACGAATAGCTACCGAATTAACGGAAGCAATCGTGTTTGCTGAAATGGCAACTGAAATTGCCGAAGTAGCAAAGAATAAAGCTGAAAGTTCAACATTGATTGCTGAAAATGCCGTAAAAGCAAAACAACAGTTTCTGTCGAACATGAGTCATGAAATCCGGACACCAATGAATGCCATTATCGGATTTACGAAAGTGTTGCTAAAAACCGAACTGAATCCTAAGCAAAAAGAGTATCTCACGGCTATTAAATTGAGTGGAGACGCACTGATAGTCCTGATCAATGATATCCTTGACCTGGCTAAAGTAGACGCTGGTAAAATGACTTTTGAACAGGTGCCTTTTAAGATGTCTGTTTCCATTTCTGCCATGATTCATTTGTTTGAAACGAAGATCTGGGAAAAGAATTTATTGTTGATAAAAGAATACGATGAACGGATTCCGGAAGTATTGCTAGGCGACCCTGTAAGGCTTCACCAGATTATTCTGAATCTGGTAAGTAATGCCGTTAAATTTACTTCGAAAGGAAGCATAACTGTCAGTGTCAGGCTTCAATCTGAAGACGATGAGAAAGTAAGTATTGAATTCTCGGTGAAAGATACCGGTATTGGTATATCAGAATCGAAAATGACATCTATTTTTGATAACTTCCAACAGGCAACCAGTGGCACATCCAGATTATACGGAGGTACCGGATTAGGACTTGCAATTGTGAAACAATTGGTAGAACCACAAGGTGGAACCATTAGCGTTAGCAGCAAGCTCGAAGAAGGATCTGTTTTTAGTTTTGTACTAAGTTTTCAGAAGACAACAGCAGATGCGGAAATAGAAGTTGTATCAACTGAATTGGATGATGAGAATAATAACATTAGAGTACTGGTAGTGGAAGATATCCCGCTTAACCAGTTGCTGATGAAGACACTCCTGGATGATTTTGGTTTTGAAAGGGATATGGCAGAAAATGGTAAAATAGCCATTGAAAAACTTAAATCAAAAGAATTCGATATTGTATTAATGGACCTTCAAATGCCCGAAATGAATGGTTTTGAGGCTACTGATTTTATTCGTAACAGAATGCATTCAGATATTCCAATTATTGCATTAACAGCCGATGTAACCACTGTGGATCTGGCGAAATGCAAGGCTGTGGGAATGAATGATTACATTGCTAAGCCGGTTGATGAACGGATTTTATATTCTAAGATTATTGCATTAGTAAAAAAAACAACTCCTATAATCGCTATTAAAGAGGATTCTGCTGAATTAATTGAGATTAAAAAAATTAAATGCATCAACCTTGAATACCTGAATACCCGTACAAAATCAAATCCACAACTAATGATGGAAATGATTACACTTTACCTGGAACAAACCCCACCATTGATTAATGCCATGAAAAATGCGTTACAGACTAAAGACTGGGATTCGTTGCATGCTTCAGTTCATAAAATGATTCCTTCATTTGCTATTATGGGCATGAATACTGATTTCGAAAATATGGCCAGAAAAGTACAGGATTATGCCGGATCCCTGCAGCATTCAGAAACAATACACGATATGGTTTTACAACTTGATAGTGTATGCACACAGGCATGTAAAGAATTAGAAATAGAATTTAACAGAATAAAAAACTCAAACTGATGAATAAAGATAAAATAAAAATATTTCTGGTCGATGATGATGCATTGTTCCTGAAATCACTGGAAATAGACTTCCTTGAACGAGCTGACTTTAGTATTGAAACCTTCGCTACAGGTGAACTTTGCATTGAAAATCTATCTCATAAACCGGATGTAATTGTTCTGGATTATTTTTTGGATGGTGTTGATAAAACAGCCATGAACGGAATTGAAACATTGGATAAAATTAAATCTTTCAATTCCGACATACCGGTTGTTATGTTGTCCTCGCAGGATAAAATTGATGTTGCGATAGAATGTATGCATCACAAGGCATTTGATTATGTTGTGAAGAGTGAAACTGCTTTTTTACGCCTTCAAAAAATCATTACCACTATTTTCCATTACCAGAAAGTTGAAAAAGAGTTGAACTGGTATATGGAAAGGATGTAAAATTCAGTTATTGTATTATTTCTTTACAATTTACAGTTAAGTGTATAGTTTGTCAGTTTTGATAAACTATGCACTTTTTGTTTGTATTAATCGCTTGACTTTTACAGTTTAAATTACATCTGCATTTAAAATAGTAAATGGTAAATGACTAAATAGTAAATCACTCGGGGTGTGAATGATGTAATAAAATAACAAAATTGTGTAAGAATTGAACCCATACTGGTAACTATCTTTGAAGCATAGTAAAACACACCATTTTGTGATTGTTTTATGTAAAATAATCCTCTATAAATTAAACTTCTAAAATCTATCAGTATGTCACTCTTATCTATTTTACTCGTAATTATCATTGTAGGTGTTCTTCTTTGGGCTGTAAATACGTATATTCCCATGGACCGTAAGATTAAAAATATCTTAAATATCGTAGTAGTCGTTATTGTCATTGTATGGCTTCTTAAGGCATTCGGACTTTTTAGCTACCTGATGAATATTCAGGTATAGTATGTATTGTTTTAAGATCATAAAAGAGTAATTTTATTGAAATTCTAATCGTATTTTATATACATTACAATTTTATTTTAATATTATTATAAACAGCGTTCTTCCCTAAGCAGGGATAACGCTGTTTCTGTTTTTTAATATCTTTGATATTCAGGTTAATATCTCTGGAATTATTATGAATGTTTAAAAACATAAACAATGTGAATTGTAATCATTACAACTTTATCTTTTTTTAATTGTTCTACTAATTAAACAATTAAAATTCAATAAAAGATGAAAAAAATAATACTCAGCTTGTTCCTGATTTATATTTGTACAAATTCTACTAACTCACAAAATGAAATTACATTGCCGGTAGAAAACGTAAATGATTCCATTGTTACACGGGTAGTAACTGCTAAAACTTCCTCTATATCTGAAAACATTCCGGTTAACCATTGGTCAGTGGCAATTAAAGGGGGAATAAATTATTTTCGCATATCAGCAACCACAATAAATCGTACAGATCAGTTTCATTTAACGGTTGGAGGGAAGTTGGAGTATACTATAAATCCACTTGTTGGACTTGGATTAGAATATACAAATAATCCGTTTGGATGTCGTACACATACTGTAGTAATCACGGGTGGTACAAACGATGCTATCCTCTTTGGATCAGTTAATTTGTCTAATTTATTACTTCCAAATCGTACAGGGAAGAGTAAGTTTAATGTGTATGGAGATGGAGGGATTGGTTTCGCCTTTTATAATTTTTCGTTGGATCATGCCGTGAACCAGACTGATCAAAGTGGAATGGCAACATTGGGTCTAAATGCGGAATATACATTAAGCAAATCGTTGTCGCTTGGTTTAGAAGGTCAATACCGGTACTATAACTGGAAGCTGGAACAGGTAAACACTATGTATAATACCGATGCATTAACTGCAACAATTGGGTTGCGGTATAAATTTGCGGCAACCGGTAAGAAACAACATGCCCGGAATGTGAGTTTGTCAGCCTATAGTCCTGCAATGACAACTGTCATTGTTGAAAAGGCAGGAAAAGATAATAATGCACAAGAGCTGGATCGGATAAAAGCACTTGAAGACGAAAATGCTTCACTCAACGATAAAATAAAGAAAATGGATGTTAATATCCTTGCGCTTTCTACCAAAGAACAACCTGTAAAGAATGTGTCATTGCAGCATATAGAATTTGAGTTTGGTTCTGATAAACTCGTTCCGGGTGCCTATCCTGCTTTAGACAAAGTGGCTGACATGCTAAAAAGTGATACTGAACCTGTATATTTAAGCGTTGCAGGATATACCGATTATATCGGAACGGCAGAATATAATATGATATTGTCGGTGAAAAGAGCCTACGCTGTAAAAGTTTACTTACTGGGGAAAAATGTACCTGCTTCCAGAATTGCTGTATCAGGATATGGAGAAGAAAATCCCATTGCACCAAATGAGACAAGTGATGGTCGTCAAAAAAACCGACGAGTAGAATTTCAAATAACTAAATAAAATATTCAGTTTTTACCATAATATAGGATTGAATTCTTTTATCTGATTAGAATTATATTTTACGAGACTTAAAAATACGTTGTACTTTATTTAAAGTTCAACGTATTTTTTTTGTCTGTTAATCAGCAGCGTAGACTAAAGAATAAATTAACCAGCCAGGAATAACCAGGCTTATGAATCAAAAAATGATTTATATAAGTGTGAATGATGTAAGTTTTATTTAAAATTATGTAAGATGCACACTTCATAAGAATAATACCTTTGTCCCAACAAGAAAATACATTCATTAGATAAAAAGATGTGAATAGGTTTTTACCCTTCCATTATTTTTTTACAGAGTAAGTATTATGATTTGCTGAATAGCTGAACGATTGGAATGACTTAAATTTCTCTCTTAATTACAGGAAATAAACAATTAATTTAAAAACAAAAAGAAATGAAAAATTTATTATTAAGTATCATGCTTATGACTGTTGCAGTTGGAACAACCACTGCTCAGGAAGTGATTTCAACTGTGCCAGCACAGACAGTAGTCAGAACCGTACCTGCCCAAGAGGTTGTTACAAAAGTACCGGAACAGGAAGTTACTACCACTGTACCGGTACAGGTAGGTGATATGACTTTACCTGCCCAGGTAGTTACAACGGTGCCCGCCCAGGATGTTGTTACCACAGTTCCTTCTCAGGAAGTGACAGCCATTGTGCCTGCACAGGTAGCAGTTGTTGCTGCACCCGCACCATGTGATTTTACTCCTGTAAACCATTGGTCAATCGGAATTAAAGGTGGTGCTAATTATTTCAGGGTAATTCCCGGAGGAATGTCCCGTGGAGATTTATTCCATTTCATCCTTGGAGGAAACGTGGAATATACCATTAATCCTCTTGTCGGACTTGGATTGGAATATACCTATAATCCTTATGGCCATTCATATCAGCTGAATGCTACTCAAACAGGTCAATTAGAAGGCAGGACCCATGATGTGTTGATGTATGGTTCTATCAACCTTGCAAATTTATTAATCCCTTTCAGAACTAATTTCTGGAGTAAGATGAATATCTACGGAGATGCAGGAGTCGGAGTAGGTTTCTATCAGTTTAAATTGTCCGATCAGAACAATAATCTGATTGTTGATTCACGTAATTCAGGTGACGGCGTTCCTGAAACAATGATGGCTAAATTAGGACTGAATGTTGAATACAACTTAAGCAAATCTATTGCTTTAGGTGGGGAAGTACAATACCGTTATTACGACAGGGCTAATTTAGGTGGCGTTAATTGGTCGAAAGGCAATTGTGAAGCACTTACTGCAACAATTGGACTAAGATTTAAATTTGGTGCTACAGGGAACAAACAACATGCCCGTAATATCACCATGTGTGAATATTATCCAAGACCAGCACCGGTTATTATCGAAAAAATAGTAAAAGATAATACTACTGAAACTATGGACCGTTTGAAAGCAATAGAAGATGAAAACGCTGCATTGAACGATAAGATTAATAAACTAAATGACCAGATAGTAGTTCTTACTACCAATAATCAGGGAGAAGTGACTCCATCTTCCTATCAAAATGTGGAATTTGAATTCGGTTCTGATAAGTTAACCAGAAGTTCATTTTCAACGTTGGATCAGATTGCTGTTACATTGAAAAATAATCCGGCTACTGTGAAATTAAGTGTTGCAGGTTACACCGATTATATCGGAACGGAAGAGTATAACCAGACATTATCGGTTAAACGTGCTAACGCAGTGAAACTGTATTTAACGGCAAGACATGTACCGGCAACCAGTGTTATTATTACAGGTTACGGAGAACACAATCCGATTGCACCAAATGAAACTCGTGAAGGCCGTCAAAAAAACAGACGTGTTGAATTTAAAATGACTAAATAATTGATTCTAATTCACACTAAAATAATGGATGTGTGAACTAAAAAACAGAATCATTCAATTGCAATAAAAGAAAAAGAGTAGTTCTCCTTCAACAGAAGAGAACTACTCTTTTTCTTTTATTATCTGTTAACCAATGACATGAAAACAATGAATTTGCGAAATGTCAGAATAGTAAATAAACAAATAGAAAATGTAACACGTGTGAATAATGTAACTCTTATCCGAAATTGTGTAAGCTGTAACATAATTAAAGGTTGCACCTTTGCATAGTGAAAATAACTTCACTATAAAATTAAAATGTATGAAAATGAGAAAACTATTAACTTCCCTTGCAATCGCATCGCTTGTTCTTTTTGCGGGGTGTAAAAACGATGATTATGTCGTTAAAGATGGAGGTCCTTGTCCGGTTGTTATATCAACAACACCTGCCAGTGGTGCGACTCTGGTTGGCCGCAGCAAAGTTGCTTCTATCATTGGGAGCGAACAGGCAGCACGTACAACTCTTGTAACTGCCACCTTTAACAAGAAGATGGATCCTAAAACGATTAATGAATCTTCTTTTATCGTAAAAAGTACAACGGAAATAGTTGGAACCGTTTCGTACACCGATTCAACTGCAACTTTTACGTCTAACAGTAAATTTGCAGACAATACCACCTTTACCGCCAGAATTACAACAGGCGCAAAAGATTTAATGGGCAATGCCTTACAGGCTGATTATGTATGGGTCTTTAGTACCGGTACTACCATTTTGCCTGTTGTTCTTGCAACAAGCCCGTTAATGAACGCTACCGGCGTATTGCTTGACAAAGCTGTTAATGCCATCTTTAGTGTCCCTATGGATCCTGCAACAATGACTGCAACAACTTTTACCGTGTTTAACGGTACAACACAAGTTCCTGGTACAGTTTCAAGCGTTGGAGCTATCACAACCTTTACACCTACCAGTCTCCTTAGCCCAAACACTGTCTATACTGCTAAAATTACTACAGCAGCCAAGAATATGGATGCCAGTTCCATTGCTAAAGATACAACATGGACATTTACAACGGTTAATGTTTACTCATTGACCATCACTTCACCTAACGGTACTGTCACCAAAAGTCCAAATGCAGCCACATACAACAGCGGAACAAATGTTCAACTTACTGCTGCACCTCTTGCAGGATATACATTCTCCTCATGGAGCGGTGATGCTACCGGAACTGCAAATCCTTTAACGGTTAACGTAAACGGAAATAAAAATATTACAGCAAACTTTACCTCAAATGCCACTAATTTCACCCTGAATGTAACGGCAATAAATGGTTCTGTTTCAAGGAATCCAAACCAGCTGACCTATCCGAATGGTACGAATGTAGTTCTGACCCCGGCGTCAAATCCTGGGTATTCATTTACTTCATGGAGTGTTGATGCAACAGGGATTGCAAACCCATTAACCGTTTCAATGAATGGCAATAAAAACATTACTGCAAACTTTACAGCAGCTATCGCTCAGGGACCAGGCATTGTTGATCTTAAAACAGCGGGTAATTTCAGCGTGTTGTCAAAAACAGGAATATCTACAATCGGTGTTACTTCCATAACCGGGGATATAGGCGTCAGTCCCGCAGCTGCAACTGCTATTACAGGTTTTTCATTAATCATGGATGCCACGAATCAATTTGCTACCTCTTTATATGTTAGCGGCAAAGTATATGCTTCGGATTATACCCTTGCTCCTCCGTCTAAAATGACTACAGCCATTAATGATATGCAGACAGCATTCACTACTGCAATGGGTCTGACAACTACTGTTATTGTTGACAAGGGTGCAGGCAATATCAGTGGAATGACTCTGGCTGCCGGATTGTACAAATGGAGTTCAGGCCTTTTAATTACCAATGCAGGTGTAACCCTCAGTGGTGGACCGAATGACACCTGGGTATTCCAGATTGCACAAGGACTTACAGTTAACAATACGGCGATCATCCATTTGACAGGTGGTGCCCAGGCAAAGAACATTTTCTGGATTACAGCTTCCGATGCCATAATTGGTTCCAATGTTGATTTTAGCGGAAATGTCCTGAGCCAGACTCTTATTTCCCTGAATACAGGTGCTAAGGTTACCGGTAGGTTATTGGCCCAGTCGGCTGTCACGTTTAACACCAGTACTGTTGTACTTCCTTAATAACTAAAATGATCCCTTAGTTGTGGATTTCAATAAATAATAATTCATTCGTATATGAAAACTAAAAATAGTATCACAAAGGAATCGCGCATGGCGCGGTTCCCTTATGCCCGGAGCATAAAAAGTCTTATTCTTTGCGCTTTTGTTGCTGTGGGAATTCAAACACCTGTACAGGCACAGGATTCTATCCAGTACACCAAGCCTTCCTGGTATTTTGGAGTGGCTGCCGGAGGAAATGTCAATTTCTACCGTGGTTCTACCCAGCAATTGAATGCTGAACTAACTGTACCTACCACGTTTCATGATGGTACCGGTGTTGGATTATTTGTTGCACCATTAATTGAATACCGCCCTGCCAATTCCCGTTGGGGAATTATGCTGCAGGCCGGATATGATAACCGTAGCAGCAAATACAACCAGGTAACAACTCCTTGTAATTGTCCTGCCGATTTAATCACCGACCTGAGCTATATTACTGTTGAACCAAGCCTTCGATTTGCCCCATTTAAATCAAATTTTTATGTGTATGCAGGTCCTCGTTTTGCCTTCAATATGTCTAAATCATTTACCTACAAACTTGGCATTAATCCGGCTTTCCCCGATCAATTGCCAACAGCAGATGTAAAAGGTGATTTTAGTGATGTCAATAGCAGCCTTATTTCAATGCAGATTGGTGCCGGATATGATATTCACCTGACAAAGGAAGCTAAGAAGACGCAATTTGTGTTATCACCATTTGTTTCTTTTCATCCTTATTTCGGACAGGGTCCACGTTCAATTGAAACCTGGAATATAACAACTGTCAGGGTAGGAGCAGCCCTTAAAATCGGAACGGGTCATAAAGTGCCAACTCCTGTAAAAACTGATGCTTTTGTACCAACAGTGGTCACACCAGAAGTGATATTTACTGTTAACTCGCCAAAAAACATTGTTGCCGATCGTAATGTCAGGGAAATATTCCCGCTTCGCAATTATGTGTACTTTGATTTAGGTTCTACTGAAATCCCTTCACGTTATGTGATACTTAAGAAGAATCAGGTAGCTGACTTTAAAGAAGATGATCTTGAAATGAATGCACCTCAGAATTTATCAGGTCGTTCCGATCGCCAAATGAAAGTGTACTACAATATTTTGAACATCCTCGGTGACCGTATGAGTAAAGACCCTTCAACAACCGTTAAGTTGGTTGGTTCATCACAACAAGGTCCAAAGGATGCCCGTGAAATGGCAGAATCAATCAAAGTTTATCTGGTAACAGTTTTTGATATTAATCCGAAAAGAATTGCTATCGAAGGCCGTGTTAAAGCTGAATATCCTGCTATCCAGGCAGGTGGTACAAAAGAACTTGTACTGGTAAGTGAAGGCGATCGTCGTGTATCGATTGAAAGCAATTCTCCTGCTTTATTAATGGAATTCCAGACAGGACCTGATGCACCGTTAAAACCGGTTGAAATCAATGTCGTTCAGGAAGCACCGGTAGACAGTTATGTTTCTTTCCACAACGAAGGAGCCAGCAAAGCATTTACATCCTGGTATTTAGAATTTACCGATAATGCAGGTGTGGTACAAAAATTTGGTCCTTATTCGGAAGATGTGGTCAGCATACCCGGTAAATCTATTTTAGGGACAACTCCTGAAGCCGATTACAAGGTGAAAATGATTGGTCAGACCAAGGATGGTCAATCAGTGACCAAAGAAGCAAATGTACACATGGTATTGTGGGTTGCACCGAAAGAAAGTGATGGTATGCGTTTTAGCATTATCTATGAATTCAATAAATCGGTTGCTCTCAAAGTATACCAAAAGTACCTGACTGATATTGTAATGCCACGTATTCCGGTTGGTGCCAATGTAATTATTCATGGCCATACCGATATTATCGGAGTTGCGGAATATAACCAACAATTGTCGTTGGCCCGTTCAAACGATGTCCGTACTATATTAGAAAACGGATTGAAGAAGTCAGGTCGTACCGATGTTACTTTCCAGGTATTGGGATTTGGAGGTGATCAAAAATTATCACCATTCGAAAATAAATACCCTGAAGAACGTTCGTATAACCGTACAGTTATCATTGATATTATTCCTAAACAATAAGTTCACTATATCTGTTTTGTTTATTTCTGATAAGACAGAGGCCATATTGGTCTCTGTCTTTATTTTTTTAGTGTACTATTCAATGGTTGATTGTTAGGATTAAATCATTTTCTATTTCACTGATACGGATCTATTCTTACTATCTCAGGACCTGTGAATGATGTAACTTTTTTTAAAAGTTATGTAATAATTCTCATCATATATATTCTAATCTTTGCAAATTGAATAATTTTGGAAAATTTTATTTCGAATGAATAAAAAGCATAAACTCTTAAAAGCCGGAGCTATCGTTGCAGGGATTATACTCATCTTTGTAGTGTTCGTCATTCTGCTGATTTCTCCCATCACGAAGTCATTAATAGAAAAATATGATGAACAATATACAGGACGGAAAATTACCCTGGATTGGGTGTATGTAAACCCTTTCACAGGCTATCTGCATATCAGCAATCTGAAAGTTCATGAATTCAACAGCGACAGTCTTTTTATTTCTGCTAAAAGTGTAAATATCAATATTTCCCTGCATAAATTACTCTCCAAAACCATTGAATTATCGGCTCTTGAACTCAATCGGCCGGATATAATGGTTGATAAAAAAAGGAAAGATTTTAATTTTAGTGACATTATCCTGAAATTCACTCCTAAAAAGACAAATCGTAAACCTTCAAACCTTCATGTCAGTATACTTGGAATTAAGATAGAAAACGGGATTATCCATTATCGTGAAAAATCGGTTCCTGTAAATTACTTTATTAAAAATGTAAATCTCGAATGTCCCGGTAAACGTTGGGATTCCGATTCAATCGATGTACGGTATTCATTCTTGTCGGGTACCCATAAGGGAAGTATGAAAGGAATTTTCTCGATGAATGTAAAAAAACTGAATTATCGGATTGAAGTTGTTGTCCACAAGTTCGATTTAAGAGTATTGGAACCCTATATTAAGGATTTAAAGAATTATGGAACTTTTTCGGCAAATCTCGAAGCCAATCTGAAAGCAAAAGGTAATTTCAGGGATGTAAATGATGTAACCTTTACAGGTATGTTGGCTATCCATAAATTTCATTTTGGTAAAAATAAAAATGTAGATTATGGTTCCTTTGATAAATTGCAATTGGCAGTTTACCAACTTAGTCCAAAGGATAATAAATATCTGTTCGACTCTGTCTCACTTATCCATCCTTATTTTAAATACGAGCATTACGATCATTTTGATAATATATTGCAAATGTTCGGAAAGATGAAAGGGAACCAAATGGTAGTACAGGGAAGCCCGTCAAATTTCAATTTGATTGTTACTATCGGTAATTATATAGCCCAATTGTCAAAGAATTTCTTTCATAGCGACTATAAAATCAATCGGCTGGCGATTTATAACGGTGCTTTTCACTACAATGATTTTGCATTGGGTGAAAAATTTGCGTTGCAGTTTGAACAGGTTACTGTTATTTCCGATTCCATTGATAAAAATCAGGATCGGGTGTATATTACTTTTAAAGGCGGACTGAAACCCTCCGGAAATATTAACCTGAACCTGAGCATTAATCCAAAGGATAGTGGGGATTTTGATTTGAAATATAATATTCAACGGGTACCGGCTACTCTGTTTAATCCCTATCTGATATCATTTACGTCGTATCCGTTGAACCGGGGAGTCATTGAACTTAACGGTGCATGGAATGTACGCAATGGCATAATAAAAAGCCGGAATCGTCTTGAAATTATTGATCCGCATGTGGCCAAACGTATTCACAATAAGGATACAAAATGGTTGCCAATGGGGCTTATTATGGCTATAATCAGGGATCGGGGGAATGTGATTGATTACCAGATACCGATAACGGGCAATTTGAAAAAACCAACGTTCCATTTGAGTGATATTATATTCAATGCCCTTGAAAATGTTATAGTCAAACCAGTTACAACACCTTACCGGATTCATGTGAAGAACATTGAAGCGGATATTGAAAAGTCACTTTCTATGAAATGGGAAATGCACAGGGGAGATCTTGACGATAAACAGAAAAAATTTGTCAAAGGACTGGTAAAATATCTGTCAAAGAACCCGGAAGCATCCATTGTAGTACATCCAAAACTTTATCTTGTGAAAGAAACCGAATATATTGAGCTTTTTGAAGCAAAGAAAAAGTACTTTATGACACTGCATGAAAATCGTGAAACAATCCCCGATAAAAATGATTCAATATTGATTGATGAAATGTCTATACGGAATAAATCGTTTACTTCGTATTTAAACAAACAGACAAACGGAAATTTGTTATATACCGTTCAGGATAAAAGTGTATTGCTTATTGGTTGGAAAATTATAAACAGCAAATTAAGACTCTTAAGCAAAGTACGTGAACATGCTTTTATGGAATACTTCAAGGATAAAGGGGTTGAAAAACAGGTAAGGTTTGCACCGACCGAAGCAGTTATTCCCTTCAATGGCTACTCCTTTTACAAAATAACCTATAAGGGAGAAATTCCGGCATCATTGGTTAAAGCATATACTGAATTGAATGAACTGAATAAGGAAGATCCCCGCAAGGAATATAAAAAGGACAGAAAGAAAGCGGAGAAATTACATTGAAAATCAGGACCAATGGGTTCTCATGAAACAAAGAAACAACCACAAGCCCCTAAAGGGGTGTAAATTACTCCAGTCTCCCAAACCATTTATTTCAACATCTAGAGAATCACGTATATACCCTTTGCATTCCTGCAATTTATCCAGATTTATCGGGAGGGGCTTGGGGTCATTAGGTTATATGTGCAGAATAAAGAGCTCTTTAGTAATCACAAAATTTAACACCCCGAATTAAATATCCTTTACTGAAAAACGTGTGAATAATGCAACTATTTACAAAAGTTGTGTAATATTCCCGGATATGATCTTACCTACCTTTGTTCCGATGTGAAAATACTCTCACATTATAAAATAAATAGAATGAAAACAAAATTACTTATTACATTATCTGCAGCTTTCCTGTTCTTAATGCCGAATGCAAATTTCGGACAGACTATTAATTTGGGTACTGCCGCGAATTTTGTTCTCTTTTCGTCAGTAGGAGCTGTTGGAAATACGGGCCTTTCACAACTTACAGGAAATGTAGGTTCCAACTCAGGATCAAGTACAGCTTTCGGCAATGTGAACGGAACAATGCACAGCAGTGATGGTGCAACT
>Ga0302207_1000112_pt1 | contig 32587 bp, 42 predicted proteins | sample II_Fen_E2_2_FD_198792 | JGI IMG/M metagenome (GOLD analysis project Ga0302207, IMG submission 198792) | Peat permafrost microbial communities from Stordalen Mire near Abisko, Sweden - II_Fen_E2_2 | ecosystem: Environmental > Terrestrial > Soil > Wetlands > Permafrost | place: Sweden: Abisko...
TCTTCGCCATCGGTCGCGCATGGAAGTGGCTAGATCATCTTTACTGTCTTTTTCTACTAGGAAAATAAAAAAATCAAGTTCAATTGAGAGTTTTATAAGCATCTCAATACTCAACCATTTTCCAGATTCTATCTTCGAAACTGTAGCTTTACCAATGCCGAGTTGTTCAGCCAGTTGTTCTTGTGTGATTCCCTTTTCTTTACGGAAATCAAGTAGCCATCCGCCAATTACTTGGCGGACTTGAGCTACATATTCAGGATTAATTTGTTTCATAAAATTATTACTTCTTGTTCTTTAACTATTTGATACATTGATTTTTTACTATTAGTCGTAAAACAAACTGACATATCTGTATTAACTTGAACGAATGATTTTTTATTTTCAACTGGCATTCCAAAATCTCCAAAAAATTCAGCGTATAAAGAAACTGGTATTTCGCCAAAATAAGTAACTGATTTACGACTAACTGACCAACTTGCTTTTAATTGAATTTCGATACCACGAATTGAAATTGTCATTAATTCAGGATTTTCAGATACTACTTGTTTTGCAACTTCATTTCTGATTTCTGATTTTGTTCCTACTGTTAAAGTTCTGTGGTCACCTTTTACTAATTGATTGATTTGAGTTTTCATAATCTTTAGCAGACTTTAAAGACCTGCACCGGTCTGTTATTTGTTTTTGTATGGTACAAAGATACAGCGAATGTTTCATAAATATGCAACAATAATAGTTAAATGTTTCATATCAATGAAACATTTAACTATATAACAAAAAAAAACACCGCCTAGCTTCACAGTCGGGCGGTGTAAAAAAATAATACAAACTAAACTATAACAATATAAAAAACAAAACCCAATTAAACTATATCGGTTGATCAATCCAATGTTCAGGATCGAGCCACATTTTATCATCTTCCCATTTACCGTGTTCCAATATCCACCGAACAAAACTTTCACCCGTAATGGAGTTATGGTCTCGCTTATCAGCAAATTTAAATGTGAAAGTAAATGGTTGCAAGTTTCCGATCCGAAGAGCAACGTTCATGTTTTCTTCTGTAATAACTATTTTTCTCCACTTACCTTGAAAATTAATCTCCACATCTTCCGAATTGAACATTTCCCTGAATCGATCATAATCATTTAATGAAAATATCTTGCCGGATGAAACTTCAAAAGTGTCATCCCGAACCACATTAAATTTACCCTCTACGCGTCGAATCATTGAGCTGTCAAACGTAGTAACTCCTTTTCGCATGATATTACCTCGGGTGATAAGTGTTTCAGGAACATCAAAACTATTTTTAAACCGATATTCTACCGGCAATAAATAAGAATTTCGATCTACAGTAAAAACAGATATTTCACTTTCAAGCTTAACCCGATAAGCAACAATCGAATCGGCATTAATCAACGGAAACAATGCAGCAACAGTCAAAAATGAAGCATCAATAGTTCTTATGCCCGTTTCATTAGTAGTAAACAAATCAATTTCATCACTATTAACATAGTCGGATGCGTCAAAATAAGTAACAAACACCTTCACCGAATGCATCGTGTCAGTAAACGATACCGTCAAATACTCTTTTGCTGTAGGTGTAGTTATCTTTTTTTGCTTCAACAAATGCAAGAAAATACTTCCCGAAACAAAACTGAATGCCGAAATACTGGTTTCAGCAGTAAATTTCAACACGTTGAACGTGCATAAAACAGTATTATTTACCTTTACCGTAATGAGTTTCATTAAATCAGCATGGACATCTTCGTCAAAATCATCTCCATGCAGGTAACTATCCAGTAACCGATCTAATTCAATTATATAGATTCTACCATCAGTATCAGGATTATAGTTTTCTGATAAAATACTTTCTGATTCAACCAGTATTTCAACAGTCAAATCTTCGGTAGAATCAATAATAATATCACTGATCCCGGAAAGTAGGCTATAAGTATCTGGCTGTTGTACTACGGAATAACTCATGTTTCATTTTACATTTTACATTTTACATTCTCATTACACCCTCATAAACTTATTCTCTACAGAATTCACCGGCAATAATAGTATTTCAGTGGTTTCGTTTCGAGCTATTTTAGCCAGATTTATCAATTCTTCAGCATCATCCTTCATCCACTTAGCCATATCTTTAATATCCGACTTTGTAGCTGCGTCCGATGCATCCATTGTAATGCTTTTGCTAGCATGGTTTCTCACAACTCCCTGCGGTATTATGCCTAATGGTAATCGCATCACGGCCACACTCATAGCGAGTAATGGAATAGCCGGTAATAAGTATTCCAACACTTCATCGTCCTTCTCAGTCAAATTTTCGCCTGCCAGGTAACGCGCCCAGTCAGCGCCAAACTCGCGCTTAAGCTTAAGTTCAGTTTCTTTCAGAAATGGAAGCACTAAAATATATATCCTTCCGGATCCACCGATAGGGTAATACCGATCAAATTTTTCAGCAGAGTTGATAAGCAGTAATTTAGTTGCTTTTTTATAATCGCTATTCGTCCAAGCAACCAATGTACTTTCATTCAGATAGGCAATTAGAGCATCAACAGCACTATAGTATCTATCCATTTGAATAGCGTCATCCGCTTCGAGCTGCCATTGCCAGGGTATCTTTTCATTTGTCGAATCAATCTTTACCTTCCGGCCAGAATCCTCATGACTGATATCATTACTCCTGTACAAGTTAAATGTGGCAAGTATTGCAATAGGCAACTGCACATAAGGAACCAGATCAATATTTGCCGGGTTCGTTTCCGTTGACTTATAAGCAACTTCAGCCAGATTATACACAGCCGATCCAATATTTTTTTTCAGTTCGGCCGTAGCTAACAGAATGTGTCCTATCATTTTTCCAAAGTCATTACTATTGTAGTAATTTCCTGTGAGCGACCGAAGTTCAGTACTTCCGTTATTCGATTTATTAAATATCATATATCTTGTTTTTAAGCCCCTTTAGGGGTTTGGGGTCATTAAACTTTCGCTGCCGTTCTAGCATTAGCACTCAAATCACTTTCTTTGGCAGCCACCGGTTCATAAAGTCCCATTGACAATTTCTTAGTTGGGAAATTTATTCTCAAAGCAGCATGAATGCTTTCAAACACAATATCTTCAGCAATTTGAGTATCTGCCGCATAAAATAGCTTCCACGCATAAAGAATTTGGCTTCCGGCATCTCCTTTTCCTTGAATTATGATATTAGAAAGGGCAGGGTTGAGACCAAAACCCGAAGTCGTTGAACTATCTGCCAATACCGAGATGTTTGTTTGAGCTTCAATGAACTTATCAATATTCATTTCAATAGGTTCAATTTTCCATTCGCATTTCACTCCATTTACATCCACAAAATCAATTGATTCAAAGAATTTACCCGTATTTTTTTTACCTGACAGAACATTGGCGATGGTTTTTGTCAGCTCATCACGAAGTTTATCAAGTTCTACAGCAAGTTTCAGTTCATCATATTCAGGAAATTTCTGTTGAAGTTTAACGCACATATCATCCCAGTATTCAGCCGGCTCGTGAACATGGTATGCAGCAGCTATCATGTTTTCAGTCAGATACTGTATTATTTCCGGAATATCGTTTGCGCGCTTTATCCACGGAATAGATCCAATAAATGATGGCAACGAATAAAAATTACGGGCGAAGGATCTATAGGAATGATACTTAATGGAAGTTGAAGCAGGTTTGTCCGCATTGAAAATAGGGTAACGCATAGCCGGTACCAGGTTTCGGCAATTTTCAAAATCCCAGACAATAATATTTTTCACATCATCCAGTGTATTACCGTTTTCAGGCCATTCAAGCCTACAGGCATTAGTATTTTCACACTCTAGCTTCGAAATCCATTTTTTATCAAGTCGTTGAGCTTTTCCCGAAAAATATTTTACATATACGCCTTGCATATAGTTGAATTCTTGCAACGCGTTGCGCACAAATTCCTTGTAATTCCAACTATCAAGCCACGACTGTATTTCAGCATCTTCCACCCATTCCCGTACAATTTCGTTATTTTCAAACTTCAATTTGTACAGGAACGGACCTTTACCATATTGCAAGCCGGTTTTTCGCGCCAAAATACCGGGTCCAAGGTTGTTTTTTTCCAATAAATTACGGATATTTGCCGGTAAATTATTATCTGATCCATGAGGAACGACCCGAACACCACCAACCTGATACGGAAACATTTCCCAACTACCCTGCATATTGACAATAGAATGCATCATCTGATCATCTTGTCCGTTAAATGCAACCGCATAGGTACCTCCCTTTGCGTTTACAAATGATAATCCACCTATTTTTTTTACTTCTTTGTCCATAAAATATATTTTATCAGAAAGTATTACGATTTATACTAATCATAGCCGAAATGGTTACTGAGCGTAGTCGAAGTACTAGCTAAGTTCTAACTTTTCTCCATTAAATTCTATCAACAAAGGCTGATAACAACTCCCAAAGTCACTGGTATCAAGATCAAAATAATTCAACTTAATATCTGCATTTTTATCTTGTTCCACCGTACTTTGTTTCCTGAGTTTAGCATGAAGCACTTCAATAATTCCGTTACTCTTACCGCGTTCTTCGCTGAAGCTCATAAAAGCAAACTGAAAACATTTACCGGAACTGCTGAGCTCCCTCATTTTTTTTATAGCATCATAAACGTCCATAATGGTCTATCTTGTTTATATTTCAAAACTACAGGTTTTTACCGCCCGAAAAAAGGACTGACAAAGTTCAATTATCCATTCCGGGTAACATTCGATCTCATTTTCAAAAACCGTTCAGTTTGTTTTACGCTCCCATAATCACCCGATACGACAGAATGAGCTAAAATACCATTATCCAGATGATCATTAAGTCGAGCCATCTGTTTTGCATTTTCGCTAATTATAGCTATGGATACATCAGATCCAAACGTACCTACACTTCCATTTTTACTTTCAGCATATCCACCAGATGATGATCTGGCAGCATAAGAAGATCCGACTCTTACTTTTTCCAAAATCTGAGTAGTATTAAGCATTTGGATACTTCCGTTAAGTTCTGCTGTATGAAATACATCGAGAAATTTCTTTACAACAGGATTTCGAACCCCTTTTGCAGTAACAACATGCTCATTAGCATGTACTTCACCAACGACAGTTTTATCATCAGTAGAATATGCAGTTGGACCACCATCATAATATCCTAATGAAGTATTTTTTATAGCATTTCGTTGAGCAATTATAGATGATATTTGCATCCCAACAGTAGCAACCTCAATAGCTGTTAGTATTCCGGCTAAAATAGGATTTATACCATCTACCGCCCAAATATTCGCTATTCCTAAAGCACCAGCTGCTAAAGCTTGAGCAACTTTAATAGCCATATCAGCATCAGCTTGTTTTTTCTTTAGATCAAGTTCTTTTTTTGCAAATTCAGATTCAACTTTAGCTCTAGCATCAGCATTATTACCTGCTATAGTCAATTGTTTTTGCTTTTCAGCTTCTAAATTATCAGTTTGTGCCTGATCTAAAGCAGAAATAAAACTTCCGGCAGCATTAGCTACTTGCTCGGCTTCCTGAGCATATTTTACAGCATATTTTACTTTTAATTGAAATAATTCTTTTTGGTGAGCATTTTCAGCATTTTTCTCATGTAGATACTTAGCATTAATAGCAGCTTTTTCTATTTTATACTGTTCTGCTAGGCTATTTATTGAATATTTAGACTTTATTTTATTTTTATCTTTCTCAAATTTTTCTACATCTTTTAGTTGTATATCATCTATTTGAGCCTGTGTAGAAGCAACAGCTTTCTCGGCATCTTTTAAGGCTTTGACATTTTCCTTTGTTTTAGGAAGATTCATTGCCTTAAGTAAATCCCTGTATTTTATTTCAGCTGCTAATCTATCATTAAGAGAGTCAACACTTAATTGTGACAAAGCTTTCTGATAAATTTCTTCAGAAATAATACCATTCGCATGATTTAGATAATCATTTTTAAGCGCATGTGTTTTCGCTTCTATTACGGTATTTATAGACAATAATTCAGATTCCTGAGCAGTACTAAGAATCGATAAAATAGCAGCATTAGTCGATTTCTCAGCATCAAGCCTTTTTTTATTCTCAGAGTCAGATATATTTGTTATATTTATCTCATGCTGTTTAACTATCAACTCATAAGCTTTTAGTTTTTCCCCTTTAAATTTAGTGGGATCACCATCTAAACCAGCGTCCTTTTTAGTCGTTGAAAAACGTTTATTTTCATTTTCAACAGCTATTTTTGACAGATTAGCATAATATTCATCTTCTAATCTTTCGCGTTCCTTTAGTTGTTCAGCGGTTAAATCAGTAGATTCTTTTTCAAACAATCCTTTATCTTTCAATCTTTTATTATAAGCAGCAGTTTCAACCTCCAGTTGTATATTTCCATCTGCATTTATTTTATCTCGTTTGTCTTTTTGATCGTCGAGTATCTTTTGTGCTGCTTTAGCAGCTTCCTGATGTTTTTTAATTTCTTCGTCAGTCAAATCTTTTTCAAGTTTATGGTTAGTTCTACGCACACGCATAGTTTCTTGTATTACTTCACCGGGAACACGTATAGCTGCAACCTGGAGTTGTACAAGATTATCAATTTCATCTTTAGTTGTCTTACCATATGCCTTTTGTGTACGAGCTATAACTTTGACATCGTTACTAAACATACTTTCGACTGATTTTTCGCGAACTTTAATCAAATCATCTCCAGTAAGTTCTTTTTTACTTTTCTTTAATTCTTGTACAAAATGATTATAATATGCGGTGTATACCTGTTCAAATGGAGTATTTTTCACCATTTCAAGAGGAGCATATGTAAAATCTTTGATAGTACTTTTTAGTTTATTATACATTTCGGCTGATTTATCGAAGGCATGATATTCTTTCTTGTTATATCCTTCCATAAAACTTTCATAATCTGATTTTGATAATCCGGTTAGAGCAGTCATCTTATTCATAGCATTATTGTAAGATTTCGTAGCAACATCTTGCTTTATATTACCTTCAGATTGCGTAATTCTCAAAATTTCCGAACCAGCATTTTTTCGTTCTTGTATAGTTTTAGTAACATCGCGCTGAATTTCTAATAAAGCCTGTACTCTATTGAAATTCTTAGCAGCTTCTACATCTAATGCTTGTTGTTCCTTTGCTATTGAACCCAACGTAAGCTTATACTCATGACCGGCATTAAAGGCTTCAATCATTTTTGTAAAAGAGAAATCACCACTTGCTACTGATTTCAAAAAATAAGTCCATGCAGTAGAAATTCCTTCCATATCTGCTTTAAATTCTTTGGAAGTAGCACGTGTGCTTTCCATAGCAGATTTAGCAAATCCAAGTGCACCGGTAACTAATCCAATAACAGCAGCATATTTACCTAACATAGGAATCATACCTACTATGTCACCACTTTTAGCAGCATTTATAAAACCACTAAAACCACCGGCCATTTTATTCAGACTATTTTGAGTATCTGAAGAATTTCCTTTCAGTTCGGACATACGTGCTTGTACTACTTTTATATCAGCATCTAATTTTTTCCATTCAGCACTATCGGGTATCATCCTATTCTTATCAGCCGACATTGTTTTCTGTAGTTTATTCAACTCATTCCAACTCATTGCCAATAGTCCAGACTGAATCTTATTTGCTTCCATAGAAGCTTTCAAATCATCAAATGCCTTTTTCTTCTCTCGGTATAAAGGAGTATCTTTTTTACCCTGATTAGAAAGATTAGCCATTTCAGCACCAACTAGTTGTAGTTGCTTTTCAAATTCTATAGCCGATTTCTTAGCATCTGCATTATTCAGATAAATACTAAATCGTAAATCTTTTATCGTTACTGCCATATCGTTATTCTGCTATGTAAATTCTTGAATAATTAATTACTAAATCATCAGCATATTGCTCCACAATGCTCGAAAGTTCAGCTATATGTTTCTCCACTACCGGGTTAAACCAAAGTATAGGCTTACGGCCGAAGGTATTTGTTTTACTAGTACGGGTAGTTACACCACCACTGCGATGGTATCCGCGCCCAATACCCATGTGGATGTATACACCTTCCGGACGGAACGAAAAACCGATCCTATCAATTTCGGCCAACCGTCCACTCCAACTCTTACCATCAGCGTAGTAGTTATTTTTTAGCGACGAACTCAGCTTCTTATCTTCCGAGACCATCGAACCAATAGAACTCACCAAATCAGCGCGCACCTTATCACCCCATGCAACAATGGAAGAATTAAATTTAATCACATCATCCACCATTTTATTACGGTTATACTTAGCAATGGTACTTTCACCCGTTATCTCTATTTCGAACGGACCCTCATTCACAAACTTGTTTCGTTTTGTAGGTCTGTTTTGTCCAAATCGTTCTAGGTGAGCCATAAGTTATTTAATTGGTAGTTGAGCTTGTCGAAGCTTGGTAGTTGAGCTTGTCGAAACTTTGATTCAAATTTACCACTCAAATACTACCCGAAAAAGGACAAAAGCCCTAAACTGACAAGTTTAAGTCTTTTGCTATCTTAAAGTATAAATATTGTTATAAATATAGCGTAACTAATTGATTAACAATTAGTTACGCTATATTTGCAAGACAATTCAATAATAATTAATAAAAAACAAACAAAATGGAAACAAAAATTTGCTCATTTGAACAAAACAACATTACCTTTTTACTTTCGAAAGATAATGGAATGATGATTAATGCCACCGAAATGGCAAAACCTTTTAACAAACAAGTGGTTGCTTTTTTAAGAAATGATGATACAAAAAATTTCATTACTGAGTGTTTAAAAAGTGAGAATTCTCACTATTTAGGTATAAAAAAAGAAGAAGATTTATTGATTTCTTCTCAAAAATCCGGAACTCTTATGCATCGTGTCTTAGCTTTAAAATTTGCAGCCTGGTTAAGTCCGAAATTTGAACTTTGGATTTATTCAACAATCGAACGATTACTTTTTGGGAAACATGTAGATCGTGAGAATTCATTCAAGAAAACAGTATCACTTCAAAAAGAAATGAACATGCTTGCTGAAAAACCTCAAAAGACCGGTGAAGATTTTGAAAGATATATGGTGATAAGAAATTTGCTTCGAGTAGAAAAAACAATCAGAACTAATCTGACAAAAGAATCAGTAAGCGAAATGAATGATTTATTTCAAGAGGATGAAGAAGATTAATTATTCCGTTCAGTTGCCTTTGTCATAAAGGCAACTAGAAAAATACAGAAAAGCCCCGAACAATCAAGTTCGGGGCTTTTTATTTTTATAAGCTTACTTTTATATCAATTTATTGCTTTTCAATAATAAGTTCATGCAAATCATCTTTCAAAAATACGATTGATTTAAGAAGTATAGCCACTTCCTGCATTTCCTGTTCGTTGAATCGCGATAGTTTACGACAAATAAAATCCTGTGTATCGGATAAGCACTTCACATAATAATTAATACGTGGGGCATCGTCGCTATCTTCGTTAGGTTCTTGCAGATCACTAAGCAGGTTTATTATTTTATCCGTAATTTCCACACCTCCAATTATTGCATTTTTCATAATATACCTCCTATCTCTTTAGCATAATCAGGTAGCATATCTTCCAATCCCTTTTCTAATGCTATTTCAGCTATCATTTTCACGTACTCGTTTCTCGAAACGATAACCTGATCAGTACCACAACACAGGTGCAAATAATACTCATAAGCTGCCGACGGGCATTTTACCCAGTTATCGCGGAAGTTGGCAAGTAAATACGTGCGCGCTTTGTTTATTACTCGTTTCATTCTGCGCCCCCTTTCTCCGTTAGTGCATTACCCAGTTCCTGAATGTGCAGCGTAGCACACACACCATCGGCAATCATTACCAATACAAATTCATCACCCATCGGGTGAAGCTGGCAATCAATCTGTGAACCTTTGTAAAGCGAAGTAAGAATTCCGTTTACCTTTTTCTTCAAATGTTTCAAAGAAACAGAACCGGTAAGTTGTAGAGTTGGAGTGATGTTCGTTTCGTGAACTGACGTTGCTTGTTGGGTACTATTATTCCCCGACTCACAATTGTTTTTGGTGTAAAGCATTTATCCAAAAATAATTATTGAGTGGTACGGATGCAAAACGATTCTGCACGTACCGTTGCTTTACACCACATGGGCAGTGGGACCATTGAGTCACCACACGGAGTTACAGAATCGTTAGAAGTATATTTTATTCCCGACAAGGCATAAAAAATACCCGCGAATTGTATTAGCGAGTAATCTCGCCCATGTAAAGTGTAAAGCATTGCAAAAATGAGAAGATTATTTTAATCTACCAAATAAAATTTGAATTATTTTATATATTATTCCATTTTCAATACTTTAAACTCGCTATCAAGAATAAAACAGCAAGTCCTTATATCCATACTTCCTCCTTTATCAGCACATCTAAATTTATGAAAAATAATATAACCATCAGTATATTCTTTATATGACCTTGATGCTTTATCGTAAATTGGTTTATATTCATTTATTTTATTGTTATAAAATTTTATACTATCATCTATCTCTCCTAGTTCAAATAATTTTTCTGGATCCCCTTGATCTTTTAAATATTCCCAGGCTAATTTACTGTGTCTATATCCAAAATATTTATCACTAATTGGCTTCCCAATTTCAGAATCATCAAATGTAATTATATTTGGCCTCAAATCTCCAAATTCAATCGGGTCATAAGATGCAAAATTCAATAAATTCTGTCTTAAATATTCTTTTATGTTTTTTTCTACAACACTTTGATTCGAACACGAAAATAGAATTATAGATAAAATAGCCAGAAATATAACTTTTTTCATAAATATCATTTTTACAGTTTATAATTCTACAAAGATATAAATTACAGTTAATAAATACATAATTGCATAAACTAAAATTCATTTTCGGTCACGTTTTCATAAATACGGGTCATTATTTCACTCATTTTTCACCGTAAATAAAATTAAACAGCTGTTTTTAATCATTATAACCTATAACATAGACATATTTAAAACATCGAAAACACAAAGCGAGCCGACCCGCTCTGTCGTCCTGTTGCAATTGCACCCGTTTTTTGCCGGGGAAATATGACAGAATACATCGTAATAACATAAAACAAGAAAGGCTGATAGCATACATTGAAGTATACTATCAGCCACTAACAAAAATTTAAATAGAATTAAGACTTAGGAGACATAGACGATCCACTACCTTTAGGATTGATATGTTGTAAGAATACCTTACGACACATCAGGTACTTGAATGCATCAGTGAAGTTAGTAGATTCTTTAGGCAACCTATGCACTGGTAGTCCATCACCTTTCTTTTGTTTCACAACTAGTCCGTTAGTCTTTGGACCTGTAGCAATCTTAGAAGGTGTCTTTTCAAGTTGCCTCTTAAGACATGGACAATTAGTTCTATCTATAAGTAACTTAGGTAAGTGCTTATTGTTACCACCCATAAGTTCCATCATGAAGTTATACTCTGCATTACTTCCTATGTTACCCTGCTTTAGGGACATAAGTATCACGCTCCAACCTGTTGGCTTACCATCTACATCCCGTTCAATTGCCTTCTTGATCTGACTGGCAACGTCCTGACCTATCTTGCCATAACTGTTAGCAGCACGGTCATAGTATAACTTTAACTGCTTACACTTATGTGGTTTGAAGTAACGTATAAACTCATCTGCCATCTCGCGTATGTAGTTAGGTGGTAGTGTATATAGTTCTTTAAGTATGCGATAGTTACCTATTGACTGCTGACCGAATACAAGCCACAATGTATTACCAATATCTAACCCACCATCAATAGCCCGGTTATTATCCAGGTACTTTAATATACGGCAATCCGGATCCTGACCATATGGTACAGTATCTAAGTATTGATAGTTATTGCCATCTGAATAGAAGTGACGTTCGGAGAGTGCGCTATAGAATCGTGATGCTGCCGATAGGATAGGTATAATTGAAAGAATAGCAGAAGACACACCTTCTAAACCAACAGCGAACTCATCTTCGAACCATTCAATACCGAGAATATCAACATTTACAAATGATGATGCTATCCAAAACAATGATACACCCTTTCTCAAGCGTCTCCAACGTTCCTCCCAACGTTTCATTGTCTTTTCAGATAATTCTATCTTTTTCTTACTTCCTGTCTCTAATAGTGCTGCATATTCCTGTTTTGTCTGGTTATAAACAAAACTGACCTGAAGTAAATCAAGGAGCTTCTTTTTATCATTTTTCTTAGCATTTTTCAGGATCCAGTCATATTCTCCAATATTATTTGGATCTGGCATATCGGTTGTGAATGTTTGAGATCGATAAAACGGAGAATCACCATATTTTGAGCGATAACCACGAACTGCTTTTAGCAAATTACCAATTTTTATTTCAGAAAAATACTTTACCTCATCTCCAAAAACACCAACATACGAACGCCCGGCACCAATTGACGGACGGTCCAATGAAATAAAGGTTAGATTAAAACCGTTGAAAAATGTCATCGTATTCTTCCACGATGACATGATATTATACATTTTCGACCTCCATTCTGCCGGGGGTTCTTTGTTGATCACATAATGTACATCTTCTTCCCAACCATGAAAACGAAGTCCTTCCTGAAGTGATGGGATAACGTTTTTATGCAAATTTGAATAGGTATCACTCACCCAGGCGAAAGGTGCACCGGCACAATCATAGACAGCTTCTTGCAATCGCTCAACAGCAAAATTGGTTGTTTTTGTACTCGCACGGCCAATAGGTAAATATAAATCTTTTGGCATTAGCATAGCGCATAATTGCGCTAACCAATTGGAATAGCGCAATTCTATATCATCACGATTTAGATCCAACCTTTGTTTCTTGCTCATCGTATAGGTCTAAAAAGTCAACTTTATCAACTCCGGCTTCCTGCCGAACACGGTTTTTCTCAATATCTGAAATCTCCAAATTATCAATTCGTTCGGCCAATGCATTACGATCAACCGACGGTAAACTAATAGCACCGGGATTGAGAGAGTAAATTTTAATTGGTTTCTTATATAATCCTTCCGGAATACGTGGAGGTTCCGGTGTATCAAGTCCTTTAATCTTGTAGGCTTTTGTTATCAAATCGCCATAGACTTCTATATCTTTCGAATTTTCTGAAGTTTTCAGTACCAGGTTAGCAGCTGCCATTAATCCCTCGAACATAGCGTTACGGTGCGATTGTTTTTCTATTCCATCATCACCATAGAATAGGTTTATTGCTTCGTCATACATTGCGCGGGCTTTCCTGTAAGGTATATTGTTAGGAGGGCGTTGAATGAATGAAATAGCGTTTTCTTTGCCGTATTTCCTACGCAAAGAGTTTAATAGATACAATACGTCCAAATAACGCTGTTCATCGTCTGAGAGCGTCTCTTTACTTCCTGATTGAATATAATCCTGCAGTATATCAAAATAGGACTTTTTGGTATTAAATTCCTCCATAAATTATTTCATCGCGTGCGTTTTGAAAATCAATTTTCTTTCTTAATTTATCGAGCCGTTGAGCCTGTGTAACATTAGATCTAGCATCATTAATCATGGTTATACCTTCTTCTGCCTGATGAACCAAAATTCCACGTTTGTAGTGAAATTCCAACGAGCTATCAATTTGCATGTAGTAATACATGAACTCAAGCTTGTCAACCTTATAATACATAGAAATATTCTCAGGAGAATATCCGATAGCTGCAAAAGTTTCGTATTCATCCCAATCCATATTCAGTAACCAATCAGGATCCTGAACATCTTCCGGTTTTGCTAAATCTGTTTTTTTCATATCGGTTTAGTATAACATTCTGTCAACTTCAGATAATTGGTTTCTTTTTAGGATCAAACGTTGTTTACGGTCCTCATTCAAATTTGGCTTATCTCCTTTAGCCATTTCGCTTTCAATACGCCAGATATTGTGATTCAATTTTGTTTGAAGCTTAACAAGTTCTTTTATGCTAAGCGTTTTTAGTTCTTGTAATCGGTGATAGTGTTTGAATACCGGGTGTTTTCCAAGAATAGTTTTATGCTGCTTATAGTAGTCCAGTTCACTGTAAATAGCCCGGTTATCGCGATAGCTAGCTAATAGTTCACTGGCTGTGCTAGTACATTCTTCAATTGATGTACAATCTGATAATTTCCTGTGTAAATCTTTGTACCTGTAGTAACTAGAGAATTTATCTGTAACTAATGCTTTAAGTTCGTAGGGGCAATCTGGTGAATCAAGAAATGGAAATTCATCACGGAAACTAATGCGTGTAACTTCACGATATGGTTGTTTGATAACTTTTGACAAATCAATACCCGCTAATTGACACAAGGAACTTTTCAACAATTCTACATTTTTGACCGGATTAGCTTTCACTAACCTGATCAAAAATTTGTTTTTTGAAATTTTCTCGAGCAATGTAATTCCTTTCAAGGGATCACAACCAGATTGCAACCAACTTAGAACTTCTTTTCTCACTTTTCGAATTCACTTTTTTCTGAAAAATTAGACTCAAGGAACTTAACCAATAAGTCATTGTAACCAAGTTCTGAGTTATTCAGAAATTTTTTACCGACAATGTACTTTTTGAATGCACCAGGATCAGTATTCTTCGAAACTAACCGAAGCATATAATTGCCGGTTATTCCGTCAATTTGAGCAGGCAAGTGATCCGGAAAATAGAAATTGAAATAAATGGAAGGAAGAAGTAACCCTTCTGAGTTCAAATCCTCTATAGATTCAAAAAGATAAACCAATTTTTCCTTTTCAAAGAAGAAAGGCGTATGCGTATCATAGTTGTGATCCGGTAAAGACAATTCATTCAGACAATGAATTGTCTTATTGCGGTTCACTTCGTACACCTTTGTCGAATCAGGTATATAGGCCAATTTTCCTTGAGCAGTCAAAATCTGGATATCAGCTAATAGTGTTGGAGAAATAGTGTAAATATCATCGTTCATCCAAACAAAACTATCCGATACACGTACGTCTGCAATAGCCAGTTTCAACTTATGAAGAGTATCTACTTGCGGATTTTCAGAAACGCGATCAGCAGCAATATTAATTACTTCATCGTTAAACCAATCTTCAGCGTCACCGATCACTACGACTTTAAAATCTTGCCTGAAATTCTTTTCAAGGCTGCGAATAGCATAAAGTAATTCTTTACCCTGTGCCATTTCTTTAAAATATGGGAATACAACGGTTAACGGCTGTTTACCGGTACCAATAATTCCAATATTCTGATCTCCTAAACCGGACCCAATACTTTCGGATCCTGAATTTTCCAATTGATTTTTTTTTAAACTCATTTTACATTGTTTTTTGTGGTTGATAATTAGTTTTCAAAATGTCTTTATTTTGCGATAAATTTGCAGAATCTCGCAAATTCACAGCATCAATTTGTTTCTTCTTTTCCATGATAGTGGATTTTATTATTTATGATACAAATTTGCAATTGCAAAAGCAATTAATAAAGGACAAAAAGCCCTGACAACTGAATGTCAGGGCTTTTATACATTTTGAAAATATCAATTAAATTCCACCACCGGTAGAACCTGGAGCAACAACAGTCAAGCCTAAAATCGCATTGATAGTAGCACTATCTGTAGCAGGGATCAATGTTTTTTCAATATGACCCAATACGCCTGCAGGGATACTCGATTTCATTTGAACAGAATGTCCGTTCTTTTTTGCAGAATCTTCGGTATCATCCTTCGTAATGAACAATGGACTACCAGGAGTTCCGGCAATTTTACAATCGGTACCTTCAATAGGAATTGAAATTACCCCTAGACGCTTGTTGATATTGTTTTCGAAAAATTCCGAAACTTCCAAATCACTTCCCGGAATATCAAAATCCGCATTGTGGATAAATCCACGTGCATCATCTTCACCGGTTGAAGTATGATAAACATTGCGGGTACTTTGCGTGTGATAAATAGCAATAGGCTTTTTACCGGGAACAAAAGCAAAAGTAACTACCTGTACGCCTTTTTTATTGCGTACATATGAAGTTACATCGTCCCAATCAAAAACGACAAGATATGCAGCTTTACCTTTTGGCCTGCCGGCATTGTCTGTTTTCTTTGGTACGGAAACTGGAGAATATAAATCATCAGTTGGCATAATATTATAAATTTTAATGATTAAACGGTTTTAAATATGCTTCCCGTGTTACCGGGAAGCCTTATTTTTATTCAAATTTCAGTGATTAAATACCACCGCCAACAGATCCGGGTTCAAGAACTGATTCACCTTCAACAAAACTTGCAGGCAAGTAAGCGAATATTGCTTCCTGAATAGCAAAGCCTGCACCTTTACGGAACTCCATGAATACTTTCACATCGTAATTTTGAACCTGCATGAAAATACGTGCAGAAGCAACATCACGACTTTGAAGATGAATGAAGTTTTCTTTCGGAGTGATAACAAAACACTTTGTTCCAGAAAATCCATCAACAGGGGCAAAAGTCAACTTACTGAAATCAAGTTTCATTTGTTCTCCATCCTGATTTTTAGAAGTTGGGTATAACTTACGATAAGCACGGCCATACATTACGATCAAATCAGGATCAGCATGAATAGTAATAGCTTTTTTCTTGTAACGGTAAGGTATTTTATCCACTACTTCATCCATTTTGGCCAAAATGTTAGCATCGGTAAGAATAATGCCATTGAGCAACCAGGTAATTTCATTTGCTCCTTTCTTCAATTCTGCCAATGTCGTCAATACACCGTCCATTGAATCTTCAGCGTCTGAACCTTCTTGCCCATCCTGAGTTTTGAGATGTTCAACGAATTTACCTGTAGCCATTGCTAGTTCCAAATCTTCCAACAATTTTGGCAATACCAATTCATTTACGATATATGGGACTATCGGCATTTGGTCAGGAGTTTTGTCTTCATCGTACAAATAACCAAGATATCCGTCAATAATATCAGAAGGAGTAATTGGAACATTTACTTTTAAAGGAAAACTCTTAACTGTAATAGGTGTGAATTCAGCACTACCCTTTGGAGTCCATTTTGGAGTAAATTGTTGCAATACACTTGTCATAGTTGCTTTTGTAGCACGCCATTCAAACTTATCCGTTACGATAGTTGTCATGTAATCGGTAATAGTCAAACCTAAATTAATAGATTTTAATATATCCAGTTTTTGACCTGAAATATACTTTCCAAACTCAGTTTGCAATTCAGTAGTATTGATAGTATCGTCACCACTATACTGCATTACTCCTGTACGGAAATAATCAGCTACTACTTTATTGTGGGTATAAGCCATATTTGGCTTAAATGCCACTACTTTTCCTGCTCCCGCACTCATGTCGATTTGTTCAGCGTTATCTGGTTCCGGATCCTTTTCCAATAATGCAATGGCTGCATCTTTTTTCTTGATAACTGACAGTGCAGCATCCAATTTCTTTTGCATGTTTGCAACTGCCTGAGCATTTGCATTCACTTCAGTGTCATCCAGCGACATTTCAGTCCCTTTCGCATCTTCGAGAACAAGTTCTTTCTTGAATTTTTCAAGAAATTTTTCTCCGAATTCTTCTTTTAATTTGGTTTCCATTTCGGTAGTCAATGCAGATTTGCCTTCTGCATTTTTGTCAATAGCTTTTACACCAAGAACACCGAGAACCACAGCGAGAATCTTTTTAAAGTCCATAAGTCAAATTTTAATTTATTGTGTAATTATGTATCATATTCTTTTGAATAAGTGCTTTACAGCGATCTACAGCCATGGCCATATCTCCGACATTATCAATCAAACCGCATTCTTTTGCTTTTTCGGCAAAGAACATACGGCCGGAAATCACACCATCAATTGATTGGTCTACTTTTGGCCGGCATTTAAGTACTGTATCCTGAAATTGTTTGGCCAATGGATCCAACTCTTCCGATTTCAACAAGTCGTACTTAGTGGCTTCGTCAGGCTGTGCATTAATGGCATTCATGTAGGGTAAATTTTTCCAATCTGATAGATTAGAATATACGGTATGTTGCTCAATTCCATTTTCTGCGTAGTATTTGGAGTAATCCATGAACGACATCATCACGCCAATACTTCCAATCTGAGCAGATAGGTTATTCCCGGCAATAATTTCATTACAATTACAAGCTACATAGTAAGCAGCCGAAGCGCATAGATCCACACAAGCCACTATCGGTTTACCGTTATCTTGAAAACATTTTATTGCTTCCAGATACGGAGGAATAGCATCGACTGATCCACCACCACAATCAATATCCAAAATACATCCGGATATATTCGGATGACAGGCAGCTTCGCACATTGCTTGAGCAATTTCTACAGCACCGTAACTACACCAGGTACCATATTTAAGCATAGTACCAGAGATATTGAATACGACAATTGTATCTTCCGGACAATTATCGTAAGGGGATGATTGATTTTGAGATTGTGCGGAAACTTTAGCTATAGACCCGGCCAATGTTACCATCATGGGTTTATCTTCCGATAATATGGTGTTGAATTTAGGATCTGAATAGTCACGACTAAGTAACTTTTCAACTATGCTGCGTTGCGAGTTAGCGAATTGGGGAAGGATAAACCATTTCCCTGTCATAACCGCGCTTAGGAGAGTGCTATATTTCATAATTAAAATGTACAATTGTTGATAGTACAATTTTAGTTAGAAACACATGCTAAATAAAGGACTTTTAAACGAGTAGATATTTTGCCTGTTCGGCCGAAGTTCGCTTTGAAATTAGCTTTGTAATGATGGGTAAACCTGAATTTTCGGAGTTTAATACGACCGGATTATCGTTTGTTCCAACAATTTTAATGGACCCGTTACCGTATTTAAGCATAATTATCAGATATTTCCCGGTAATATTTGTAACGGCAATGTCTATTTCTTCGTTTTGACCGCGAAGTGTTATCTGTAGATCCTGTTCAATTGAGGATCCGTTTTCAGGATTAGTTTCCACAAATTCAGCTGCTGAATAGCGAATTATTTCGAATGATCCTATGCATTTGGTATAATTTCCCGGATAATCCGTCATGCTCACCTCAGTGAGTTCTGCGTAACGAATTTCTTGAATGAAGTTACGCTTATCTTTATTGTTTGAAAATTCCATAAGTATAATGATTACCAGAGTTTTAAGTCTGAAATTATCAGAGAAAAACGACAAAAAACAGGCGTTTTGTCTGAAATGTTTTTTAATTTATTGAACTATAGCACTTTGAATTTCACGGATTACAGAATTCAGGTTATTTTCACGTATTCGGTAGTCCATTTTCTTAATTCGGTCGAAAGAAATCACATTTTTCTTGATATTGAACGCTTTTAAAATACCCTCTATGATGACCGACTGTTTGAATTTCTTTTCGTACCCGGTAACGAAGTATTCACGTACTACAAGCTTCCATATTGATTCAATGTGATCATTGATCTGTTGTTCCCGGCAACTTGAAAAATATAGAAAATTGTACTTCACAATATACGCACTATCCGCGCAAATAGGAAGTATCAGTTTTACCGGATTATTGTACTTCTCAAATTTTCGTTTTACAGGAAATTCGCTTACGCACCACATGCTGTCAATATACTTTCCCAATTCGTTTCGCTTATGCAGCTTTATACATCCGTGTTCATCTTCGCCAAATTCATGAATAAGGAAATCATGCAGATCCGGCTTTAAATCGATGGTGATAATCGGTAGATTTTCATTTTTTGACTCCATATCGTTGTTTTTAAAAATATTTTTTCATTCAAGTATTGGCTTTTTTTCCGTCCTACCGTCCTACAGACCTACAAAAAGAGGTTTTTGTGGTACAAGTTACTAATAATAAACAATATACGCAAATTATTTGTATTAAAAATGCGTCCTACAAACGTGTTTTTCGTCCTACAAAGCACATATTTAACTATAAACCGACCTACAACACCAAAATACACCGTCCTACAGCGTCATACAATAATTGCCTACCGTCCTACAGCGACATACAACATAAAATATACATAAACTGATGATTTATACATATATATATAATAATTTTATTGAAAAATAATAATAGTGTAGGTCTGTAGGTCTGTAGGACGGGTTATGTTCAAATATTTTTCAAGTATTATTTAATGTTGATTCTTTTAAAAATAGGGGGTCAGGGGGATTTTATCAATGATCATGGATCAGCAAACGACTGAAATACTTTCGTCTTTGAGAGTATTGGAAAACAAGAACGGCCGGACTTGCGCCCGACCGTTGAATTACCATCGTCTCTGAAGTTAGATCTGAAAAATAATACTTTCGTCTCTGAAATTAGAAAGGTAAATCGCTACCATCACCGGCACCCGGTTCTATGGTCATTTCGCCACTTGATTGCATCGGAGTCGTTTGTACTACTATCGGGCGAATACCGCCCAATATGGGCAGCGCATTGCGATCTGCTTCGCTCATGGCCGTGAATGCTTCTTTATCTATGCTTTGTTTTATGAAGTGCGTATCTTCATACTTTGGCTCCCGGTACCCAATTCCGGTTAAGTTCAGATACACGCCTTTTTCACCTACAAATAACCCGGAATCTTCTACCGGTATAATGATACATTTTTTTGTGGAATTATTTCCTTTTAAATCGACTAATGCTGCACCTGGAATCTTTGTCAGATTCAACTTGATTGCTAAATTGTTACTCATAATGATTGTTTTTATTGATTAATTATTTCCTGTAATTCTGTTGCCGAATAGCGCTGATCGTTTTCGTAGCATTCTACAAACTGTACTCCGTGAATAGTTACCAGTGATTTCATGCTTATTTGCTTACCGGATCCGGTAAGCATGAAATTTGTTTTTTCAGCCCAAATACTTGTATGATTCAGAACACAATCTACTATTTCTACTGAACCTATTATAGCAGAATAAATCCACAATCCATGTGACATGTAAGATTCAAGTTTTTCAATAGTTATCTTTTCCCATTGATTCTTTGTAAATAGTAAAGACATGTCACGGTGTCTATCATCAGGTTTTGCACTTGCATGAATAAGGATTCTTTCTCCTATATATTTTTTTGGACACGGCCATGTTCTATTTTCGATAGGTTTTATATTTGCAAAAATTAGATATACCCATGGTTGTTTTACTGAGAGTGTTTTCATGGTTTATTCCTCCTCTTTAAGATGTTTAATATACTTTTTAGATAACGAGACAAGTAATTCCCAGTAATCATCCTCCATGGCTTCATTGAAAGAATCAAATAATGCTGAATCTCCATTCATTTCAATAGATCCAAAATCTCTATCTAATTTTGTTTCTATCACATATACATTATAATTACAATCGTAAAATGAAAAGCTAAAATCAATTATTCGATTTATTTCATTTCCATCATTATCAGTTTCCCAATTATTTAAATCCATATAATGAAGAAATATATTTTCATTCAAATAAAGTTGAATATTTGAAAAATCCAAATCTTCAGGAATAGTTTCAACTGTCAAATATTTTGGCTTTTCAGTTTCTTGTTTTTCAGCATCAATTTCTTCCTGTATCTTTTTCTTTAGCACTGGAAGTATTTCCTGAGCAAACCGCTCACATGATTTATCTATTTGTTTATTGTGAGCAGTATAAGAAACACCCTGAGCCATTTTTTTTGCAAAATAATCTTCATTTAAAGAAAGAATAAACTCTTTGAATGATTGTTTGCCAATGCTACTCCATTTAAATGAAAAGTTTCCATAATCGGTTACAGAACCGAAAAAGCCGTCTGAAGTAATTACTACCTGTCCTAACCAATTACCATCAGTTGTTTCTAATCGGTAACTTTCTGCTTTAATTTCTGTCATTTTTTTTGTTTTTAGTTGTTGATTTTTATTTTTAAAATGGTAAATCAGTATTACCTTCCGGTGTTTTTTCTCCTGAAGTGTTTACTTCTACGTTTCGTTCAAAGTCAATGTCTATCTGTGTTTTAAGAATATTGTAGTTGAACATATAAGCCGATGTCACTTTTTGCTTTGTAACCATTCGCATACGTGCATAATTGTTGATATTTACGTTTTCACCATCAGCAGTAATAGTTGCATCAGTACCACCGGCAGTTTGTTCGGCTACTTCCCATTTAAACCGGGTACTATTGGTAAGTCCGATAAACGACTGGTTCGATTCAAAGTAAGCACGTAATGATTGGCGCGATAAAGCTTCTTCTTTACCTATAGAGAAGGAGTAAAGTGCATATACAGCTTCGAAATCGATATACAGCACTTTAGTATCCAATGGCAATTCAAATTCTTCAGTTTTTTTGCTACTCAGTAACCGTGTTACTTTCGATGCTGAAGCAATCTTTATTTCACGTCCGATCTTTATTTTATCATGGGTGATCAGCGTACTGATGGTTTGGAAGTAAGTGGTAAGCTTATTGGTACTTGATATGCGTTCCAACTGGCTTAGTACTTTTTCGCGGGCTACAGGAAAGAATTCAGCGTAACTAAATGGCAACTTTAAATGCTGTGCATTTTCCTCTAATAGTCTGCATGTTGCTGTCATTAGAGCACATGCGTTGATTATACGTGTCATACCTTCGGTATTAGTCACCGTCACCCGTATCGATTCTTTCAGTTTTTTTGTTTCTTCGGTCAGAATGCTTAGGTATTTTTTTTCGTATAAGCTCCTTAGTTCTAATATTTGAAGTAGAATGTTAGAAAGACCGGTCTTTTCGGCAGCTTTCAATCGTTCGAAAATTTCTGTTTCTTCCTGCGTAAAATCTCCACCTTTTCTGTAAGGTACATCGCACATAATACAGCGGTTACTCAATGCACCGTCGTCCTGTTGTGCAGCTTCCTGCCCGAGCAATACAATGCTTGCATAGATAGCGGAACTATCAAGCTGTTTGGAGTTTACATCCTTTACTTTTATTTTACCTTCGCCATCCAGTGTAGCAGCTTTCAATCCTTGAAATTTTGCTTTGCTGATATCGCGGTCGTTGTATTCTTCCATTACCACCGGCACATTGCGGATAGATTCAAGGATCATAAACATACCCGCATCCGATCCGGTATTCAGGTTGAATGCCGGTGTAGTATCGGCCATGTATAGGTTACGAATACTTTCAGCTATCTGACTCTTACCGGAACTGGTAGGACCAATAAAAAACAGTGCTGTAAAATATCGACGCATTTCGAAAATATAATCGCGGAAAGCGCATGTTATGGCAAAAAGTGTCGCCCATTTACCGTTATCGTTTACCGAGTAAACACTGTCCATCAGCATCGCCCAATCGTCAAAACTCAGTTGTTTTTCGTCCGGTATATCCCTATAAACTAAATTACGTGCCTGGTTGAATGAACTATTGTCTCCATCTTCCGAAATACGGATTTTTGAAAATACAGGGCTGTAAAAATTGTCGTTTTCGTGCGATACTAAACCGAGTTCGTCCACTTCATCCACTTTGTATTCGCCTTCTACCTTGTGGAAAATAGCATTACCAAAGGCAAAGAACCCTTTCGGGTGTTGTCCGAATACTTTAATCGCCCGGCAATAGCGAAAACCGTAGGACATATTCATCCATATTTTTTGGAATTGGTTTTTGTCGCCAAAGAAATTGTAAGGACCTTCGTTTACCAATTTTTCGTGCACTTTTGGCAAAGCCGAAAAAACAGTCGATTTCCATTCTACATACCTGTCTAATTTCGGATCTAAGTGGCAAAGTTGAATAACACGTTTATTATTCGCATCGTCGTTTTCGTTGTCGTAAACGTGAAGTAGTGGTTTAATATAGAAGTCGGTAATAGGGAAGTGACTACTTCCGTTTTGGTTCTTGAACATATAGGCACAAAAGCGCCCTTTCTTGTCAGCCAGTGGATAAAACCCCCAACGCATATACACATCGCTCAATGCCTTATCGTCCTGAACATAGGTAGGTATTATTTCAGCATCAATGTTTAGCGTATCGTTTAGTTCGCCTAGTCGTTGGTTATCAATAAGCGTTTTATCTTTCTTTTTTGCAAGAAAAGGTTTAAGCACTTTTTCGAGCGATCCTTGTGTTAGGCCTATCTTTTTAGCATATTCACTATTCATTACTACCCGCACCGTAGCGTCAATATCCGATATTACTTCAGCGCACCGGCCTACTATTTCCGACTTCTTACTTCCGTCGGTAGTGGTTACCAAAATAGCAGAATAGCAATACAGGTAGTAGTCACAAAAACTCTTTTTTTCTCCATCAATTTCAATGGAGAAATCAAATCCATTTTTGTGCATATTTTTCAATAGCAGCAATTCTTTTCCGTCGCCTTTATCATCGGTTGGTTGAAGTTCAGAGAATGAAACTACATTCAACTTACTTATTTTCGACCGTAACGATTGAATATCTACCATTGATGGATTACCAACGGCCAATAGCGTAGGAGTTTCGCTGTATTCGTCAATAAAATCGGATTGTTTGAACACCAATGTGCATTCGTCCTCATCCGTAGCTTCCATCAGTTCCACAGCATCTTCCACACCATAAAAACCATGTTTCCACTTTTCGGTTTTCAGTTCCTTACTCGGTTTTGCCTTATCTTTCAGTACATTTAACGAAACATTAAATGTATTTGCTACAGTTTTTAAATATTTCTCTCTAAGGTATTTATCCGGCACGGCTGCAATACATTCGCAAAGCTGATCCAATAACTTTGCACTATCATAGTCACTCGCTTTAGCTACTTTTTTAGCTTCGAAAAAGTATTCGATAAACGACATTTCACGATTTCCAATCAGTACTGCTAAATCTTCATCGCCCGAAGCTTTCGCGTAATCGTCCGGGTCTTGCCCATCAGGCAATAAAATAGCCTTTACATCGAACCCATGAGCGAGTAATGTTTTAGCATTCGAAATACTGGCTTTAAGCCCTGCATTGTCGGTATCGTATATTTGTACCACCGTATTGGTAAATCGTTTCAACAAGCGCGCTTGTGCGTCGGTGAGTGCTGTTCCCGAACCGGCTACTGCATTACGAACTCCATGCTGAGCAAACGAAGCTACATCAAACTGCCCTTCCAACAGATAAGCTTTATTTGCGTTCGCAATAGCTTCTTTTGCCTGGAACAATCCGAACAATACATTTCCTTTGTTGAATAATACGGTATCGCCTGTATTGAGGTACTTTGCAGCCTTAGCCGTGTTATCGGTTATCCGTCCTGTAAATCCTATCGGCTTGCCATAAAGATTCAAATAGGGGAATATAATGCGTTTACGGAAAGTATCGTAAGTAGTTTTACTTTCGTCGGAAATACGACTTACATCAGCTGCCAACAGCAGATCCATATTATAGCCACGTTTCACTAATTCACGTGCTATCTGATTGTCGGCATTGGCATAACCGATACGGTACAGATCAATCGTTTCATCGCTTAGCTGACGAACATTCTTCACGTATTCGATAGCCGGTGCAAATGATTTCAGATTTTCGGAGAATTGCGCTTGCGTTTCTTCCAACACATTGTAAACCGATTCACGTTGGCGTTCTTTGGCTATTTCTTCGGGTGTTTGCTTTGCTTCCGGTAGTTCGATATGATACACGTTAGCAATCGATTTGACAGCTTCCACAAACGTAACCCGGTCATGCTCCTGTACAAATTTGATAGCGTCACCACTGGCACCACATGCAAAGCAACTGTATATTCCTTTTGCCGGTGAAACAACTAGCGACGGTGCATTGTCGGAGTGAAATGGGCAGATCCCAACATGATTTTTTCCTTTTTTGGTAAGTTTTATTGACTTTGAAACAATTTCTTCGATAACCATGCGGTCACGAACTTTTTGGAGTATCTCAGGAGTAAAATAGTTCATAGATTATTTATGATTTTCGAAAAGTTCAGTTTGGCGGACTTCGTAAATATCCTCCAACGTAACTTCTAAATAGTTTGCGATTCTTTTTAATTCATCTTCTTTAATAACTTCTAACCCTTTGAAAATAGACCAATATCTTTTTTGCCCCATCTGTACAGCGTCGAAGAATGTGCGGGTAGGAGTGAAGCAATCCACATCTTTAAACTTCTTTTTCAGCAACTGGTACAATAAATTTCGGTGCGTTACGCATAACCGTGGATCATGGCGGTTTCGGTGAAGGAATAAATTCAAAGCTCGTTCGCTTCGTCCAATATCTTTCGAAATTTGCGGAAGTGGTTTATCGTGGATATGCTTATACACATATCTCTTCTGTGCTGTGGACTATGGTTTCATATTTCTTTGCTTTTAGTCTGTCAAGTAATGGTTGGTAATAGTTTCTATCAAATTTGTGCTTCAGTATTGTTCCGTCGGCATTAAATTCGTAATCGTAGTTTGTTTCGGATATGTAGCAGCAACACAATTTTACAAATAAATCAATCTTTTCAGCATTCGCCCATTTTTCTACAGCTATCCATTCGCCAAATTTCAAGTTATCAAGAGTATCATACACCCATCGGTGATAACCCCAGAATGATCGTTCTCCCATTTCATGAATGTACTTATCAATCCATGTCGGATCTGATAGTGATTTTAGTTGTAGATGTTGTAGGCTCATAATCGAATATTTGCTATCGGGGATTGTATACGTGAAACTATATTATGCGAAATATGGGTATAAATAGCCGTTGTTTTTACAGAATTATGACCGGCTAATCGCTGAATTAAATTTATGTCAACACCATTTTCGACCATGTGCGTAAAACTACAGTGACGGATCAGGTGAGTATATACACGCTTATTGTCAATCTTTGCTTTCTTTGCCAATTCCTTTACAACTGACAATACACTTGTTTGCGAATACTGAATCGAAAACTGACCATTAAGAACATATTCCTTCGGTTTATACTCCTTGTAGTATTTTTCGAGCAATGGGATAATGTTTTCCGGCAACATTACCTGACGATCCTTTTTTCCTTTACCTTCGATGATATTAATCACCATTCTCGATCTGTCAATATTGCACTACTTCAAATTCAATAATTCCGAAACTCGCAAACCGGTAGAGTAAAGCAACGAAAGAATAACCTTATGCTTCGTATTAGTACAGGCAGTAAACATGCGCTGTATTTCTTCCTGACTAAGCACTATAGGTAACTTTCTACTTTTATGCGGGTACTGCACATTATCCAACTTCCGTGGCTGACGGCCAACTTCTGAGTAGAAATACTTAATCGCACACAAATAAGCCTTATGCGTTCCCGGATTAGTCATCGCACCTAAAAACTTTTTAATCCGATCAGCCGATATCTCGGAAGGCTTTGTAAAACCTTCCTTTTCGAAATGCTGTAAAAACTTAGTGATACAAGCCACATAGCTATTCACCGTATTTTCAGAATATCTTTTATACCGAATACTTTCGGAAAGTTGACGTGTGTAGTTTCCGATATTCATAATATATTTAGTTTAAAATTAGAAGTTTATAGACGTTTTTGATAGATAGTAGTTAGGCAGCATTTAAGAAAGAGCCTCCAAGTAATCACGAACCCAATGAACTTTTAAACCAATTCGACTTCCACTAGACAATGAACCAAACATTAAATCTTCGTCTCCGTCCATTCCTTTAAAAATACCAGTATATGTTTCACCATTTTTCAAATTTAAAACGACTACTTTGTTTTCGTCACAATCTTCGATTTCAAAGCCTTTTTTTAATTCCATTTCGATTGATTTTCTACCTTCTTTAAAATCTATTTCTACCGTTGCGATAATTTTTTGTTCAGACATAATAATTTATTTTAAGTGTTTAATAATTTTATTTGTAACAAGAAAAGAGATAAACGACTGCCTAACATACGCCTATTAAACATAGCCACATAAGCGGTTTAGCGGTTTGACAGTTTTGTACAGTGGATACGTTTCATAGCCTAATCGTTATCGTTCAGTTTAAAAAAAGATTAGTAGCGAAACGAAGTGAAGTGAATAATAGCCATTGATTGTGATAAATCGTAACCTTTAAACCATTCTTTGAAATCTTCGAGCGATAAACCGTCATTTTTTGCAATAGTGGATAATGATAATCCGCCATTCAAACTGGTTAATGCTACATCATGATTTTTCAAAGCTCCACTTATCATAGTATCAGAAAGGTTTAATAATTGAATCCCAATACCTGAATTTTTGTCAAGTTGGCAAATTTCGACCTGTTTTGAATTATAAGGCTTATCACTCCAGTAACGAATAGAAAGAATTGCTTTACCGTTTTGAATTTCTGAAATACGTTTTGCCCACAAGGGATAATTAGCTCTAATTGTGTGTATTTTACTCGGACTATTATCCGGTAAATCATAAGGAAATTTACCCAATATCTGTTCAGTAAAATAAGTTGCTTGTCCCGATTTTTTGTGTGTTTTTGGGAATTTTACACTAACTGTTAATACATAAGTTTTCATATAGTTGATATTAAATTGTTTAAATCGAAAGAAAGAAAAACCGAAACGATAACACACGGCTATCAGTTGCAGCCTACTGCATCGGTTATTCAGGTTTATATCTCGCATGTGCTTCATCGGTTTTAGTGCAGCGAAGTAGCCAGTAATCGGCTGCACTCATAGCCTCGGTCGTTATCGGTAACTTAAAGAAAGATGCACCGGGTAATAAGTAATAGCATCTGTTACAGTATCATTTCCATAATACCAAACATTACCGTCTGAAAGCTCTTTAAACTCGGTAATTTTTGTTTCTCTAATATTTCCTCTTGTATTTTTGTACGGAACTATATCACCTACTTTAAAATTTGAAAATTCAAGCATTTTTCTAAATCTACCTGATTCAACAGTATCGGCTATTTTACCATTTTCAAACTTTAGTTTGTATGTGTATATATTATATGCGAAAACTGGACCTTTGCCATAATTTTCGTAATATGGACACGACTGAATATCTAATATTCGACATTTAATGTAATTTGATGAAGTATCATTATACATTATCTTTTCGTTTAAGTGAAATCTTATTTCTGGCATTGTTTTAAAGATTAAGAATAAGCTACCGATAACAATTGCTATGTTTATAAGCCCGCTTTTTCGGTTATTGAAAGTTATTTACTCGCTTGAAATTTTGTCTAACGTTTGAAAGCTATGCACCCGTAATTGGGCTTATAATCATAGCAGTTGTCCGTTATCATTCATTTTAGAAAGAAATCCGTGCGTTTTCGAAGCTCAAAGTTAAATAAACAACATTTGTTGCAACTTTAACATTAATTATTTGGATTGTATGCAACAATCGTTGTATCTTTGTATCACAAACAACAAGTAATACATACAATTAAAAAATTAAACATTATGAACTCAACTAACAGCACATTCGACATTTTCTTTAATGATGATTCTAATTCTAATAACTTAGGTTTCAAATCTTCTCTTGAGTATTGCAAGGATTATATTGAAATGCACAATAGTAGTAATCATTCTTACTTTTCTGATTACAAAGGCGGTTCAGTATCAATCGTATGTAATGAAACAGAAGAAGTAGTATTTGAAACAGAAGTTTTATGAATCCTGCTGAATTAATCAATTGGGGAGAGCTTAGCCGGTTACTGGCTGGCTCTCGTTCCGTTGTAACTAAAAATCGTATGCCACAAAAACATGAGCAAACAGTTCAAAAGTTACTTGAAGCAATTCAAAAATGGGACGAAGAAAGAAAAAACGAATGATAACACTCAGCTAAAATCACTGGCGGGTTATATGCTTTTAGAAGTATTATAGCCCGCTTTTGTTTTTCCTTACCCCGACAGTTCATCGCCCGCACTCGCCAGTGCTATTAGCTCTATCGTTATAAAAAAAAGGTGAGTGTTGTGCCCCGAGACTTTGGGCTCCATTAAAAGATTGTTCACATCTATATTTTTTTATTGTCCCGTTTCACTCACCTTTTTATCTGTTGGCAGTCTTTCTCTACCACCACCTGAACGCTTTCAGAGTGGGCACCTTGTCGGGTATTATAATTTTGAATTTTAGATATTATCAAACAAACTATCGCAAAACCTATGATTGACATTATTATCGCTTTAAAAAGAATATCGTTTCTACAATCGTACTCACGTTGGAGCTGTAGTTTAGTTTTGTTCTTTTTCATGTCAGAATGACTGTTATAATTAATGCTGAAAAATAAATCAACAATATAGCTGCACATATTTTATTAGCTTTATTCATGTTCATACTATTTAAATAAATTGTAAATATCTAATTTTTCAGGAGTTAGAAACAATTCTTTCTTTTTTGCTTCCATATATTTTCTAAAAATAGGTTCAAGCTTTTCCATCTTATCATTGTGTGGATTTTTTACGGCCAACATAGGAATTAAGTCCTCTTTATCTCCATGATAGCGACCAAAATAAATCGGAAAATCATGCATTTCTACCAGTAGTCCCGCATTTCTAAATATAGAAATAGCATCCTCATTTGAAAAAACAAGTTTAATTTCTATCATATAATTATCGTTTTAAAAGGAAGTGACCGTTCTTTTGATCTTTTCTATTCCATGACATGCATGGGAAAGGAAATTCATCGGTATTAATAGAAATACAAGGTTTTAGTAGTGAGCATTTTGAACAGTTCACATTAAATGAGAAGAATGGACGTTTGAACTTATGCATTTCAGAAAAATGAGCTACAAGCTTCTGATCTGTAGATATAGTATAATCATTGATAAATACTATATCATACTCAGGATATGATTTTTTTTCTCTGTAGCATTTGCCATTTTCATCCCATAGGTATAATTTACCATCTGGCATATATCCCAATGCTGCTGAAACTCGGCCAGTAGGAGAATTGATATTTAATATGTCTACTTTCATTTTTAGTAGAGCAGATTCGAAGGCTTCAATTGAGTGTGTCATAAAATTTAATTGTTTATATAGTCTACATATTCAGTTTCTGATTTACGAGCTCTTTTAGCTCTTCGTGTCCTCATATTGAACTCGTTAGGATTGAATAATTGTAAAATCACAAATAGTAGTAATATCGAAGCGACTTTTTTACGCGCAAGTGGAGATAAATCCATTGAAATATTAAAGTGAGTGCAAAAAAACCAGGCAGATAATTCATTTGATTTTGTAACCTCAGTTATTTCGAAAATTCTTCGAATAGTGTTAGTAATAGTATTCAATGATTTTTTCAAAATATTGGAACAATCTTTAGCAGTTGCACCCCAAGCTATTAATTCAGCTATTTGTAATTGCTTCGGAGCTAGTTTTGCATTTATATTCATAGCTAGTCTCCCCAAATATCAATAATTCCTTTTTCTGCAAAAATTTGTTCTATTATTTTTACTTCGGAAGCTTTTGGCTCTACATCACCATTCAGCCTGTTATACCAACTGGTTCGGGAGTTTAACCCTAATTCAGCTATCAGCTTGCTCTTTACTTCTTCAGCATCACCAACCTGAACCTGTAAAAATCCTTTTTTAAATGCGTACCTTTTCATTTGTTATTTAATTGAGTAGTATATTTTTGCTATTGTTATAAGTCAAATAATTTTGTACGTTTGTACTTTATAATTGAACATGTGCAAAAATACTATATAGTAGTTTTATGCACAAGTAAAATAGCATATATTTTACTACAAAGTATTAATTTAGAATCATTCTAAACATAAAAGTCATGAATTTACCTGAAAAAATAAGACTTTTACGCAAATCGTTGGGTTATAATCAGACTGATTTTGGTAATGAATTAGGCTTAGAACAAGCCGGATACGGTCATTTAGAGAGTGGAAAAACAAAAAAAATTTCTAAAAGTGTCAAAATAATTCTTGAATTAAAATTCAATGCGAATACTGAATGGTTAGAAAACGAAGATCAGGATATATCAAAAATGATAAAATATAACTCAGTAGTATCTGAATCGAAAGAATTATATAGCAAATGTAAAAATTGTAATGAAAAACAACAAAGGATAAAAGAACTTGAAGATATAATTGAATCGATAAATAAACTAACCACTAAAAAACAGAACTAATGGAAATATCAGGAACTGAAATAGAAAGAATAAATGATAATTTTAATGTAGAATACAGTAAGCTAACATCATTACTCTTTAATGAAAGTAATGACATACGCGAAGTAGATATGGATAGAATAAAACCTCAAGTAGATAAGTGTATTATAGATCTACTCCGGTTTAAACACTTGAAAGAGATTAAGTAATAATCTATTTTTTTGACTTGTACCGGTACTAAAACGGGACATAAACGACAAAAAATAGAAAACACAAATACTAATAATCAAACAATTAGATAATCAAAAAGTGAGTAATGGAATCCCGCTACCCCGACAGAAAACAGCGAAAATCCTTTACTATAAAGGTTTTTCGCTGTAGTTGTTTAAACCACCCGGGACAAAAACGGGACACTTATGTAAAATTACAGTTAGAAACTTTTTACACTTTTGGTTTTCAGACCTTAAGCGTAAAAAAAAATGCCTACAAGTTTCAAAAATCAGAGCAGCTCGCTCAAGGAAATAAAATCATATACTCCTCCAAAACTCTACACTGGTAAAGAATGGTACGTTGGATTCAAAGCTTTTGATCCATCCATTAACGACATGCGTAGAAAAAAAATCAAGGTAAATTTTATCGAAAGGATAG
>Ga0302207_1000116_pt1 | contig 31968 bp, 33 predicted proteins | sample II_Fen_E2_2_FD_198792 | JGI IMG/M metagenome (GOLD analysis project Ga0302207, IMG submission 198792) | Peat permafrost microbial communities from Stordalen Mire near Abisko, Sweden - II_Fen_E2_2 | ecosystem: Environmental > Terrestrial > Soil > Wetlands > Permafrost | place: Sweden: Abisko...
TCAAGATAGACATTTGCGTCCCATTTAATTCGTCCACGGTAATTATCACATTGAATATTTGCCACTTTTCAAATGTTTGAACCGATGAAACTAGATCGGTTGTTACTCCACCCACAATTTTTCTAAAAATAAATGTATTTGCACTTGTTTTTAGGAACACATATTTGTTGGTTGAATTTTTCTTTATTACCGCAAAATATCTTTCTTTGTTATCTCCGTCGTCATAAGACAATGATATATTTTTAAATATAAATGAATGAGCTATGGTATCGCCCGCCACTCTAATTTTTCCGTTTGTGATATCAATGTCACTATTATTTGTTATATTAAAAGTTAATGTTGCCTTTTTCTTTCCTAAAGTAAACAATATGTTGTCATTTGTTATAAATGCTTGAGCTTTAGCTGTCTTTTTCTCGGTTATTGATACGCTATTGCTGCTTGTTATATCAAATGAGCTTGACCTATTTTTACTGAATACAACCACGCTATTGCTGTTTGTTATAGATATATTCATTGATGCGTTTTTCTTACCTATAATAGACAACGTGTTGCTGTTTGTTATGGCAAAGGATTTAAATACTGTCGTCGTGTAGTTAATCACCAGTTTAGGCGCATAAGAAGAACCTTGAGAATGCACGTTATAAGTCAAAGTTGATTGTGATCCCGAAGGCTTTCTATTTTTATGTAGCACAAGCATTGCATTTCCGCTTACCCATCCTGATTGGTTAACAATCTCTTGCACAACAGAAGAAATGTCGACCAGAGAGCCATACCATGTTCCAGACACCCATGCAGGAGGAGCATCCCAATTCGCAAACGCAGTTGTAGTTGGCTTGGCGTTGTAGGCTGCGTATGTGTTTGGAGAAGTTGGATTAGCCTCCTTACTCATGTATATGCTTGTCTGTACGTTTGCAAGACCTATTGAAGACACAGCCCTATACTGGATGTATGCGCTTGTTATCGTTGCGCCCTTTGGTATCGTTACATTTACAAATCTTGAAAAAGCGTTGTTAAGTGCCGATCCATCCCATCCACACCAACCTTCCGTTGTATCAAGGGAACTTGGATATATATAACCACTGTCTGCCGATGCCGTAACTTGCCCGTTAAAAGTTGCCATTTACTCACCACCTTTCTGACATTAAATTTAACAAGTTTATTTTATGACGAGGTGATTGAGCCTCCTGTAATAGTATATGTTCCCTGTGCTGCAAATACCTCTGGCACTGCGGTAAACATTACAGCCTGAGTTCCTGCGGTTAGGGTATCATAAAACCCAATCGCTCGGATTGTGCAGGCTGGTACATCGAACGATGGCAAAGTGTTGTTTAGTTGAAGCTTTCCTGCTCCACCTGTTCCTGCTGCATCCCATGTAACTGCTTTCCTCGCATAAGCAGGTGAACCTCCGCTCACCTCTACGGTTGCAGCATCGTCCGTAAACAGTGCCATGTACGCAATTTTGCCACTTACTTTTAACTGATCCAACATATAATTTAAACCTACTGATTTTATTCCCATAGTTTATGTCGCTACGTAAAACTTATAAAACCAAATATTTTTCGAATTTTATAATATTGCTTGTTTAACGTAACTTCCTCCTTTTTTATATTTAGTCGGTATTTATTAGATACCTTGCGTTGCAACCTACGCAATTTCTTTTTAACCTTTGATTATTAATTGTATGTGATTATATTAGATTGATTGTAATAGGAGATATTGCATCTGCTGTTTTATTAAGTTTCAAGTCTAAGTTCATGTAAGATATTGAAATTGAACTTCTTAATATTTCGTTATAACAAGGATATGTTGAGAGCAAAACAAAATATAATTTGTTGCTACTATTTACATGTGTATTATTAAAACTTAATACTTGCTTTTGAATAGCAGAATCAATATTGCTTCCCAAACTCTCATATGCTGTGCCGTTCCATATCTTTAAGGTTAACCCGTTAGCCGATGCTCCTGAGTTATATCCCATTCCATTTGCAAACATAGTAATCGTGGAAGCTAATATATTACTTTTAAAAGTAGCATTAACCCCGCCATATAATTTTGTACATATGCTTGAAAAATCCACTTCAAATAAAACGCTTTTTGTTTTTGTACCCAACAAGGTATCTTTTGTAAATATATTCAAAGAATTATTATATTTCAGCAAGTCTATATCTTCTTGTGAAATATTTTTTATCCATGAAGCATCGGTAGGAACTGGTATACTGTTTATATCTGCCAAATCTTGTTCATAAAAATCTATAGGACATTCTGTTTTGCTGTTTGCCACTTTAGTCCCTAAATCATAAGGCACATTTAAAACATTGCTTCCTATATATATTCCCCAAGCTGATGCTGTTGCCATAGAATTCTCCTTTCTTAATATTAATAACCAATAATCAGACTTCTTTAGTTTGACTATTGGTTATTAATTATATGTTTGTTTCATTATTTTGAAGTTAAAAGTTCGTCTACTGTTTTCTGCAATACTGCGATTTGTTTTTTCAAAGCTACTACATCAGGACTTTCAACAGCTTCAAATTTCGATTTGTGATCTTTTACTTTATTTGAAACAGTATCACCTACAACATAAAAAAACTCTGAAACAATAAAATCTACGTTGTCTCCGACTTCGCAAAAACTACCGTCTTCAAACTGTATTTTTTTGCCTTCAACTTTACTTACCTTATCAAATACACATTTTACTTTGTTGTTTTCTTTGTTAAAAATATATGCTTTCAAAGTTTTTACCCCTTTCTATACTGTTTTCTACGATACGAAAAATTGTCCACCGTTTCTCGCAAGTCGGTTCACATCGTTGTCGTCATATGAACAATTTGAGCTAAAAACAACACTGTAATCAGATACAACAGCATATGTATTTGACTCAAATGTAGTTCTTGAAAGAGACAAATGGCTTGATAATGCATATATAGCTCCTATATCTGAATGATAACTAGAAGGGTCATTGCGTACTATATAACTGTTGTTGTTGATGGTTACATTAGATTTGTCTGCTTTTAGGATTATGTTAGTATCCCCACTTAAATCTAAATCGCCACCTTCAAAATAGCAACGGTTAAAAGTAGCTCTTGTTCCTGTAATACTAATCCCTATGCCCGTTGCGTGAGGGTTGAATGCCATGTAGTTAAATTTAAGTTCAACGGAACTGGTATTGATAATTAATTTATTCTTAAAATAACAATTTATATCATCTATGTCACTAACCGTGGCAGCAGTAATAGATATACTACCATTTCCTATTTTTTTAATTGTTACAACTTCAGAGTAATCTCCATTTGCCACGTTTATAATTATATCGTGGTTTATTATTGTAGGTAAATTATCTATTGCTTTCTGAATTGTTAAAAATGCTGTTCCTGATGTTAATCCATTGTTAGAATTGTTACCCGTTTTTGAAACATAATAAGTTATATTGCTTGTTGTAGCCGAAACTGACGCTGAGGTCATAAAATAAGAAGCGGCGTACCCTCCCAATGTGTCGGCATCAATCCCACTTCCTGCACCATCTATTTTTTTAATTTCACTTAATAGATTTAAAATATCTAATTTCCCATTAAATTCACTTGCCCCAACAATATAATTTTTTAATACATTCTGTAATAAAGTCGTTAACCCTAATTCTCCACTTGTTGAATTATATGTTGCTCCGCTACTTGTACTAATCCATGTTACACTACCACTTGTAGTCAACGGCATTTCTTTTAGTGCTAAAGAAGTATATTTCAGTTGTTCTGAAGCGTATAATCTATTAAAATCTTGTTTTAAAGTAGCCAAACTCTCCACTCCTTTCCTATTCTTATTTTAAAATTTCGCTGATATATATAAATTTGTTAAATCGTTTGTTGGGGAGAATAAATAAACATCATCACCTTCCGCTAACACTACACCCGATTTATTTTTCAAATTTGATATTAGAGCGGTATCTCCTGCAATTTTTACACTTGCTGTTACCGTTCTCGTTAATTTAAACCAACTTTCAAATGTACCCGTTGTATTCTGTGTTACGTCATAGTAATCCAATACATTTACTACACTAACAACTGTAGCAGGATAAGCCTTTGTATATTTTAAATTTTTAATTCCTTTATCAGACTCATCTTTTATCATCTGTTGCATAAACTGTACATATTCTATATCGCCTACATTCATTCTCTTTTCACCTCTAAAATGCTAATTCTTTTGATTTTATACAAGAAACAGTCATAGTTCCACTGTTACTAAAATCTATATCAATGCTTTGAATTAAGTGCTTTTCATGATCTAATTTTAAATTTTTATCTGTTATAGTAATTACCTCGTCAACATTAAAGTGAAAAAACGGGGTACATTTGATACTTATAGAAGATTGTAGCCCAGTTACTCTTTTCAATTCATAAACAGCTCTCTGCTGTGCTAAATCGTCCGTAGTAATATTGTCATCTGTGACTGGTGGCATGATTTTAACCCCTATTAACTGACTTCTCGTGTTACTTTGGAGGTTTTTATTTTCTGCCATTCCTGTGGCAATATTCCCGTCTATGTTTGCTCCGATTACAACTACTTTATTATATACTTTACTGAAAGCGTAACTGTTTGTAGCCCCTAAATAATGAAACTCATCAGTGGTAAAATCCCATATGCTACCTTTAATTTCGTCATCTATATCCTCTTCAAACACTAAGTTCCCCAAATCTCCGTAATAAATATTAGCAGAAACCATAAAGGCAAAATCAGTTAATATTTCACCTAATGTTGCACTGCCAACTTCTTTTCTTATCGTATAAGGAGTTTTATCGGTTTTAAAATAATCCCCTAATAACGCTGGGAGTTTGTCTTTTGCTAATACCAAAATAGAGTTTATTGCATCAAATATTTTTGTATTAAGAGGTATTTGATATATTCCTTCCAAATTACCACCTAAAGTACCATCTAGCAGTGAGAATTTATCTATGCCATTTAATTCAATATATGTTTCACTAAAATTACTTGTAGCTACAGGATCACTTATTACGAAAACCCCTTGAGGAATTAGGTAATCCTCTCCGTTTATATCCAATCCCAAATACAATTTAAACTTTTGATTTATCCACACACCATCTTCACTTGGAATATACTTCCCATCGATGTTTTTCAATTTTAAACTTACTGATCTTCTTGTTCCGTTTTGTCTACTAATGCTCAAATTCCCACCCATTATATCGGCGGAAAATTCTTCATAAGGGGTTTCGTCTTCTCTTCTCAGCCATTCTATTTTTACTCTCTTTTTAAACACACCTTTTTTTAATTCATTTATATAATCCTGAAATGTTAACATAATTAAACCTCGCCTGATTCTTCATAGTCAAAAGTTACAACTGCGGGCTGTATAGAATACTCATCTTTGTACTTAAATCGTATATTACTTGTTCTCACTTTCCACATGTTGCCTATTCTGTTTTTAAGCAATTTATCTTTACCATTGTTAATAAACGCTCTTAACCCGTCTATGTAGTTATCATCGTATGCAAGAGTACCATCTGAATTAATCGTTCCACACATTGCACTAAGACTTCCTTTTAAATAGTTCCTGTTTCCAATTGAATAAGCATTGTATTTGGTGTATCCCTGATAAGTCGTTATATCTGTTTCGTTTGTTATTTCACTACTTTCGACATCTAAATCAAATTTATATACAATTTTTTCATCTACATCTACCAAGAACCAACCATAAAAGTCTGTGTATACTTGTCCAACTTCTACAACCTGACCTATTTGAGTAGAATTGCAAGGAAACAAACTATAGCTGTATTTTTTATAGGCTTGTACTGAATAGTCTATATATTCAGTTATGCTTACATCTAAGTCAACTATTTTTTTAGAAACTTTATCGCCTTCGTCTTTTCTATATAAACTCCATTTTGTGACAGGAGAATTTACATTTAAAATATTTCCTGCTTGAGTATCTTTTTGATTAAATCTTGCTAATAGTAAAGTGTTACCATCCCATGCAGGATAATCATCTATGTTTAAATTTGCAACGTCTTCGTTTGTGTAAATTGCACTCTGTAATTGAATTTCATCAATTATATTATTCCCATAAAAATTCAGAGAATTATATTCGGATGGTACAGGTAAATTATTTATTTTTTCTAAATAATCGATACTTAAAAGATTACCTGCTAAAAACATTTGGTATCATCTCCTTTCACTAGAATCCAATTCTTGTAGTTCCAACGAACACGTCTGTAGGTCTAATATCAACATAAGTTGCTCCCGTAGGCAGTTCTACTTCTTCACTGTAGCAAATTGAGCCTTTATTATTGAAATAGAATTTTGTACCGTTATATCCTATTTTGTATTCATCATTAGTGCCGAAACTACAAAATATTCCTTTAAATCCATCAGAAAATTTTATTTTAAATTTTAGATTGAACTGAGCAGGAATAGTTAAACCATATTTTAATGAAGCTATTTCTATTACCTTATATACAAAATTATTATCGATTTGTACTTCATTTAATTGGTTTATATTTGCAGATGATACGCTCCCGTTTCCCCACTTATTAAACGTATTTATTGCTGTTAGAACACTATCTCCCGCATAATTATAAATTTCCATAGGATTAATTTCTGTTGAGTTTCTTGTTTCTATTAAACTTCCCGTTGATATTGTTGGAAGCAGATTTATTGCATTATTACTTAATCTCGTATATTCTATCGCTCCTGTTGTCGTTCCCGCAATTTGAACTACTTTACCCCATGTTATTTTTGCAGCACTTTTTTCGGATAATATTTCTCTAAGTGGAACAATATCTACATTAGGCTGAGAATATGCTACAGAAAAAGATTGTAAGGTGGTAGAAACCGTTGCATCATTCTGATCTACAACCGTACATTTTATTTTGTAGGTGTTCCCATGTAAAAGCCCGTCAAATGTATATTTAATACTTCCTGAATATATATAATCACTTTCTGCTAACAAATAATCTGTATTGTCATATAAAAAATATTTAAATTTCTTTACAGCTACGTTTTGCGGGTGGGAATAAGTCGCAATGGGTGTATAAGATTGAGACGTTATCGTCGCAGGTACAGTTAAGCTAACCACAGGACTTCCCATGCTCTTAAAAAAGATTTCTCCGCAAGTAGCATACTGTTCTTTTCCCCCAATGATTTCTGAAACTGTTATAATCCACTTGCAATCCAATCCTAAAGCCACACGTCCAGCAGGAATAGTATGATATAGCATAGCTTTGTCATATAATGGGGTTGCTAAGTGTATCATTCCACTGTCGTATATAATTGCACCTGTTTTGTTGTTATATACTTCTAACTGATAATCTGTACAACTTGTGCCGTTTATTTTACAACTGAATACTTGATCTACACTCATGTTCCTTGCTTCGTTTTTTGGAGACATATCGGTGGTTATATAAATCAACTTCTAAACCCCCTTTCTAAGAATTTAAAAAGAGGCTGTTTATTACAAAACAACCTCTTTCCTTATTTAATTATATTTAATATTGATTACGAACTGCGGTAAATGTTTTAGCTTGTCTAACAAAACTATCTACATTTTCAGCTACAACTTTATCGAATGTAAAATTGTAGTTGCTTATCTTCTGAGATGCTGCACTTGCTGCACTTTTTAAAGTGTCTAAGTTAGGCATTCTAAAGCTGTTGGACAAATCACCTGAAAGCAATTTATTATTTGGAATAACCTTTGCACCTTCAGGTAAGATTACTTTCTCTACGCCTTCTTCACCTACAAGATATTCTCCTGTCCTTGGAACATAATCTGTCCCCTTTGCGTATCCCTTGTAAGCTCCACCGTTTCTCATAGATACAATTCCTGGGACATTATTTACACTTCCATATCTTGCCAAAATATACCGAATCGCTGCTATTGCATTATCTACAGGATTCAGTATATTGTCGTGACCTGCGAGTTTATAAGCGTTAAAGGTAGAAGGAATTGTTTGCATAAGTCCTTGACTTGGATGACCTGCTATTGCATTGCTGTCAGTTAAGTTAATAGAATTAGGATTGCCACCACTCTCTTTCATAGCTATAGTTTGCAAGGCTGCTAGATTTTCCATGCCTATTCCTGTTGCCTGAATAGCTTGTGTTAGCCAACTTGTAACGTCTCCTGTAGCTCCTGCACTTCCCATTGCTGCTTGTGCCGCCGTAATTGAACTCGATACCTTTTGATTGATTACAGTAGTAACATCGCTATCCGTCATACCATTAATCAGACCTTGCATCATGAAGTCACCGATCTCATACATTACAGTAGAAGGAGATGCAATTCCAAAGCCTGTTTTAAATTGAGTTATTATCTTAGCTGTTAAAGTGTCAACTACAGTAGCTATTGCATCTGTAGAGTTTGTTATTCCGTTACCTAATTCACTTACGGTACTTGTTCCTGAAGGATACATTGTTTTTACAAAATCCGTTATACCAGTTTGAAGTTTTGTTATCACCGCATTCATAGGATTTATTACTAATGGGTCATTTGATGTTATTGCTTTACCTATGTTGTCATTCATGTCCTTTCCGTAAGTGGGGGAATCATCGACAAATGTTTGTATATTGCCACTAACATCGGATATTAGATTATCTAATGGTTCTTTAAGTAATTTATCATTTACTGTCAAAGAATCTCCCATGTTTTTGTCTAAGTCCTTTGAATAATTCTTTGCGCTGTCTACAAATTTTTTGACACTCTGATCTACATCACCAAGCAATTTACCTGTTGCAGAAGTTACGTTTTGTGTAGGAGCTTCGCTCAGTTTGTTATTTGGGATTACCTTTGAACCTTGAGCCAATATTACTTTTTCTGGACCATTTTCACCTACAAGATACTCGTCGGTTTTTGGGACATAATCTGTACCGCTCGCATAACCATTTATTTTCTTTTGTTCGGCAGACACCTGTGCAGAAACTCGTGCTTTTTCAGCATCTATAGACGATTGGATACTTGCGATTTGGTCAGTTTTAGCATTGTCAGCTTGCCATGAAGAATAATCAGTCTTTGCAGTTGCCAAATCATCTTTTAGTTTTGTAATTTGTTGCTGATCTGCAACCCAAGTCCAACCACCATTGCTATACAATCGAACATTCTTTTCGTTCTGTGTATTTTTCAACTCGTTTTGGATTTTGATTAATTTATTCTGATATTCTAATTCTTGAGTTGCCCTTTTTTCTGCGTCTGCTTTGGCATTTATAGCATCAATTTGTTTTTCATATCCTGATACAACTGCATCGGATGCTTCTTGCCACTGGTCTATCAAAGCTTGGGAGTTTTTCTTTGCTTGTGCGGCTGCATCGTCGGCTGCTTTTTTTGCTGCGGCTGCTTTGTCTGCGGAAGTACCTGATGGGGGGTATCCGTCTGTTGGCGTAGAACTTGACGGTGCGCTCAAACTGTTATATATAGCATCAATAGAGTTTTGTGCAGATTGATAAATCCCTTGAGTTACATCGTTTCCTGCTTTTCTTTGTGAAGCTTCGGCAGGTGTCATAAGTGTTGTTCCGTCTGGTGCTATACCGCCCTTAATCTGTGCGTCGGTATATTGTTGAGATTGTTTTGCCATGAGTGCATTTAAAGCATTGATCTCATCTCCATAATATTTAATTCTCTGCTTAATTTGCTCATAAGTAACCTGAGTTTCGTTTATGTTCCATGACATGGCACTTTTGGCGGCTTCCATTTTCGCATTTGCTAAATCTGTTACAGTAAGCCCTTCTTGACCAAACATTTGAATTTCTTTATCAATTAATCCAGTATTTACTACAACGGTATTACCATTTTCATCTGTAGCAGTAGTTACTCCTGCTATTCTATTTGCTAAGTCTTGAGCTTGAATTGAAGCGTCTTGATGTGAACTGATAAGTCTTTTATACTCGGCATACAATTTTATGATTCCATCTTTGTTGTCAATCTCGGCTTTTGTGGTGTTTTTAATACCCGTTATAATCTTTTGGTCTGTGAGCCTTGCTTGTGCTGCTGTAACTTTATATATCTCGCCTGTTAACTCATTGAATCCAGCTCCTGCATCTTTTAAAACTTGCTTCTGATCTGATAATAATGAGTTAACTCTTTCAAGTTCTATTTGTGCTTTTGAAAGTGCATTTTGATCTGTGAAAGCATTGCCTGTTGTAGTATTACTTACCTTCTTTAAGTTTGCTTCTGCCACCTGTTTTTGTTTTAATAATTCTCGGTAATTACTTTGTTGCCCTTCTAAGTCTGTTGAACCAGATTTCATAGCTTCAGCATTATTTTCTTTCATAGCTTTAGTCAAAGCTTCAATAGATGCTTTGTTTTTATCTGTCTGTTCTTTAAGGTCGGTCATATGCTGAACATATCCCATTGCACCTGCTGTTACTAAGGCTAAAACACCAATAAGTATGTTTATAGACGAAAATAAAGCAACGGCGGCGGTAGTTAAACCTCTTGCCGCTACAGTTAACCCTTCAGTTGCAACGGTAGCCAAACCTTCTGCCACTGACATTCCTCTTAAAATTACGGCGGTTTCTCCTGCACTTGTTAATATTTTCATTAAAGCAGCACTCATTACGTCTGCTTTGAAGTGGAATGTTGCAACGGTAAGAGCTATCAAGGCTGCCGTTAAAATGCCTATCGCTCCACTAACTTGAATAGGCATTGCTTGCAGTGCTTGTAAATTATTAACGATATTAGTAACGCCTGAAATGAAGTTGTTAATTACGTCACTATTTACTGCGTTTATCCAAAACTGCTGTGTAGCATTTTTTAAGTCGTTCATTTTAGCTTCTGTACTTTTAGCATAAGTTCCATATCTGTCCATAGCGTTTCCTGCACTGTCTGTTTCTGCGGTTTGTAGTTTCAGAGCCATATTCATGTTATCCATGAGGGCGAGGAACTTGTTACGCTGATATGTCGTTTCTGTTACTTTCACCCTATCAAGGCTACTGACTATTCTACTTAGAATAGTGGAGAAACTGCTTCTTTAAAGTGTCTTTACACTTGAGTTTCTCTCTATACATTACTGTATAGTCCAGACTATATTTTCATCCTATATTCTTAATACTATAGGAGGCAAGCGTATAGTCGTTACGGGTTCAATTTAATTAAGATATAAAACCTTCAAATATTTTATTGAGTTTAGTTAAATGTTTTTGAGTAAGAGAAATTAATTTTAAATCATTCTCACTACATAAATCCATTTTATTTATAGCTTTTTTATAATAATAATCTTTATCCATCATGCCGAAATATTCAACAAAAGTATTGTTATTTATTATCCAATCACTTGTTTTGTTATTAAATCTGCCATCTTCAGCGTAATCTCTATAATAAACTTCTCTTTTATATTCTATCGAATTATCGATAAAAAAGTTTGTAATATAAAGCTCTGCTTTTGACCAGCACAAATCTCCATTATTTGATTTATATATCGGAAATTTAGAACCGAATATATTTGCATTTATATCTAAATCTAACATTTGGCACACTTTTCTGTATCCACCAAAATATCTATTTAATGATGCATTTGGTAACGCCCATTCTTGTTCAAAAACTTCTGTTACCAATGGTGTTCTGCCTAATTTTTTAGCATAGTTGCTTAAATTGTTCAGAAATTCATCAGGATTATATTTTTTATTAAAAACTTCTTTTTTCAACCCTAATTCCATTGCCTTCATTATTATGCAATCAATATTCCTATCTATGAATTTAATAATATCTTTATTATCGACAGAAGAATAATTTGCTACTAAATATTTTAATTCTTCATCTGTCCATTTATTGGATATTATTAGCCCCATTTTATAGGCTTTTGTTTCAATTGCACTTGTTGTTTTATCGAGTATTTTGGTTAATTCTTTGTTAGATTTTTTATAAAAATTTTCTTGCAAATATTCCATTTGTTCGTTAGTCCAATAAAAGGCATCTCTTTTTATTTTCAATTTATATGCCTTGTGTTGAATCTCTTGTTTCGTGAATGGATGTAATATTGTTGTTAAATTATCCCATGATTCATTGCTATATTTATCTTGTAATATTTGAATTTGTTCTTTACTCCACCTTTTATTAATTTATTATACATCTCCTTAATTAAAGGTTTTATCTTAATTAAATAGCCTTCCCTCGGTATTGTCCTTAGCATTACCTATTAGGAGTTCCACCGATATAGCTCACTTCTATATATACATTACTGTATACTCAGGCACACATTTTACCTGCGATTGCGGTTGCTACTTCTGCTTTTTCAACGTCGGTATATTTACCCCAATTTCCTGATACCTCATTTAATATACTATTGAAGTCTTTAAATGTATCTTTGTCCGACCTCATTGCAATACCGACTCTATTTAGTGCTTTCTCGACATTATTCACATTCTGTTACTTTTATGACCTATAGATATATAGGCGGGAATGGTTCTTCTTTAGGTAATTATTTCATACCGACCATTCCTCTCACGTTTCATTATTAGATTATTGCGTGAGTTCAGACTTTTACATGCCTATCTTTGGAATAGGCTTTTCTCGATAAGTCGTTGTTGGCGATATAAATGTTTTTATATCTTCCAAGACGTTAACCATCACTGGCACTTCGTCGTATATAAGAGAAAATTTTCATAGTAGTTTATTTATTATGCTACTATGCCCCTCACATTTAAGGGTTGGTTGTCGGGATCGAACTCTTTTCCTTCTTTTACTGATTGAAACCTTGCAAATATACTATTAAATCCTGCACCTATTGTTGATGCACTTTGTCTTGTAACCGAACTAACTGTACCACATTCTATTACTTTCAATAATTTTTCAATTACCTACTGACCACAAATATCTTATGGCGATTAGGAATTTCTTCCTAATTCTGCACCTTTTTAAAATAGACTATTAGTGCAGAGTAGACTCTATCATCTTCCATATTTATGGAAGGTTGGCGTGACCATAATGTTACCATTATGATGCTGAGTCGTTACGGATTTTAGCATAAAACATATGCTAATCTTATCCTCGGAATTGACCTGTCTTTGGTGTTTTCCCGATAGAAGCCAACTTATCATCTATTTATTACTAAATAGAGGGACTGGTGTATTAATCCACGATACCAGTTGGTCAAATGATACTCCTGCCGTTTGAGCTGACGACGCACTTTTATTTAATGCACCTGATAATTCAGCAGTAGAAGTCGCACTCATATTATCGACAGCAACAAGTTTATCAACGACATTCATCATTTCTCCTGCATTCATTCCATATGCGTTCTGTACAGCTATCAAAGATTGTGATGCTTCTGCTTGTGTCTGTCCTGCGATCTTTGACATAATTGTTGAAGATTTTAGCAATGTTGCTGTATCTTCTATGCTATTACCTGCTCTCAAAAACTCCTCACTTGCTGTCATAATTGAGTCTGTTGTTTCGTGTAATTGTCCTGCCAAAGCAGAATAATCTTTAGTCAACTGTTGAGTTTCGGATGATGTCATACCTGTGATCATTCCAATATTTGTCTGTGCTTTATTCATGTTATTTACAAGGGAAATGCCCTCTTGTACTTGGTGAACAGCCGCATATAAAGCAGTTGTTACAGTAGCAAACGAAGCAACCGCAACAATAGCATTTTTGATACGTGCGGTAAAGTTACCCTCTTTCAATCCTACATTCTCTATGCCTTTTGATAAATTATATGAACTCTTAGTAGCTTCATCCATTGTCATTTGATACTTATGGACAAATCCCCCGCCTTCATCCATTGTGTAATTTATCTTTTTCATTTTGTTTCCGTAAGAATCTGTAACGTCGCTTATGCTTGTCATTGAAGCTTTTAAACCCATGTTTGCTTTTAAATATTTTTCTATACTTGCAGTAGAAGCATCGTAGTTTAATGCCCCCGTTTTGGAGTCATCCACTTTTGTACCTAATAGGCTTGTCTGTTGAGCCATTTTTTGTTTACGAGCATACTCTTCATCAAGTGCTTTATTTACAGCTTTGGCTTGAGCCTCATCTAACTTCATTTCTTCGGCAACTGCTTTTTGTTTGGAGGCTACTACTTTTGCGTCTGTGTCTTCAACAGCAGCTAATTCTTCTGCTAAATATTTCTTCTGGGTTTCAGCCGCCTGTTGTTCTAATTTCATTTTGTCTGTGATTACTTTTTCGTTAGCTACTCTTTGTTTCTCAGCAACCGCAGCAGTATTGTCCGTTTGGGTTATCCCTGTTACATTGAAAGCTCCCGAAGGCGTTGCTACTCCACCTACATCTTTGCTTATGCTGTTGTATCTTATTTTCTGCATTAACCCTTCGGCTTGTTCAAGCTGAACTATAAAACTTTTTAATTCTCCATTTTTATCAAACGACTGAGGAACTATCTTATATTTCCCTATTTGATCATATTCAGAACGAATCTTTTGGAGTTCGCCTTCTATTTTGGCTAATTCCTGAGTGGTTTTACTCCCACCGAAACTCCCCATAGATGAATTCATGGTTTGGCTTAACTTTGCTGCTTGACTGGTTAATTCGTTCATTTGAGTTTTTATCTGTGTTAAATTCAAATTTAAATTGATCGGATTTTTAGCAACGCTATTTATATGTTCAATTAATCTATCAAAGTCGCCTTTTACGTCTGCAAAATTATGATTAATTTTAAGTGCTTGTAAAGGATTACTTGCCATTCATACTTCACTCCTTTCTCAAAATAATAGAAAAAGAAGTGCCTATAAACGACACTCCTTTAAACTAATTCATTATTAATAATTTCTACTGTTACACCAAGCTCTCTTTCAATTCTTTCTTTGGCTACTCTCATATAATCCCTTGAAGGGTAGTAGTCATACATAAACTTACCGCCTTGACCATTTATATTATGTCCATAATTTATAACGAATGGGACTGCACTTGTAAAATCCTCTCCGCTTTTGCTATTAGATGTATATTTCATATTACCTGTGTTTACATAAACATATGTAAACCCATTTTTAATATCAACTCTTACATTGTTTAATAACTGGTATGTTCTTTCATACTTTGTGGGATTATATTTGTCATAAACCTCTGATTGTATTGCTTCTTGTAAAATTTCCCTACATGTATTCGCAATTTGTGTTAACGAAAGATTGAAATAATCATCAAGAAAATCCAAATTCACTCACCTGCAATTCCATTATTATTTACCCTTCTAATTCAGCCAAATATGTAAATATCTCTTTTCTTCTTGCTTTGTTTTCAGGAGTGTTTTCTATCAATCCACCTAATTCAGCCATTAATTCCTTTTCAATTTCTTCTTTGGTTTTTATAGGAGTTACTGCTAGTTCAGGCATTCTCTTGAGCATTTCTTCATTCTTCTTATGTATTTCTGAGACAGTTGCAGCTCTATTAAATAAATTCTCCATAGCATCATAAAGCTCGTTCACGACATTTGCGAACTCATTATTCGGTGGGTTGTTCAGCATCTCTACAAATTTCTCCAAAGTAACGTCAGCCTCAATATCTACTAAGTGTGGGAACATTTTATATGTTACCGATTCCTTAGTTTCGCCTTCATTTAATTTCTGAATTATGTTTTCGTTTATAAATTTAATTCTTTCGGTGTCCAAATTGTAAAATATAACCTCTCCATCTAAAGAAGGGCTGATAACATGTGGCAACTCTCCTCCAAAAACAATTTTCTTTTCCTGTAAAAAATCTGATAATTTCATATTATTTCTCCTTTTATTTTTAATTATTTGTCATAGTGTATATATAAAAAGCATAAGAGTTTTCCCCTTATGCTTTTTGATTTTCTGTGTTAATAAAGAACTTCTATTGGAGCAAAATATTGTCCACCATTCTTTGTTTTTATTTCAGTAACTATCCCTATTTTTACTATTGTAACTGTTGTTCCCGCAGGTAAAACTCTCGCATCCCCTGTAGATTCCATTTCTTCTAATCCACTTTCATTATTTGCTTTAACGTAATTAATTATTTTGTCTACATCCTCTTTTGATGAACCAACAGGTGTGTTACTTGTTAATGTTAATTGTTGTCCATTTGTTAAACTGGTGTTAACCCCTCCACAACCTGACAACATAGCTACGGACAGCAAACACAAAACTAAAAAGATCACCTTTTTCATAATAAAATCCCCCTATATATTTAATTTTTATGTAAAATGGGTATGATTTTATCATATGGATATCATTGTCAGTTGTCAAGGAAAATCTAACAAATATTAAATTATAAGACAATTCACAACTTTTATTTACTCAATCATTCTCTTGTTTGCTTCATTTTTCAACTTTAAAAACACGATAAAAGCAATATTTTATTGCATTTTAAAAAAAATAATATAAAGATAAGAAAGCTTGTGTCAATCTCCTTATCTTTATATTATCATAGTTTTAATTATTTGTCAAGTCCTGCTACTTATTTGGATTTATACTCGTTCATCTGAAGTTTTGCAGCAATCATTGTTACGGATGCCACATCAACTCTATCCTTGTTAACCTTCAATGCAGTAACCTTCAGGTTCATTGAACTTATAACTTGGAATGCCATTTTCAAAACGTCTGCTATTATAACAAGTTCTGCATCGGTAACAGTATATCCAAATTCCCTAATTATGTCTCTTACGAAACGCAAACCTTCATTTGTCTGTGCGTCTACGTCGTCTGATTCAGATATTGCTATGACGTAGACTATTGCCTGACTCATCAACATTAATATATTGGACAACTGCTCATTGCCTATCTTAGCGTCAGTTAATCCTTTTCTAATCAGATCAACGACAGCTTTTGTGGTCTGAATTAGTGTTAGTCCAAACTTTTTAGTTGCGATCAATGCCACTGCATATAATACAACTACTACCAATACTACTAAAGCCACGTATGGATTTATAAAGTTTATAATATTATCCATTCTTTATTTTCTCCTCCTATATTCACAATTGTTACAATTAATTCTACAGTTACGACAGTCGTTTTTATTGACTTCATGAAAAGGAAGCCAAAAGAATATTATCACGAAACCCATCAACATTGCCATAAATATTAAAGCAGCTACATTAGAGTCCATTTATTTACCCTCCTACTTATCTAAATATTTAGTGTTTGCAACGTTTTCTACACCTTTTTTCGCCAAACAACCTAAACTCACTGGTACTGTATATCCCATAAGTTGAGTTATTACAGTTGAAATATCCTTGTCGAATACAATCATGCATATGCCACCTGCAATAGATAAGGCTATTGTAAACCCTACCATTATCCATAAAAGCATATTTGTTACTGATTTAGTTACCATAGGAACAGCTACTATGTTTTCATCAGCAGAATCCATAGAAGTATCTCCATTCGATACATTCATTACTGTTTCATTATTAATCGTAGATATATCTTTTATGCCATTAACAACCTCTTTAGCTTTATCAAGCGTATCTAATAAATTTGCCATGCTATTTCCTCCTATTCTAATTATTATTCCACTACTATCCAAGCATCCATCAATAATTCATTGAACACCTCAAATGAAATTTTATAATGTCCCCTACTTTCAGGTAGTCCATTGCTCTCATTCCAACTATTCCTAATAAGGAAGAAGCCTTTTGATGGCTGTACGCCTTTTAGTTTGTTCATAAATCGTTTAAAGAAACATACCTTTTTAGTTGCTGTCAAAGCACGTTCAGAGTAAACTATATCAAGTGCATGTCCTCCTAATAATTCACCCTTTGGATACGGGACTATGCCTGTACTCATACACTGCTTTGATTGAAAACTCTCATATATTTCAATACCAATCATGACTTTATAACCCATAGCCATAGCCTGTATTATTTCATCGATTGATACTGCCCTGTAATATGTTTTAAAAGTATGAAGTAGTCCATCATCATATGCTTCTGTTGGTGGTCTTAAACTAAAATTACCTACTATGTATTTCCAATATTTATCTTCGCACATACCATATTTTCTTCCACTGTCAAGCACCTGTCTGAGAGAAGTTCCTGTGTCTTGGGATTTGTCATCCCTAGCATTGTAATAAAGAAATAATTCAGAATACTTATATTTGCAATCATCATTGCTTTCTTTAATACTTCCTGCGGCAAAACTTTGACAAGCACCAAGATTTTTCTGATCATAGATTGGTGGAAATTGAGGTCTTAAATCTATTGGGTTAGGAGTCGCAATATCTTTAACGATATTTTTGAACATATAGTCTTTATATTTTCCTTCTTCTGAGTCTCTTTGCAAATTATACTTGTACATAACTCATCCTACCTTTCTGCATAATACTTATCCTATTAATACTTTCCATGAAGCCTGTCCAACTATACCGTCTACGGTTAATCCTTCATTGTTTTTCTGAAAAGATATTACATTACCTTCTGTACCACTTCCAAATATACCATCTACAGCAATCCCTAAACGGAACTGAATATATCTTGTAGGAACTCTCTGTACAAATTTAAGTCCACAAAGAGGTTTTGAGTTTATCTGAGCAAAGCAATCTTCAGTTAATCGCCCCCAAATTCCATCTTCTGTAATACCACATATTGACTGGAATTTCTTAATAGCAAATACAGTGTTCGTACCCGATATTCCATCTTCAGTTAATGAAGCACCATTAGCACCAACAAACCTCAATCTATTCATTCTCTTCTGAATTAAAAGAGTATCTGCGTTTGCCTTTGGTTTAACGTCTGCTACAGGTGTAACAGGAGCAACAGGATTACTAGGCACACCATCAATAGCATGTCCTAAAATACTTTCTGCTATAGTTTTACCTAGCTTTTCATATCCTAGCTTGTGATATAAAGATACATCCGTTGTCGAATCGCAGAAAAATGGCTCGATTATAATACAAGGAGCTTTATGATTTTTAATTTCATACAAACCTCTTACATCTGCATATGTACCACGATTCTTAAACCCTAATTTTACAAAACCTGCCTGTACTTTATCTGCATAAACTTTACTTGCTGATTTGTTTGCCTGATAAATAACTTCTGCCCCACAACCACCACTTGCATTTACGTGACAAGATATTACAAGATCAGCTCCCCATGCGTTAGCTTTATTAACTCTATATGTCAAATCCTGTGCTGAAGTTAATGTTCTTGGTGGTGTTATATCTAATACTTCATGTCCTGCGGCACGAAAAGCATCTATTACAGCCTGACCGTAAAGCCTATCTTCTCTAACCTCATTTACAAGACCATTAGCACCCTGACACCCTTCGTTGTGTCCTTTTCCAATCGCTATCCTCATGAAACACACTTCCTTTTTTATTTTTATATATTTTTGTATAATAAAAAAGAACCCAAACGGGTTCTCATATAATTGTCGCAGTTATTGAGTTTTATTAGTTGTTATAAAGAGTCCTAAAATAATAGTAGAGGAAGCGTACTTAGGATGGTACGCTTGTCAATAAAAAGAGCTACTTTTATCTATCCTCTAATTATATACTAACATATTAGGTCAGCATTGTCAAGTCTATGTTATTAATTGTTTGTTATACTATTTCGTCTTCCGAATATATAGTCATCTCCCATAAACTTGAACTTGAAGGGTCTTTAAGCACCTCAATCGGAATATCCAATACTGCGGGATCACCCAATCCCTGTTATCCTAAAGGCTTTTTATCCTCTAGTTCTTATAGTTTCCTATAAGTTCAGCATACCTTTTCACCTACGTCTTTACGTTTAGGTGTCCCTGACTCTTGGAAGGATTATATTCTACAAATGTAGTTTCACCTTCTATGCGTTGCGTGTGACCAATGCGTTACCATTAGCCTTCCACTCGGATTAGCGTATTGTCTTTAAACAACTTAGCCTTCCCGTTTTCTTCAGGAATAATAATCTATTACATTTCTGTTATAGACGACAGCGATCTATCAGGTTTAAATTCTAGTTTCCATGCATCCTCAATCTTGCAGTTAAATACTTTTATCTGTGCAGGATAAAGAGCTTTGGTTAAAATGTCTGTTACAAGAACTTCCATAATAAGTAAAAATGATGCACCGAATTTGTCAGAAGTTACCTGTATTGTCTTAGATGAAACACCTGAAGCTACTTTGTAATAAACAGCTAATTTAGTGCCATCAGCTATATCGGTAAAAGTTGATATTGCCTTTGCGGTGATACTATATTCTCCTGTGCCTACTGTACTTACTGCTTTAGTAAGTTCTTTTCCATTAGAACCATCGCCATTGAGCAAGAACACTCCTGCAAGACTTCCAACTGGTGTTTTAGTAATAGAAGCCGCATGTGTAGTTACAGCTACAACGTCTCTCTTATAAATATTTTTTGTCCCCTCTATAAGAGTATTGCCTGTCAATAATGCCATAACATTATTATCAAACAAAGCATCCTGCAAAGTTATTTTAGTTTCCTTGTCTGAGCTGAAGCCGATAAGTTTAACATTACCGTCACGAAATTTTCCATAAATTTCCATTCACATATATTCGTTATTTATATGCAGTTCTCAAGGCTTATCGTCCTATGAACTTCTCATACTCTCATATGAGGCTAGACTATATCACGCACTTATTTCTAAGCACCCCACCACTTCCCCGCACTTGCAGGTACTTCCCGTTACGGAATAGTCGTTGAACTTTCCTCTATTAAAGGCTTAGTTGCTGATTGTCCATTATATATAAGTGTTTAGGATTTAACCTTGCACTATCCTATTAATTTTTTCTACTTTCGTAACTTTCACGTTTAGACTTATTTCATTCTTACGTTTTAGTTTAATAGGCTTTAGGAGTTTCCAGCAGTTCAATGGGTTTTAAATGTAATTAGCATTAAACCAATTTACATTGTTCCATACTCTTTACGAATATGGGAGGCGATTGGTAATTAGTTACCTCCACGAGCATAAGTGGTCGTACTCTTGACATCCATTCCTGAAGATTTTAGTGTGTCTAGGTATGTGAGCATTTTTCCGTCTACTAGGGAATAAAATGAAGCCCTCGCAACTGATCGGACAGCCCATCTATTAGGTGTACTCATAAAAAATTCCTCCTTGTTTTTAGTTATTATTTTGATCGTTGTTGATTATTATCTTTGTCCAATCTAATTCCTCTTTTTTTATGGCTTTAGCGTCAACTGTACCTGCATATATCCCCGACATAATATGATGAGTCTCATCAATTACGCCGATTCTGATTAATCCATCGTACAATTTGTATACCGTTAAATCCCAAACTTTTTCGTGTAGACCTGATTTCCAAGCCATACCTGAAATTAGACTAGATAAATTCGATTTGTGTTTCTTATACTTATCCAATTTCTTTTGGTTCTCTTGAATTTGTTTCCACATCATCTCAGCTTTTTTATTAGCGAAGATTGGCATTTCTTCTTCTTTAGGTGGGGCAACATGATTTATAGTTTTAATTATTTTGCGTACATATGCAAAATTACTTTTATTAATTATTCTGTTGCTACCTATTCCACCCACGTTGAAACCCTCGCTATCAAATTCAACCTTTTCACCAAAATACAGTTCTAATGCGTCAATAATGTCTTTTGAAAACTCAGTTTCGTTATAACATTCATTATAAAAAGATTCATATATATCATCTTCTTTTACATTATCTATCTCAGCACACATAGTGTTTAATGTTTGAACATAAAACATGTATCCTATTTCATCACTAACAATTTCATCTAGTGTAAACTGTTTTATTTTACCTATGTTACCAACTTTAATTGGCAAGCCTCTAAATATTTTTAATTCTAAGTCTTCATCTAGTAGGCTTCTGTATCTATCAATCATTTCCATTGTTTCTTTTGTCATCTGATTATCCATATTATTTAAACACCCTTTGTAAAGTCATTTACCTTAAATCTCAAACACAATCCTTCGTAATCATCGTTTTCTTTATATGTACTCACATGTATACAAAATACGTTACCTATTCCTGCAATCGGTTGATTATCTATAAGTTCACATACAACTTTAGCAATTCTATTATGTCTTTGCTGTATGGTGTTAGGTATCATTATTTTATTATATGGAACAACAATGTTCATTTCATAAATTGTGTCATCATTAAAGTTGGAATTATCATCATATTTTGACAGTAAATGAGCAAAGAATACAGTAACCTTTTCTTTGGTTAATATAGTGGAATTAAACAGAGTTAAAACAATACTTTTATCGGATATCAATTCTTGCCATGTTTTCGTTATGTCAGGTTGAAGCACCCTATTTCCATTTTCATCAAAGAAATATGGTTCAAGTGGACTCTGAAATTCACTTAAATAATATATCAATCTTAAAAATTCCTGTGAAGTTCTAAGGGGAGCTAAGATTTTCTGAATGTGATCATCAACATACTTCATTTTTGTACTAATCATATTTAATTATTCACCACCCTAAAATCCACTTTGGACATTAATGATTTTCTTATAAGTTATACTTGGGTTTGCATTATTCATGGCAGTTAATTGAACTTGTCCACTAAACAATCCTTTAACTAGGCAAGTTTGACTTCCACTACTAATTATAGATGCTTTACCTGAGTCTGTTGAAAAAGTATAAGTTGTACCAATAATAGGTTTACCATCATCGTATTTTACAGAATAAGTAGTTTGTTCCCCTATCTTCAACAAATTCTGACCCGAAACTATAATTGTCGCACCTGTAACTATAGGAGTGATTATCAAATTGTCATTATAAGCTAGGTTATTTACAATATCATCCTCTGCTATTATAGCCCCTTGATTCAAGGTTAATTGCAATACTCCATTTACAACGTACCCATTACTATTTAAGCAATATGTATAATCGTCTATTTTGAGTATTTCAAATGCACTATTGTGATTAAGCATAAATCTTTGCTGTAAATACAGTTCTTTAGTATCATTATTAAATGGTACTAAAGCAAATCGCATAGTGTCAAAATCAACAATTCTAGCAGTTTCTTTTATTCCATCTGTTAATACTGTTTGATTAGCTAATACCACAGGCTGATGAATTATAACTCCATTTTTGTTTTTAAATGTCAATGTATTCGTACACTTAACCATCTTAGAGGATTTATAGATACCATTGAAATCTATATCGGTCATTACTAACCAATATTCGTTTTTCCAATAGATCATGCTACCCCTATGTATAGTAACGTTTTCCAAACAATGCAAAATACGTTCTTCCCTGTTTTCTCCATAAGGATTTGTGTGTTCTTGGATTATTACATTTGATGTAACACCATCTATAGTAACTGTCGTTCCTTCATTTAAAGCATTTTGTTGTTGTATATTAAATAAAATACCGCCCGAATCATGTAAAAAATCTTTAGATGATGGATAATAATTACTGTAATTTTTCATATCATCACACTTCCAATCCGTCATCTTCGCACATGTTTTTTAGAATTTCATCTATTCTGTTATTTTCATTTGCAATTAATGATTCTAAGGCTTTAACATCGGCATTATAATAAAGTAATCCTATTTCTTTTGTGAAAGGTTTCATTAGTGTTACATAATAAGTTAAACTGTTTTCTAAGAAATTAAGTTTAATATAATGTGCAATAATTAAGATCGTGTCTATATTTAAAACTTCATTTACTGCTTCTTTGGTATTGTCATACGTATAACTTGTTCGCATTCTGTTATTAGCAGAGTCTACCGCATTAGTAATCATCTCATATTTTTTACCATCTTCACTCGGTATATTAATGCTTTCGGTTTTATTTATTGTCATAAATTTTGTAAAAATTGTATCATATGAGGTTGACATGTCTTCACCTCAATTCTTTATTGAATTTATTCCTCATCGAACAGAATGTCTACAGGTATACCTACAGCATCAGCGATAATTTTCTGTTTTGAAGCAGAATCTAATTTCATTTCTACGGCAACATCAGCGAAAAATCTCTTTTCATCTATGTTTGCCTTTTTAAGTTCTGATTCCAACTTCTTATAGTTTCCAACTATCAGTTTTCTTATATCATCTTTTGAATGTGTGTTTGATTTATATGCTTCTAAATCTTCTTCAGCAATACTATTTACAGCCTCTTTAGCTTCGACAGTATCCTCGATAATTTTTAGATCGCCTGTTTTAAAGCACTGTGAGTTCATAAGCAAATAGTCAACTACTTCTTCAGGAAGAGGTTTTATATCAACTTTTTCGCCTTTTGCTCCCGCCCAAATATACTGTTTCCAACGTCCTTCATTCATAGGATAGTTGAGTGTGTAAGCTATATTTCTAAATCTTCCTACTTTTATTTCAGCCATTGTATTTTCCTCCAAAATTTATTTTAAAAGGGGAGACAACATTTCTCCCCTTTATAGATTTTTAGTTCTAGTTAATTGGTAATATTATGCTGGCAAAACACATGCGGTATTTTCAACAATTGCGCCCAATCCATTAGCCACAACAAGTTCAACTGCTGCATCCATCTTCAGCATAATCTTGATTCTTTCATCTTCAGGGTCTTGTTCAGTAAACTGTCTAAGTCCACCAAATTCAACTATAACGAAAGGTTTAACTGTTTCTGAAGCAAGGAAATATCCCTTGTTAGTAGGCAGTTCAACGCTTGAGTTAGTGTCGTCAAGATAAGGATTTACAAGATTTATACAAATAGTCTTGCCTATCTTAGTGATGTTAAGGGACTCTCTAAGTTCATCTTTGAGAATTTCGCTAAGAAGAACTTTTGCTCCTGTGTCAGTAGCCTGCTGATTGGCAAAGTAATCTATCATAATTGAATCGCCTATGAATACAGGTGCAGCACTACCTACTCTCTGTATTACGGAAGCTATCTTATGGAAGTCAGCAATAGTGTTGTTGTCTCCAACTTTACAGTTTACAGCAGGAATCTTACCTGAACCTATAGCGGCAGTAGTAATCTTTCCTATTGACTGGAAGTAAAGTCTAACTTTAGCGTTAGCTATGTCCTGAACTAATATTCTGAAGTTATCTACAGAATCCTGTACCATATCCAAAGGCTCATAGTAGAAACCTGCTTCAAGAGTAGTAGGAACGATAACTACCTTCTTACCTGCTTCAACTCTCTGAAGATCAACGCCTGTACCTTTAGCAGCCCATTTAATCTTTGCTTTTGACTTTGCAGGAATCTTGTAGGATACAGCATCCCCAGGTCTTGCAGTCTGGAATTTAGCAAAGTAACCAAGCATATTTGTAACCATTGGTTTAGCAATTTCGTCTGCTGTAGCAACAACGATGTTGTTGAACTGGTGCAGAAGTGAAGGATCAGGTGTTACACTACCATCACCAAACACCATTGAACAAAGTTCCTTTATATCTTTCTCATCTGATATTCCTTTTGCTTCGTCAACAACCATTTTGTTGTTGTAGACTCTCATGAATAATTCTTTAGTTTTACCTGCGTCTAACATACTCATCAAATTACACTCTCCTTTTATTATTTATTATTAAATTGCTTCGAGCTTTACTGTATCAACAATAAAACCATAAGCTGCGTCAGTTTCTACGCCAACAACTTCAAACTTATTTGCAGCAGTTGCGTACAATGTTGCTTCTGCACCTGAATTGCAGACTATGAATTTCTTCTTGGTTGGGTCAAAGAAAGCTTTCATGCCAACTGCAACAGCAGTTACAGCAGTTCCACCATTTCCAACTACATTCATTTCAAATGCGGAAGTATCAAATCTTGTAACGCCTGACTCAAGAACTACAAGTCTTGCTCTGTCGCCTACTCCATTAAAGAAGCTTGCGAGCTGTTCTCCATCTACAAATCTTTCCTCAACTGAAGCAACAAGAAAACCTTTAGTAGCAACTGCGGCTAACTGTTTGCACTGTCTTTCTCCATCAGCATTGAATCCGTCATACTGTACAAGTGTGAAGTTATCTACATCTGCTGTAGTAACAACAGCACCGTATGGTACAACCTTAACTTTCCAATTATTTAAGTTTCCAACTGCATGTGTAGGGACGGCTTTATAAGCTTTTAACATTTCTGAACTCATTATAATTTCCTCCTCGTTTTTTCTAAATTTATATTTTTAATTATTTATAAGATATGCAATAACCTATCGGCTACTACACAAAATACCTTGTTTCAAATGTGTCTTTTGTATCTATAAGATTTTCCATTTTCTTTGAGTTGAACTCTTTTATGTCTATCTTTTCTTCTTCCTTCTTAACTTCTACAGCGACTGGTTTAACCAATTCAACAAGCATAGAATTAAGTGAAAGGATAGCTTCTTTTCCTTCGTCAGATTCACAAACTGATTTTTTAACCAATTCCTGAACTTCCTCGGAAGCAAATGCTTCTTTAGCGTTTAAAGCGATAAACTTTTCTTCAAATTTAACTTTCTGAGCATTAATAGCCTGTTCAAGTTTTTCTGAATTAAACTGTTCAACTACAGGTTTCATTTCATTGACCTGTTTAGTAAGATCAACTATTTCATTTGTAGCAACATCCATTTTAGATGCGAAATCAGATTTTTCACCTTCAAGTCCTTCAACTTTTTCATTGAGTTCCTTTATGGATTCATTCAATCCACCAATTTCAACTTCTTTAGCGTCAAGAGATTCTTTAACCTCATTAACTGCCTTTTCCATTGCACCAACTTCAACCCATACTTCGTCTCTCTGAACTTCAACTTTTTCGTCAAATTTCAGTACTATATCTGCTTCCATCTTTTCATATGGAATTTTAAAGTTTTTATACTCGTCTTCTACATAATTTTCGTATATAAAATAAGAGTCATATATTCCATAGTTGGAAATCCAAACATATTTGAATTCGTCTGCTGTCATAACTTTGCTCAATTCTGACATAAGTTTTTCACGAATGTCTCCGTGGCTAAGTTCATTTAGCACTTTAAATAGTGCGTTTCCTTCCATACTTGCATCCTCCTTTTGGTTATCATTTTTTATATCAACATCAGTTTCCTGATTTTGGATATCGTTATTTTGTTTTTCATTTAATGCCTTATTCCATTTACTATTAAATGATATAAGTTTGCTTGAATCATAAGCAGGAGCAATATCTGACCCTAACAAGCAATGACCATCAAAAATAATTTCTCCTATTACTTTCTGATATTTTATTCCATTTTCATCAATTTCATCCTCGACATTCCCATAGAAATATTCACAGGAAGTATACAAGGTTTCACCCTTCTCAAAGAATTCGTTAATTAATGAAATTTCATTTGGGTATCTATACGTCCACAACATAAAACTTGCCAACAAGACATCCATATCATTTCCATTTTCATCTTTAATTATTCCTAAATAGCCCTCTTTTTCAGAAACACCTATAGCGTGTGTGCCTGTTAAAACACAGTTATCCCCATCTCTAGTTTTTCCTAAAAATTCTTCGTGTGAACCAAACGAATCATTTGGATTTTCATAATCAGTAGACTCATTATATTTACACAAAAGAGGTTTAAATTTAAGGGTGTGAGCAGAGTTTAAGCAAACATCCTTTGGAACAAGTTGTCTATTTCCACTTACATTAAAATCTATGATACTAAAAACTGCATTGACTAAAGTATCATCAACTTTTCCTTCTGAGTTATATACTTTCTTTAGCTTCTCTAATTTTAATGTGCAAATTCCCTTTTTCATATTTTCTAATTCCAACAATCTCACCTCCTTTAATCAGTATTCTTAATTAATTAATTGGCTTTCTAATATTAATCCTGTGTTTGCAAGATCAGAGTACCAAATCTCTAATAATTTAATATTGCTTTCTTTGGCAAAATTTCTTTTTCGTTTATCATGCTCCTGCTGCTTTTTAAATCTTTTTTCGGCTATATCCACACCCTCGCTACAGAAATCTACTGGTTTTTCATGTTGTTCACCTTGATATTCTATGAGTAGATTATAGTTTGGCAAATAAAAATCATAGGAAAGATTCCCTTTGTTTTGTCCAACCAACCCGTCAAATTCCTTTTGAGACACATAATTAATGTCGTTGTTTTTCAAATATTCTTCAATTTTTCTTTCGCCTTTTGACTTATTGCAATTTGGACATCTACTACCTTGTAGAAAATTGCCAATCGATACTCTCCACTCATGCCCACATGCATTATGTCGCATCAGAATTTTTGAACTGGCTTTTTTATATTCTTCTAAAACACTATATTCTTCGCCTACTAATTCAAAAATTTGGGTTTCGAATTCTTCAGGCGTTCTATATCTTCCTGAGCATCTCGGACACCTTGTTCCATTATTTAAAAAATCATTCGGAGACATTTTAAATTTATAATTTTTGCATTTTAAGTGATTATGTTGAAATAATATTTTTGTCATAGAATTAACATAATTACCCAATACTGTATACTCGTTTTGTACCTTTGAGTACACCTCTTTTTTAAACTGCTCTGTTGTTTTTCGCATAAGCCCACTACATTTTGGACATCCTGACCCTTTCAGAATATTATCTGGCTTTGCAACCCAAACATGTCCATCTATTTTACATTTAAATTCTATTTTAGTACAAACATTTACATAGTTGCCTATTACTTCAATATTAGGATTTATTATTTTTATTTCTTGAACAAACTCTTCATGATTTCTGCGATATTTTTTACCACATTTAGGACAGCCACTACCACAAACGAGATTGTTGGGTTTAGCATCCCAGAAACAACCGTCAATTTTACATCTGCATGTTATATGTTTCTTATTCCCCTTGTATTCTCCGATTATTTCAATGTTTGAATTGATAACTTTCATTTCTTCGACAAACTCTTTGGTCGTCTTTTTTCTTCCCATGCTTCTTCCTTCTTTCACTTAATATTTTTAATTATTAATCAACAAAGAGAAGATATAGTTTCATCTTCTCTTTGTTTGGAATATTTATTTGTTTTTACTTAGCCATTCTGTATATATCGGGTTGCTCTGTTGTTTATCAAATACAAAATAAACCATTTTACTATTAGGATTTTCTTTGGGTGGAGATAATGGAGTTAAACCTTTTCTAATATAAAAATATGCCTGTTCAAGATTATAAATGTAAATTAAATCCTTATTATTCAATTAATATTTCTCCTTTATATTCACTAACTACTTGGCAGATTATTTCCATCGGCAGTTTTAGATTTAATTGTATTTTCATTTGTTGGATTATCATTTGTTGGAGCACCCGAACCATTAGCCGTGCCGCCAGCAATGACATTGGATGTTAAGGGTGGAATCACCTTGTCTCGAAGCTTCAATTCCTCAATTTCAAAAAGCGTATTATCAATATACGTACCGTAATCTACCCCTTGAATCATATCAACTATCGGTTTGAGAGCCATACCTTCGGAATGCAATTTCATAAGCGTATCAAGTTTCTCTTTGCTTGTTAATGGTGTCTCTTTATCAAATTCAATAAAGTAATTATCCTTGACGTTGTTAGGCAACATCAATCTAAACATTTTATTAAATACGTCTTCTACTCCTTCAAGCATCACGCCTATTCTTTTATAAAGCATATCAAGATTAAGTTTAGATGAAGCAAAGTTTGATCCTGTGCCATTCGTCAAGGCGGTTGAAACACCTACAGCGTTTGATATATCATTATTGACACCTTCAAACTTATCTTTCTTCAGCGCATCTAATCCTTGTACATCCCCAAAAGTTATATCTGTGTATTCAGGCAACGCTATTACAGGAATGTTATTATCCTTTAGATTTTCAGTTAGTGCCTGTTTTACTCTTGCAACGATCTTCTTTTTCAGATTGTTGTTCAATTTCATATTTGCATATTCGGGTACTTTTTCACTACCTATTTTCAATACAACAATGTTCTTTATAACTTTTTCAGCTATGGTCTTTTCGAGATTCTTTAATGTCTGTTTGTGAAGTTTATCAAACAACGATTGTGTACCATTAGGCATACCCAATCTCTGATTTCTAAATAGCGTATTAATTCTTAAACAAGTTGTCCTATCCGTAGGTAATTCAACATACCTATTATTAACGGTGTCTTTATCATATTCGTCTAAATGTTCCTGAGTTACATATGGTTTTAAGTTGTTGAAATATGATTCTTTTTCCTCTTGTATCATATTTTTAAACCAAGACATGTCAACTACACATACCCACTCACCATTTTTTCTATATTTAGGGAATACATATTTTAACTCATCGAATACAAACAAATAAGGGTTTTTCTTATCTCCTAGCCACATACTGACTACTGTTCCTGTTACACATTCCTGAGATAGTAAATCCCTTATTAAAGATTTATATTTGATTTTGTACATTGTTTTATTGCATAATGATAAATTCTTCTCATATGAAGTTGAAGTATCAAACACATTTATTTTATAATTTAATGTAGGCAATATCTGTATAAGATTATATAACTGATATATGTCTCCATCTGAAATATAATAATATGTCATAAGACTAGATATTTCATTATAATAAACATCGGGGTTAGAAAAATATTTTTGTAGTTTTTCTTCGGTTATTGTTTTAATCTGTCCCGAACCGAATGCTTTTGTGACAAACCCATCTATGTAATTCATAACGTAATCTTCATAGGTATTTGCAGATTTCAATGCTTCTGTTTCAGGATTTACTTGTGTAATAGGAGTTTTTCTTGGTCTTCCTCTTTGTGCCATATTGAGTTATTCCCCCTTTCATAATTATTTTTGTTTCTTAAAAATATACAACCTCGTCTGCATCATCATATGAATCAGTGTATAAGTCTTTTCTATTTTTCTCTTCTGCTTCCAACACTACTGAAAGTCCATACATAAGCGAAGTTGCTCTATCTCGCTTAGTACCTTTGTCGATTCTTTCATAGATAATATTATTAAAGGATGATTCGGACTGTCTTATGTTCGATAATTCCATAATGAGAAAGTCTGCTTGCTTGAACATTTGCCATTCTTCCAATGTAATTTCGCCATTCTTTTGTTTTTCCATTAGATCAACAGAATCTTTCAATATCCTTAAAGTACCGTTTTCAAAACACGCCTTCATATATGTGTACATTGTGTTATTACTTGCATTTGTTGCTGCTATACCTCTTATTATTGGTTTTGCGTTTTTTAATTTCTTGCCTTCGTCATCATCATCTAATACCAAAGGTGGATACTCAATAGTCTCCCCTGTTTTCGGATTTGTATAGTCCCATGATTCATAGAACAAAGAAGGTAAAGCTTCTCCATTGCCTCTCATATCTATTGTTATTTTTTCGGAATTAGGAAAATGAATGTGATACAATTCTCTTAAAAATTCTCTTTGTTCGGGCAAACTTAACCCACTATGAGTTTTCGTATAAATTACATCCTTAGTATATGTTCCGTTTGCTCTTTGTTTTAATTTAATTACATGGGTACAAGCATTATCGGAATCGGAAGCATCACTAATTGCAACGTCATGGGTTATAATATAAGATGAATTAGATTTTCTAGGTTGTGTTAATTCACATTTATCCAATATTCTGCTTGGGTTGGTCAATTCATAAGGATAATAAGAATCTCCACTTGAACCAACAAACACCCCGTCATACTCGTACACAAATTCCTCGTTTGTCATATTAGGTTTATTTTTTTCGTCTAATATATCGTCTTCATCAAATATTCCTGATTCAACTCCGACATGCCAATCGAGCGAACATACAAAGTAATTTTTTGCCCCACCTTCCATTTTGTCGCAAAAATATTTAAAACGTTTATATAAATCACTTGTCTTTAAATAGGCTGAAGATATATATATTACCTTGCCCTTTTCCATCATGCCATGTGTTATTGCTACTGGTCTTTTTGTTTTAGTCATAGGCACAAGTATTGTGTTTATTATACTGTCTTGAACAAGTCTAGCCTCGTCAATAAGCAAGTAATTAAATCTCCATGATCTTGCCCCGTCTCCATTGTTTCTGCCTAACACTATCGCACGTATCTCAGAGCCATTTTTAAAGTTTACAACACAATCATCTGATCCTGTTTTTATAGGAAAATTTATTTCTCTTGCTATAGCAGGGTTGTTGGCTAATTCACCTTTTATCTTCTGTATAATTACGTTCCTAGCCTGACTTCCTTGCCCTGATGCAATTCCACATTTTAGCCCTTTATATAAAATACAGGAAGCTAC
>Ga0302207_1000130_pt1 | contig 29702 bp, 29 predicted proteins | sample II_Fen_E2_2_FD_198792 | JGI IMG/M metagenome (GOLD analysis project Ga0302207, IMG submission 198792) | Peat permafrost microbial communities from Stordalen Mire near Abisko, Sweden - II_Fen_E2_2 | ecosystem: Environmental > Terrestrial > Soil > Wetlands > Permafrost | place: Sweden: Abisko...
CAATTTCTTTTTCATCTTCAATGATTAGAATTTTCATATTTTTTATTCAAGTATTAATATTTAAGCCATTTTGCTATAATATTCCTATATTAATTTAATAATTTTATGGGTATTTTTTTAGTTATTTCTCTGAGTTTACTGGGAATCACAGTTTATACGGTGTTTTTGTTTTTATCAGTTTTTTTCTCCGCCGATAAATTAGGTCAAATTATCATTTTAGCCACTTTAATAGTTAGTAGTCTTGGTTTTATCGCGACTTTAATTTTAACTCGTTATTTTAATAATGTTTTTATTCATATTTTGTATTTTGTTTTTGCTTTAGCTATTGGCTTATTCTTTTATCTAACGGTGTTTGCGATTGCTTTTCAGTTTATTAAATTAACTGGTTTAAAATTAGATTATTTACTTTTAAGTCGAGTGGGTGTCATTGCTTCGCTTATCTTATTTATCATTGGTTTATTCAGTGCCGCTTATCCGCAAGTGAAAAATATTTCGGTGACCGTAAATGGTTTGCCAAAGGAATGGCAAGGGAAGAGAATTGTACAATTATCGGATGTTCATTTAGGTGGAATCTATGGAGCTAAATTTTTAGCTACTCAAGTTGAACGAGTTAACGCCTTAAATCCAGATTTAATTGTAATTACTGGTGACTTATTTGATGATACTGAAGGCGATGCTATGTCTCTAGAACCAGAATTAGCTAAGCTTAAAGCTAGAGAAGGGGTTGTTTTTGTGCCCGGCAATCATGATGTGGGTTTAGGTTTGAATAAAGTAGAGCCAGTATTAAACGCAGCTCACATTTCAATTTTAAAAGACCAAGCGATTAATATTAAGGGGCTAGAAATTATTGGTTTAGATATTCATCAATTAGTTAAAGATGATAACTTACCAACAATTAATAATTTAGAGCCATATACCGGCCAAGCTAGATTATTACTTAAACATGTACCACTTGATATTGCTTGGGCTAAAAATTTAAATGTTGGTTTACAACTTTCTGGTCATAGCCATAATGGTCAAATGTTTCCTTTGTCTTTTATCACTCAATTTTTTTATGGTAAGTATCAGTATGGTTTATATACCGAAGGTGCTTACAATATTTATACTAGTTCTGGACTTGGTTCTTGGGGGCCACCAGTACGCACTTTTAATCCAGCCGAAATCGTGGTTATAACTATTAATTAATCTATGAAAATTAAGCAGAAAAAAATTATTTATCTAGTCGGTTTAGCTCTAATTGTTGCGGCCCTAATATTATTGCTTTTTATTAAAGATAAAAAAGTAAATAAAATAGTAGATAACACTCCTTTTCGCAGTGAACAGGGGCGTTTAATAGTAACTACTAGTTTATTTCCTATCTATGACTTCGCTAAAATTATTGGCGGTGATAAAGCTCAAGTATTTTTAATTTTGCCACCAGGCAGCGAGGCTCATGCTTATGTTCCAAGTAATCAAGATAAAGAAACTATTAAAAATTCGGCTTTATTTTTTTACACTTCAGATTTAATGGAATCTTGGGCACCGTCTTTAGTGTCAGAACTATCAGTCAAAACTAAAGCAGTAGCAACTGCTAATAATTTAAATGATAGTAGTCTTGATCCTCACGTTTGGTTAGATTTTAGCAAAGCTAGCTTAATGGTTGATAATATTGCTAATGCTTACAAGGCACTTGATCCGCAAAATGCTAGTTATTATGAACAAAATGCTAATAATTATAAACAGCAATTAGCTAAGCTAGATACTGATTTTGCGACTGGACTCAAAGATTGTCAGTTTCATGAATTTGTTTCTGGCGGTCATATGACTTTTGCTTATTTAGCTAAAAGATATAATTTGAAATACCAAGCTGCCGAAGGATTTATACCTAATGCCAAAATTGATACTGATAGAGTTTTGAAACTCAGTAAAGAAATTAAAGACAGTAAACAACCTTATGTCTATTATGAGGAATTAGTCATGCCTTATTTAGCTGAACTAATTCATCAAGAAAGCAGTGCTAGAATTATGCCTCTTAATTCGGCTCATAATATTGCTAAGTTTGATATTGAAAGCGGTATCACCTTCATTGGGTTAATGGAAAGCGATTTAAAAATCCTTAGAATGGGACTAGTTTGTCGCTAATTAATCTTCTATGTCTAAAATATGGCCTTGGTTGCTAAGAGTTTTGTTTATTGGCATCTTTTTGTTATGGCCAATTATTATTTTTACGGAAACTAATACTGGCGCATCTTTAATTAAATTAATTTCTCCTAATAATAATTTAGTATCTAATAAAAGCGTTGAACCAATAAAAGTTTCACCTAAAAATATTTTAGTTTTTGGCGGAGATATTATGTTATCTCGAGTTGTTAATGCCAAAATGGAAAAGTATCAGAATTATTCTTGGCCTTTAGAAAAGATTGCTCCTTTATTTAAGGAGGCTGATTTAGCAATTGCTAATTTAGAATCACCTTTTTTAATTACTAAAAATTATCAGGTACTTACTGGTTCTTTTTCTTTTAAAGCCAATCCTAAAAGTGTCGAGGCCCTAACTTTAGCTGGTTTTGATGTCTTGTCTTTAGCTAATAATCATATTTTGAATCAGGGAGCTAAAGGAGTGACTGATACTTACAAGGTTTTAGATGATGCTGGTATTAGTTATGCTGGTACTATCGAACATAATTTAACAATCAAAGAAAGCAATGGGGTTAAGTTTGCTTTTCTGTCATATACATATAATGATGATTCAAAACTCATTGCTAATATGTCGGATAATTCAAAAATTAAAGCTGATATTATGGCTGCCAAAAAACAAGCTGACGTGGTCATTGTAATGATGCATGCCGGTACTGAATATACGCGTAAACCCAACACTCAACAAAGCTCCTTCGCTCATTTAGCGATTGATTCTGGGGCCGATTTGGTAGTTGGCGGTCACCCTCACTGGTCACAAACAACAGAAATTTATAATGGTAAAACTATTATTTACTCTTTGGGTAATTTAGTGTTTGATCAAATGTGGTCTAAAGACACTAGTGTTGGCTTAGTGGCAAAAGTTTATTTTGATGGCAAAGAACAAACTAATATAGAATATATTCCTATTAATATTAAAGATTATGGTCAGGCGGAAATAATGTCTGATAATTCTAGTAAAGAAAAATTGTTAAATCTGATTGGCCTTAAATAATTAATCCGTTTCACCTAATCTATAACCGCGCCCAGAAACCGTTTTTATTAAGAACGGTTTTTTAAAATCAATTTTATTTCTCAGTTTTAAAATATAGGCGTCAATTACATTTGAAAAATGATTACTAGCTTCGTCCCAAGCCTTTTCGTTGATAGCTTGTCGAGAAAAAGTTGTTTCTGGATTCTCAATCAGTAATTTTAAAAGCAAAAATTCTTTAGTGGTTAAGTAAATTGTTTGTTTACCTCGGTTAGCTTCGTGACTGGCTAAATTAAGTTCTAAATCGGAGTAGTTAATAATTTTTCGACTGATTGGTTGGCGTCGCCTTAGGATAGCATTAACTCTGGCTTGTAATTCAGTGAAGAAAAATGGTTTTACTAAGTAGTCGTCAGCCCCTTTGTCTAGTAGATTAATTTTGTTTTGAGTTTTGTCACAAACGGAGATGCTTAAAATTGGGGTGGTGTTACCATTTTTCCGTAAACGACTAATTATTTCTTGACCATTTATTTTTGGTAGCAAATAGTCACTGATAATTAAATCATAGTTATTGTTATTGGCTAATTTAAGACCTTGTTCGCCGTCACTGGCAACATCAACAATATAATTATTGCTTTTTAGAAAGCTCTTTAGTGGATCGGATATTATATGATCATCTTCAATAATAAGAATTTTCATAAAAATAAGAGTAATTTAGTAAAATCTCAACTTACAAATATTATACAATATAGTAGATGAAAATATTATAAAGAAATATTGCTCATTTTTTATCTAATTTTAACATATTTATATTTTTTAGAAAGTTTGATTTTCGGTCTTTTAAAGGGTATTATATAAAAGAACTATTTTCTTATGAGACTATTTGGTCCACAATCTAATAATTCTAAGAAACGCTTCTTGTCTGGCTTAGAGAATGAACATTCTGATCCTTTTGTGGTACGCGAAGGTAAATTTAGTTATGGTCAATTAAAAGATTCTTCTTATTATTCTGATTGGACAGAACACGCTTTTTTATCTGATACCGGCGACAAGGAAATTGTTGGTCGCACTTTTAGTTTTACTAAGATTTTCTATGTACGAGCGTTCTTGCTAATGCTTTTTTTAATCTTGGGTTCTCGCGCGGCTTGGTTGCAATTAGCTAAAGGAGACTATTATTATTCTTTAGCCGAGGGGAATCGTTTAAGAGTAGAAGTCATCGAACCACGTCGTGGGATTATTTATGACAAAAATTTAACTCCATTAGTGCGGAATACGGCTAATTTTGTTTTATATTTAAGACCAATTGATTTACCAAAAAATGAATTAGAGCGTGACAGTTTAATTAGAGAGGTGGCTAGTATCTTAGACGAAGGTGCTCCCGATTTAGATAAAGCCTCAGCGTCTAGTACGGTAGAAAATATTGGTGGTTTATCATTAGTGTCTGATTCTGCTTCTTATTTTAAAATTAAAACTTTATTAGATAAGGTAGCGATTGGTTCTTTGGAATCTTACCAGCCTTTATTTGTGGCTGATAATATTGATTATGATCGGGCCATGCTTTTATCATTAAAACTTAATGATTTACCGGGTGTTTTTTTATCTAATAAGATCCGTCGTGAATATCTATTTCCAATATTAGATGATAAAACTGGTGAAAAAGCTTTAAGCTTTTCTCATTTATTAGGCTATACTGGAAAAATTAATGATAGTGAATTTAAAAAATTAGGTGATGATTATTCAGTTATTGATTATATTGGTAAGACTGGTTTAGAATATTTTTGGGAGAAAAATTTAAAGGGAGTTCCAGGGCGAAAAAATATTGAAGTGGATGCCTTGGGTCGTCAGAAAAAAATTGTTAATGAAGTTCCTGCTCAAGATGGCTCTAATTTACGTTTAGCTATTGATGCTGATTTACAAAGAAAAACTGAAGCGGTAGTTGATAATTATTTAAAGAAATTAAATCTACACCGAGCTTCTGTTATTATTATGAATCCGCAAACTGGGGAAGTAATGTCTTTGGTATCTGTCCCAGCTTATGATAACAATTTGTTTGCTAAAGGAATTAAACAAGAAGATTATCAAAAATATATTAGTGATCCCGAACAACCTTTATTTAACCGAGCGGTTTCTGGTGAATTTCCTAGTGGTTCAACTTTTAAATTAGTAGTTGCCTCGGCAGCCTTACAAGAAAAAATTATTAATGAAACAACTAGTTTCTTATCAACTGGTGGTTTACACATCGGTCAGTGGACTTTTCCTGACTGGAAAGCTGGTGGACATGGTCAAACTAATGTTAAGAAAGCGATTGCTGAATCGGTTAATACTTTCTTTTATTATATTGGTGGTGGTTATCAAGACTTTGTTGGTTTAGGGGTGGATCGTTTGGGTAAATACGCTAAATTATTTGGTATTGGTGTTAAGACTGGAATTGATTTACCCAATGAAGCTACTGGTTTCGTGCCAACTGCTGATTGGAAAAAAGCGACCAAGGGGGAAAGTTGGTATATTGGTGATACTTATCACTTTGCCATTGGTCAGGGTGATGTGTTGGTCACACCGCTTCAAGTTGCTAATTTTACAGCGGCGGTAGCTAATGGTGGTAAGTTAATGGAACCTCATTTAGTCAGCGCTATTTTAGATTCTAATAATAATGTTGTATCAGAGATTGCCCCTAAAGTAGTTCGTGAAAATTTTATTGATGCGGCCAATATTAATATTGTTAGAGATGGTATGCGTCAAACAGTGCTTGCTGGTTCTGCTAGAAGTTTACAGGCTGTGCCAGTGCCAATGGCTGGTAAGACTGGAACTGCTCAGTGGTCCAGTAAAAAAGCCCCTCACGCTTGGTTTACTGGCTTTGCCCCCTTTGATAATCCTCAACTAGTAATTACTATTATGGTAGAGGAGGGTCGGGAAGGTAGTTCGGTAGCCGTACCAATGGCTAAAGAGATTTTACAATGGTACTTCGGTGGCCGCGATAAACCAGTCGCCCCACTTCCAGAGCTACCAGTAGCTACTTCAACGGAAGTTTATTTAGACTAAAATTAAAGAGATTTTATATTTATTAGCACTCTATTGACACGAGTGCTAATTTTTTATATACTAAATTAGGAATTAATAAACATATGATTTCTGACCGCAAAAAAATTATTTTACGTACCATTATCAAAGAGTATATTAAAAATGCTCAGCCAGTCTCTTCTGGTATGTTAGTGGAAAAATGTAAGTTAGGTGTTTCACCGGCTACGATTCGTAATGATATGGTAGAGCTTGAGGAAGAGGGTTATATTATGCAACCACACACTTCAGCTGGTCGCGTTCCAACAGAATTAGCTTACGAGTTAGAACTGGAAGAAATTTTTAAAGATAAAAAAGTTTTACGCGAAACGGAACTTACTTTATTAGATGATTTATTCTCTTATGAAGAGAGTGGTGCTAAACAGACCGCTAAAGCAATTGCTGAATTATCTAGTAGTGCTGTTTTCTGGGCGTTCCATAAAAATGATTTATATTATACTGGTCTATCAAATTTATTTGCTCAACCAGAATTTAAACAATCAGAAATTGTTTATGACGTTTCAGTCATAATCGATCGCATGGAAGAAATAATTGATGATTTATTTGAAAAAATTGACGATGGCGAACAGATAATGATTGGTTCTAAAAATCCTTTTGGTGCTTTTTTAAGTACTGTTCTAGTAAAATATAAAAAAGATAATAAGTCAGGCATTTTTGGTTTAATGGGCCCTACTCGTATGGATTATGCTCATAACCTCGCTTTAATTAATTATATAAAAAGTAAATTTGAATAAGTATGGAAGATAAAACAACAATTGCCGCTATAAATGGTTACTTTGTAAATGATCAAGAAGAAATATTATTAGTCAGAGAACACGATAGTCAGTTATGGTTAGCCTTATCAGGTATAATTAAAACCGGCCTTAATCCTAAGGATGTTCTAGATGAAAAAGCTAAAAAAGAACTAAATTTAAAAGTAGAAAATTATAATTTATTTGATTCTGGCTTCGTAGATAATATTTTAATGATTCGTTTCTTAATCACCAATTTTTCCGGAGAAGTAAAATTAGGAAAAAAATATGAAGAATTTTCTTGGGTGAAATTATCAGAAGTTATTAAACAAGAAGATGTTTGTCCTTACGTTAAAAAAGCGGTCTTAAAAATATTGGAAATTAATGAACTTGATAGTTTTGAAAATAAATATAAGTTAGCCTTGGCTGATTATCAAAATTTATTAAAAAAGACAGCGGCCGATAAAACTGAATTTGCTAAGTATGCAATTTCGGACTTACTTGAAGATATTATTCCTGTTTATGATCATTTGAAAATGTCACTTCAAGGTTTGCCAGCTGAAGAAGAAAATAGTGCGTGGGTAATTGGTGTTAAGTATGTTTTAAAACAGTTTAAAGATAATCTAGCCACTCGTGGCGTAGAAGAAATTAAAACGGTGGGTGAAAAATTTGATCATAATACTATGGAAGCTTTAGATGGTGAAGGCGAAACGGTTTCTAAGGAAGTGATGCCTGGTTATAAATTAAACGGTCGTTTAATTAAAGCAGCTAAAGTTATAGTTTCTTAAGTTTATTAATAAAAAGTGTTTATATCCATTCAAAATATTTTTGGATTTTATAAATAACTTTTAATTATATATGTCACTTATAAAATGGACTCCATTCTTTGCCGATGATGATATGGATAAAGCTTTATCTGATATGTTGCCAGCTGTTCGCGGTAATCAATTTGGTTTTACGCCGGCAGTTGATATGTATGAAGATAAAGATAATATTATTGTCGAAACTCAATTGGCCGGTATTAATCCTGATGATGTTAGTATCTCCATTGAAGACAATACTTTATGTATTAAGGGTGAAAGTGAAAAGAAAAGTGAAGTTGATGAAAAAAATTATTATCGTAAGGAAATTAGACGCGGTTCTTTTTATCGCTCTATTCCATTACCAACTAAGGTAAGCGGTGATGATGCTAAAGCTGTTGCTGAGGGCGGTGTTTTAAAAATTACTATTCCGAAAGCATCAGAAGTGAAACCAAAAACAATTAAAATTGAAAATAAAAAATAATTAATATAAAAAAATATGGGAAAAATTTTAGGAATTGATTTAGGAACAACCAACTGCGCCATGGCAATCATGGAAGGTGGTGCTCCAAAAATCTTAGAAAATATTGAAGGTAATCGTACTACTCCATCTATCGTGGCCATCTCTAAAAGTGGTGAACGTTTAGTTGGCTCCGCCGCTAAACGTCAAGCTGTTATTAATCCAGAAAGTACTGTTTATGCAGTAAAACGTTTAATCGGTCGTCATTTTAATGATGATGAAGTGCAACGTGATTTAAGCACTATGCCTTATAAGATTGTACAGTCTGGTGAAGGTGTTAAGGTAAAAATGGGTGATAAAGAATATACTCCACAAGAAGTTTCCGCTATGATTCTAGGTAAATTAAAAGCAGACGCTGAAGCTAAGACTGGTGAAACTATTACTGAAGCGATTATTACAGTTCCTGCTTATTTTGATGACGCTCAACGTCAGGCAACTAAAGATGCTGGTCTTATTGCAGGACTCGATGTTAAACGTATTATTAACGAACCAACTGCCGCCGCTTTAGCTTATGGTTTTGATAAGAAGCAAGGTCAGAAAATTGTGGTTTATGATTTAGGTGGTGGTACTTTTGATGTATCTGTTCTAGATATTTCCGCTGACACGGTTGAAGTAAAAGCCACTAATGGCGATACTCACTTAGGTGGTGAAGATTTTGATAAGAGAATTATTGATTGGATTATTGCTGAATTTAAAAAAGAACAGGGAATTGATTTATCCAAAGATACTTTAGCTTTGCAACGCATTAAAGAAGCCGCTGAAAAAGCTAAGATTGAATTATCAACTGCTCAAGATACTGAAATTAATCAACCATTTATTGCGACTGATGCTAATGGACCAAAACATTTAGTGATGAAAATTTCTCGTGCTAAATTAGAAGAATTAGTTGGCGACTTAGTTGCTAAAACAATTGAACCTTGTAAAAAAGCTTTAGCTGATTCCGGTTTTAGTTTAAGTGAAATTAATGAAGTGGTGATGGTTGGTGGTATGACTCGTATGCCTTTAGTATTACAAAAAGTTAAAGAATATTTTGGTAAAGAACCAAATTTAAGTGTTAACCCTGATGAAGTAGTAGCGATGGGTGCTGCTGTTCAAGCTGGTGTCTTACAAGGTGATGTTAAAGACGTTTTACTTTTAGATGTTACCCCATTAACTCTAGGTATCGAAACTATGGGTGGTGTAGCCACTGCTTTAATTGATAGAAACACAACTATTCCAACATCTAAATCTCAAACTTTCTCGACTGCGGCTGATAGTCAGAGCAGTGTTGAAATTCATATCGTTCAAGGTGAACGTCCAATGGCTCATGATAATAAGACTTTAGGTAGATTTATTTTAGATGGAATTCCAGCCGCTCCTCGTGGCGTGCCACAAATCGAAGTTAAATTTGATATTGATGCTAACGGAATTTTAAATGTTAGTGCGACTGATAAAGCTACTAACAAAGTACAAAAGATTACTATCACTGCTTCTTCTGGTTTGTCTAAAGATGAAGTTGAAAAGATGAAAAAAGAAGCTGAACTTCATGCCGAAGAAGATAAGAAAAAGAAAGAAGAAGTTGAAATGGTTAATCAAGCTGATTCCGTTATCTTCTCTAGTGAAAAAATGATTAAAGAATCTGGCGATAAAATGAAGGCTGAAGATAAAACAGAACTTGAAGCTAAAATTGCCGACTTAAAGAAGGCTAAAGAAGCTAATAACTTAGAAGAAATCAAGAAGACTTTAGAAGCGGTTGATGCTGTAGCTCAAAAGATTGGCGCGGCGATGTATCAAGCGGCAGCTGATGCTAATCCAACTGCTGGTGCTCAAGAATCAACTACTGAAGAAAAGAAAGAAGATGTTGTTGAGGGTGAAGTTGAAGAAAAGAAATAATTTAGTGCTTATAGATCGCCTCTAATTTTTAGGGGCGATTTGTTAAGAAATAAATGACTTATGAGTGATAAAATTTTTCCATCACAGTTTTTCTGGGGCGCTGCTACTTCAGCTCATCAGGTTGAAGGTGGCTTAGTTAATGATTGGTCACAGTGGGAAAAGTCTGAGAAGCGTTTAGCTGATTTAAAAAATAAACAACAAGATCCAATTGATTTTATCTCTGGCTCAGCTTCTAATTCTTATATTGAAAATAACGCTGACATTAAGTGTCTTAAAGATTTAAACTGCAATTCGTATCGTTTCTCAGTTGATTGGTCACGCATTGAACCAGAAGAAGGCCACTTTGATAATGAAGCCTTAGAATACTACCGTGAGTTTATTGTAAAACTTCGAGCTCATAACATTGAACCATTTGTCACTCTTTGGCATTGGCCAATTCCACTTTGGTTAAGCGCTAAAGGTGGTTGGGAAAATAAAGAGATAGTTGCTTACTTTAAAAAATTTGTAGAAAAAACCGCTACTTATTTAAATGCTGAAGTTAACTTTTGGATTACTTTAAACGAACCAATGGTTTATACTTCACAAAGTTATTTAGTCGGTGAATGGCCACCCCAAAAGAAAAATCCAATCGCTGTTTATCGCGTTATTAATAATTTAGTGGCGGCGCATAAAACAGCTTACGAAGTTTTAAAGAAAATCGATAATAATAATCAAGTTGGTGTGGCTAAACATAATATGTATTTTGAAGCCGCTCCTGGATTTATTAATAAAATCTTAAAAGGCTTAGCGGATTGGTGGTGGAATTTTCGGTTCTTAGATAAAATAAAAAATCACCAAGATTTTATCGGTCTAAATTATTATTTTCACAATTTAATAAACTATGGCTTTAGTAAGCAGTTTTCCTATGATAAAAAATCAGATTTACAGTGGGGCTTACATCCAGAAGGAATTAGATTTGTCTTAGCTGATTTAAAAAAATATAATAAACCAGTCTATATTACGGAAAATGGTCTAGCGGACCGTGGCGATCAACATCGCGCTTGGTATATCGAAGAGATTTTAAAAAATGTTCACGCCGCTATTAGTGATGGTGTAGCTGTTAAAGGTTATTTCCATTGGTCACTGATTGATAACTTTGAATGGGCGGAAGGTTTTAAGCCTCGCTTTGGTTTATATGAAGTAAATTTTCAGACTTATGAAAGAGTCGCTCGCAGTTCGGCCGAGTTCTATGCCGACATCTGTAAAAATAACCGAATTTAATTATGTCCAAAGATTACTATGATATTTTAGGCGTTTCTAAAAGTGCAACTGCCGATGAAATTAAAACTGCTTTTCGCAAAGAGGCTCATAAACATCATCCTGATAAAGGTGGTGATGAAGCTAAATTTAAAGAGCTAAATGAAGCTTATCAGGTACTCGGCAATGAACAGAAACGTAAACAATACGATCAATTCGGTTCGTCTTTTCAAAATGGTCAAGCGGGTGGTGGTGGCTATAGTCAAGGTGGTTTTGGTGGCTTTGATTTTTCCGGTTTCCAAAATGGCGGCGTTGATATGGATGATTTATTTGGTGGTTTTGGTGATATTTTTGGTTTTGGTGGCGGCAGAGGTTCATCTAAACGAAATCAAGTTGGTCACGATTTGGAAATGACAGTTTCTTTAAGTTTTATGGAAGCGGCCTTTGGTTTAGAAAAAGAATTATCATTTACTAAAAATATAGTTTGTAAACATTGTCACGGAAATGGTGCTGAGCCTGGTGCTAAAGTAGATACTTGTGGCACTTGTGGTGGCTCGGGACAGGTAATTGGAATGCAACGTACTATTTTAGGTAACATTCAAACTAAAATGACTTGCTCTACTTGTGATGGCGAAGGCAAGATTTATAGTGCTAAATGTTCAAAGTGTCATGGCAGCGGTGTTGTTAAAGAAGAGGTTAAGCTTAAAGTAAAGATTCCCGCTGGTATTAATGAAGGTGAGTCTATTCGTTTAAGTGGGCAAGGCGAGGCCGGACAAAAAGGAGCAGCCGCTGGTGATTTATATTTGAGAATGAGAGTGGAAAAACATAAAAAGTTTATTCGGGATGCTTATGATATTCGAACCGATGAACAAATTAGTGTTAAACAAGCAATTTTGGGAGATAAAATTGATATTGAGACTATTTATGGTCCAATGACTCTTAAAATTCCCGAAGGTACTCAATCGGGAACCGTCTTTAAATTAAAAGAGAAGGGTGTTACTAGATTACAAAATCGTGGTGTTGGTGATCATTATGTTAAAATCAATGTTTTAATTCCGAAGGACTTAAGTAAAAAAGAACGTCAAACCCTGGAAACTCTAGATATTTAATTTGAAAAATTTGTTAAAAAAAGTTAGTCACAATTTTAAAAATTGTGGCTATTTTTTTAGTGTTTTGCAAAAAAAGTTATTTTTTTTGAGTGTTGACACGAATGCTTATCTGAGCTATAAAAAAGGTAAATATGAAAGTCAGCTATTCTGGTAAAATATTAGGATTATTTTTTACCACTACCGCCTGGATAGTCGGCCCAGTTTTTGTTGGGACCATTATTGGAAAATGGCTAGACAAAAAATTTGGAATGGAGCCTTGGCTATTTTTAGCCTCCGTTGGTATCTGTTTTTTAGTGTCGATGTTTGGCTTAATTGTTAACGCCCTTAGAGAATTTAAAGATATTGAAGCTGACAGTAAAAATGATGAAAAGGAATAATAAAGTATGTCTCAAGCAACTGAACAAATAAATAATCAAGTTAGTCATGACGAAATAATTCATGAAAATACTCTGTATGCTGAACCGATTGCTCATGTCGGTTCTTTTGCTATCACTAATTCTTTGATAACGTCTGGTTTTGCCTTGGTAATAATTGTTATTTTAAGCCTCTCGATTAAGAAAAGTATTAAAAAAGTGCCAACCGGGATTCAGAATGTCATGGAGATGATTATTGAAGGTTTTTTAGGAATTTTTGATGGTGTCACTGGTAGTCGCAAGAAATCTTTAAAATTCGCGCCAGTAGTTTTAGCTTTTTTCTTTTTCATTTTGATTAACAATTGGTTAGGTATTATTCCCGGTGTTGGTTCAATCGGCCAAATCGTAAATCATGATGGTGAAAAATTATTTGTTCCATATTTACGTGGGGCAACAGCTGATTTAAATACTACTTTAGCACTCGCTACATTAGGCGTTGTCCTAAGTCATATTATTGGGGTAATTACGATTGGTTGGTGGAAGTATTTAAATAAGTTTATCAACATTAAAGCCTTTTTAGATATTCCTGGAAAAATTAGAAAAGATCCAATGATTATTTTAGTTAATCCGATAAAAGCATTTGTCGGTTTAATTGAGGTTGTCGGTGAACTTGCTAAAGTGGCTAGTTTATCTTTTCGTTTATTTGGTAATGTTTTTGCCGGTGAAGTATTACTGGCTTCGATGTCCGCTATTTTAGCTTATGGTATTCCGATTCCATTTTTATTTTTAGAAGTGTTAGTCGGTTTGATTCAAGCTCTTATTTTTGCGATGTTAATTCTTACATATTTAACAATTAACACCACTGCTGAAGAGCACTAAACTTATATTTATTAAAAATTAATTTATAAAACTATGGAAAATGTCATGTTAGCTAAGGCTCTAGCAATTGGTTTAGGCTCAATCGCTCCAGCTCTTGGTATCGGTTTAATCGGTGCTAAGGCCATGGAAGCTATTGGTCGTAATCCTGAAGCTGCTGGTAAAATCTTAGTGCCAATGTTACTTGTTTCTGCTTTTGCAGAAGCGGTAGCGATTTATGCTTTGGTTATTGCCTTTAGTATCAAATAATAATTTGACGCATTTCCTCTGATAATTTCGGGGGAAAACGCTAGTTTATTATTATAAAACTTATATGGATTCATTAATTTCAACTTTTCATATCGACCTTAATCTGTTTATTGCGCAGTTAGTTAACTTTGCGATTGTTTTTTCTGTTTTGTATTTTTTTGCTTTTAAACCTTTGGTTAAAGTAATGGGTGAGCGAACGGAAAAAATTGATAAGAGCTTAAAAGACGCTGATGAAATTGAAAAAAGATTATCTCTGGCTGAAAAAGAGCAAACGGAAATTATTAACGCCGCTAAAAAACAAGCTAATTTAATTATTGAAGAAGCAGATAAACGCGGTGAGGTTCGTCGTGAAGAAATGTTAGTTCGCGCTAAAGAAGAAATTGGTGATTTAATGAATGCTCAGCGCGCTACTATTGATCGTGATAAAGCTGAAACTTTAAAACAGATTAAAGCGGAAATCGCTGAACTAGTAGTAATGACGGTTGAAAAAGTATTAAACGAAAAAATGGATAGTACTAAAGATCAGCAGATTATTAAAGATTTAGTTAAGTAATTATGAAAATATCCGCGCGACAATACGCTCAGTGCTTATATGAATTAGTAAGTAGTGAATCAGAAGACAAGATAAAAAAGATTTTACCTAAATTTGTGGTGCTACTTGAAAAACATCGAGCCCTAAGTTTAGCGCCAGCCGTAATCGCCGCTTTTACCGAAATCTGGAATAAGGAACATGGAGAAGTAATGGCTGAATTAACTTCAGCTCGTGAACTAAAATCAGAAGCTAAAGAAATGATAGTTGATTACTTAAAAAATAAATCAGGTGCTACTGAAGTTATTCTAGATGAACAGGTTGATCAAAATATCTTAGGTGGTTTCGTTTTAAAATATAATAATAAAATTGTCGACGCTAGTCTAAGAAGTAGTTTAGAAAGTTTAAAAAATAGTTTAAAAGCATAAATACTCAATAATATGTCTAATACAAAGGACTTCATCGTCAATCAGCTTAAAGAAGAAATATCTGGTTTTAAGGCTGAAGTTAGTGAAAAATCAGTTGGACGCGTTTTAAAAGTTTCTGACGGTATTGCTCTAGTTTCTGGATTATCTGAAGCCATGATGAGTGAAATTTTGAAATTTAAAACCGAGCACGGCGAAATCACTGGCGTCGCTTTAAACCTAGAAGAGAACTTAGTTGGCGCAATTGTTTTAGGTGATTTTACCGCCATTAAAGAAGGTGACGAAGTTCATGCCACTAAAAGAATTTTAGAAGTTCCGGTTGGTGAGGCGGTTATTGGTCGTGTTTTAAATCCATTAGGCGAACCATTAGATGGTAAAGGTAAAGTGGAAACTAATCAGTTTTATCCTGTTGAAAAAATTGCACCAGGTGTAATTACTCGGGCTTCCGTTAAAGAACCAGTGCAAACTGGTATTAAAGCGATTGATGCGATGATTCCAATTGGTCGTGGACAACGCGAACTTATTATTGGCGATCGTCAACTTGGAAAAACCGCTTTAGCTATTGATACGATCATCAACCAAAAAGGACAGAACATGAAATGTATTTATGTCGCGATTGGTCAGAAGGAATCTAAGATTGCTAATATTGTCGCTAAATTAACTGAAGCTGGTGCGATGGAATATACCACCGTTGTTTTAGCTGGTGCTTCTAATCCTGCTTCATTATTATATATTGCTCCCTATGCTGGTTGTGCGATGGCCGAATATTTCTGCGATAAAGGTGAGGATGTTTTAATTGTTTATGACGATTTATCCAAGCACGCCGTCTCATATCGTGAAATATCTTTATTACTTCGCCGCCCACCAGGACGTGAAGCTTATCCGGGCGATGTTTTTTACTTACACTCTCGTTTACTTGAACGTGCTTGCAAATTAAATAAAGACTTTGGTGGAGGATCTATTACCGCGCTACCGATTATTGAAACTCAAGCCGGCGATTTATCGGCTTACATTCCAACTAACGTAATTTCTATTACCGATGGTCAGATTTTCTTAGAACCAGATTTATTTTATAAAGGAAATCGTCCCGCGGTTAATGCCGGACTTTCCGTTTCTCGTGTAGGATCATCGGCTCAAATTAAAGCGATGAAAAAAGTAGCGGGTAAGATGAGACTTGAAGCCGCTCAATATCGTGAACTAGCCGCCTTTGCTCAATTCGGCTCTGATTTAGATGAAGACACCAAAAATAAATTAGAACGTGGTAAGAGATTATATGAAATCTTAAAACAAGATCAATATCAACCACTATCAGTCGCTAAACAAGTTATTATTTATTATTCTTTAATTAATAGTTTATTGGACGATGTAGCCGTTGATGATGTTAGAACTTTTGAAGCGGGTTTATATAAATATGCTGATTTAAATGATGAAGTTTTAAATTTAATTACCGAGCGAAAAGAATTAGATGAAGAAATTGAAATTAAGATTAAAAAATTAGTTAGTGATTATAAAGCAACCATAGAATAATTATTATGGCGTCTACCAAAGAAATATCACGTCGAATAAAATCAATTTCCAGTACCAAGAAAATTACTAAAGCAATGGAAATGGTAGCGGCGGCTAAAATGCGTAAAGCAATTGAGGCCGTACTTAAAACTCGAACTTATGCTAATTTAAGTTGGGAGTTAGTTTTGCGTTTGGCGGAAAATGCTGAAAATAATTCTCATATTTCTCATCCTTTACTGACACCGCGAACAGAAATTAAAAAAGTAGCGATTATTTTAATTACTTCTAATCGTGGTATGTGTGGTGCTTATAATGCGGCCATTATAAATAAGGTAAAGGAATCAATTAATAGACATCAAGTTGAAACCGAATTTATTTTGGTTGGTAAAAAAGGGAATGCTATTTACAACCAAGACTACAAAGTAGCCGCTGAATTTGATAAGAGTGATTTGTTAAATGATTCTAAAGAAATTTTTCCAATTATTAATCTAGTTATTGCTGATTATTTAGCTGGTAAATATGATAAGATTTTAGTTGCTTATACTGATTTTATAAATCCAGCTAAACAGATTCCACGAGTGAAACAATTATTGCCTTTAGAGTTTAAAAAGTCAGATACTTATTTAGGTTTAGTTGGTCAGGATCCTAAGGTTGGCGTTACTCCAGAACTAATTGATATCAAATCCAAAAAACATTTAAATGGTAGTGAATATACTTTTGAACCAAATCCAGAAGAAGTTCTAGAATTAATTATTCCGCGTTTGCTTGAAATTCAGTTGCTCCAAGCTTTTTTAGAAGCCAATGCTTCAGAACATAGTTCGCGAATGACGGCGATGCATCAAGCAACAGAGGCCGCTAGTGATATGGAAAATGAACTAACTTTATTTTATAACAAGGCTCGTCAGGCTAGCATCACTTCAGAGATTGCCGAGATATCAGCCGGTGCTAATGCCTTAGCCGAATAACTTTATTTATAATAATTTAAATAATATGTCAGTCAATAATCAAAACAAAGGAATAGTAAAGCAAGTTATCGGCGTAGTTGTCGATGTTTACTTTGAAAATAAATTACCAGAAATATATAACGCTTTAGAGTTAATGATAAATGGTAATAAATTAACCTTAGAAGTTGAGCAACATACTGGCTCTAATATCGTGCGTTGTATCGCCATGGGTTCAACCGATGGTCTTCGTCGCGGTGATGATGTAATTGATACCGGCGCTGCCATCTCCGTTCCAGTTGGCGTAGAAACGTTGGGTCGTATTTTTAATGTCTTAGGTGATACTGTTGATGGCGGTGAACCGGTTAAGACTACTAAAAAATATCCAATTCATCGTCCAGCCCCAAAGTTTATTGATCAATCAAATAGCACCGAAATTTTAGAAACAGGTATTAAAGTTATTGATTTAATTTGTCCGATTGTAAAAGGTGGTAAAGTAGGTATGTTTGGTGGCGCCGGTGTAGGTAAGACTGTGGTTATTCAAGAATTAATTCACAACATTGCTTCGGAGCATGGTGGTTATTCTGTTTTTGCTGGTGTTGGTGAACGTACCCGCGAAGGTAATGATTTGTATAATGAATTTAAAGAGAGCGGCGTTATTGATAAAGTATCAATGGTTTTTGGTCAGATGAATGAACCACCTGGAGCTCGTGCTCGTGTAGCTTTATCTGGTTTATCGGTGGCTGAATATTTCCGTGACGAACAACATCAAGATGTTTTATTTTTCGTTGATAATATTTTCCGTTTCACTCAAGCTGGTTCTGAAGTATCGGCATTACTTGGACGTATGCCTAGTGCCGTAGGTTATCAACCAACTCTAGCTTCTGAAATGGGTGAACTTCAAGAACGTATTACTTCGACTAAAGATGGTTCTATTACTTCTATCCAAGCGGTTTATGTACCAGCCGATGATTTAACTGATCCAGCCCCAGCTACTACTTTTGGTCACTTAGATTCAACTGTGGTGTTATCTCGTTCCTTATCAGAACTTGGTATTTATCCGGCGGTTGATCCACTTGATTCTTCCTCAATTATTTTAGATCCAAAAGTAGTTGGTGCTGAACATTATGATGTGGCTCGTCGTGTCCAGAAAATTCTACAACGCTATAAAGACTTACAAGATATTATTGCTATCTTAGGTATGGAAGAATTAGCTGATGAAGATAAGATGATTGTGGCTCGAGCTCGTAAGATTCAGAAATTTTTATCTCAACCATTCTTTGTGGCTGAAGCTTTTACTGGTCGCTCTGGTAAATATGTTAAATTAGCTGACACAGTTCAAGCCTTTAAAGAAATTTTAGATGGCTTACATGATGACAAGAGTGAAGATGATTTTTATATGAGAGGTGGTATTGATGAAGTTGGTAAAAATTAAGTAGTTTAATTTATGTCTCTTAAGACTATAAAATTTGAAATAGTTACCCCCGAGCAAGTCGTTTTAAAAGAGGCGGTAGTTCGAGCTACTATTCCGACGACATCTGGAGAACTAACTATTTTGCCAGATCATATTCCCTTAGTATCTGTTTTAAAAGCCGGCTTGATTGAAGTTGAAAAGGAAGATGGCAGTCTTGATGTGGTAGTTGTTTCCGGTGGTTTTCTAGAGGTTTTAAGTGGTAAAATCGTTATTTTAGCTGATTATGCTGAGCGAGCTGCTAGTTTAAATGAAGATTCTATAGAAACGGCGCGTAATAAAGCGGAGCAGGCCAAACTAGATGCTGAAAATCGTGATGATGTAGAATTTACTGAAATTGCCGCTCGTTTAGAGGTGGAACTCTTTAAAACGAAAGCCATTTCTCGCTGGCAAAGGTTTAAAAGTTTAGATAAATAACATGTTTGTTTAGTTATTGTCAATTGACAGTCTAGGTAGGCGTGATACAATAAAAATAAGGTAATAATTAAAATTTTTTAACTTATGTGCAACTGCAAGATGTGTAATTGGCTAAAAGGCCTTTTTGGAAAAAAGTGTAAATGTGAAGAAAAGGGATGTTGCGAAGATAAAAAAACTGAAGAAACTGTTGCTCCTGTAGCGCCAGCTGCTCCAGTTGTAGAAGAGAAGAAAGAAGAAGAAACAGCTGCCTAATAATAATCCAAATCAAATAAACACGCTCAGCGTGTTTTTTGAAGTTTAACTTATGTTTATAGACACCCACGCCCATATAAATTTTGCCGATTTTAAAGAAGATGCCGACGAAGTAATTCGTCGCGCTCTTGATAATGATACTTGGATGATTTTAGTTGGTTCGGAGTATAAAACTTCAACCAGAGCTTTAAACTATGCCAACAAATATCAAAAAGGTGTTTATGCGGCCGTTGGTCTTCACCCAATTCATTTAGAAGAATTGCGTGCTGAAAATCATGACGAAGATGGTAATTATAATTTTGTTACCAGAGCAGAAGATTTTTATTATGATAACTACGAAAAACTAGCTAAGTTTGAAAAAGTAGTAGCAATTGGTGAGATTGGTTTAGACTATTATCATATTGATCCAACTAAAGATGCTCGAGAGATAAAACAAAAACAACAACAGGTAATGATTCAACAATTATTACTAGCTCGTCAATTAGATTTACCAGTCATTATTCATTGTCGTCAGGCTCACGATGATTTACTTGCCTTGCTTCAAGATTTTAGAAAAGTATATGCTAATATTATTCCTAACGATAGACCATGGGGCGTGATTCATTGTTTTTCTGGTGATGAAGATTTAGCTTGGAAGTATTTTAATTTAGGTTTACTTATTTCCTTTACTGGACTTATTACTTTTAGTCAGACTTGGGATGATTTGATTCGCAAAGTGCCAATTGAAAAAATTATGATTGAAACCGATTCACCATATATGACACCAGAGCCATACAGAGGTCATCGTAACGAGCCAGTGCTTGTTCAATATGTGGCCGAGAGAATTGCTGAAATTAAGAATTTGAAAATAGAAAGAGTCGCCGAAATTACCACCGAAACTGCCAAAAAATTCTTTAGAATATAAAATAAAAAAACTGACTTATATAAGTCAGTTTTTTTATTGTTTAAAAGTATTTAGAGAAATAAGATACCTAAAATAATTAAGCCCAAAATAATTCGATACCAACCAAAGGCTTTAAAGTCATTTTTTTGAACATATCTAATTAAGAATTTAACACCAATAATAGCGGTGATAAATGATACTATAAAACCAACTACCCAAACTACTAATTGGTCACTGGTAAATATGGTTGGATTTTTGTAGATATCTAAAGCGGTAGCGGCCAGCATAGTTGGAATCGCTAGCAAGAAAGAGAATTCGACAATCGTTTTTCTTTTTATACCCTGAGCAAGGCCACCGATGATAGTTGCTCCAGAACGAGAAACGCCAGGAATAATAGCTAGCGCTTGAACAACACCTAAAGTAATAGCTTGTTTGTAAGTGATTTTATTTAAATCAGTTTCATCTTCGGTTTCATCAATTTTTTTCTTAGCATACCAGTTTTCAAATAAAATAATGATGATACCGCCAATTAGTAGGGAAATAGCAATAGTTAAAGTGCTTTCCATTAAATAAGTTTTGACTATTTTATAAAATATTAAACCAATAATTGAGGTTGGAATAAAAGCAGCGGCAATTTTCCAGATAATACCTAAGTTACTCCACACTTTTTTCCAGTATAAAATAACAACTGATAAAATTGCTCCTAATTGAATCGAAATTTCAAAACTCTTTAAAAAATCAGTTGAAGGAATTTTAAGTAGCTCCCCAGTTAAAATTAAATGAGCAGTTGAAGAGATTGGTAAGAATTCGGTTAGTCCCTCAACTATACCCATGATGAAACTTTGAATGATTGTCATAAGATTATCGGTTATCACCGTCACCATTTAATTGGTGACGCTCTAAGCGAGAGTTAATTTTTAAAATATTGGTTTCGGCAACATCGTCGAAATTTATTTGCAGTTCAGTAGCCAGTTGTGATAAATACCATAAAACATCACCCATCTCTTTTTTTATTTCTATTTTATCATCATCACTGACAATATTATTTTTATCGCGCCAAACTTTCTTGATTTTTTCAGCGACTTCACCAGCTTCACCTACCATCCCAAGTACAGGATAAACAAAATTATGCCCTCTATCTGGGTAAATAGCGGTTTTGTTAGTTTCTTTTTGGTAATCGTTAAAAGTCATATATTTATAATTACCACCTTATTTTAGCCCACTTAGCTAAATAAATAAACTAGCTTTATATAGACCTTATTTTTTGGTATAATAAGTTTGAGTTAATATCTAAATTTTTATACTATGGCTACCAAAAAACCCCTTACTGCAAAAAAGAAAAAACCAGTTGTTGTCGTTGTTTCTGGTTATTTTAATCCTTTACATGTTGGGCATCTAGAAATGATTGAAAAATCTAAAAAACTAGGAGATAAATTAGTGGTAATTGTTAATAATGATCATCAAGTTAAATTAAAAGGCAGTGTGCCTTTTATGTCTCTACCAGACCGCGTTCGAATTATTGGAGCTCTTCGTGCTGTTGATGAAGTATTTGTTTCAATTGATCGTGATAAAACAGTTTGTAAGTCTCTTACTAAAATACATCCAGATATTTTTGCTAACGGTGGCGATCGTAAAAGTTTAGGTGATGTGCCAGAATATCCGATTTGTCAGAAATTAGGTATTACGATGGTTGATGGTCTTGGTCGTAAGATTAGAGCTAGTTCAGAATTAATTAAAAAAGCGGCGGAAGCTAAAATTATTGCTATTAAAAAATAACTATGTTCAAAGGTTTGAAATACTGTGTGGTCGGTTTATTATTATTTATAGTAATAGTTTTTTTTGCTGTGATGTCGGCTTTTAAAGATGATAAAATAACTAATTTATTTGATCGTGTTTTAGGTCATAAACCAGCTAAAAGCCCGATTGTTTATAAAGAAGAAAAAACTTTGCGTGTTATTGAGGGTTGGCGTAATAGTGATATCTCTGATGCTTTAGTAAAGAATAATTTAGCGACTACTGATTCTTTTATTCAAGCTCAAAAAGATTACGATCTTAGTAAATTTTCTTTTTTAGCAGATAAACCAAAAAATACTGATTTAGAAGGCTATCTTTATCCAGATACTTATCGTGTTTTTGCTTCTAGTACTGTTTCAGAAATTATTACTAAGATGTTATCTAACTTCGATCAGAAGCTTACTCCTAAAATGAGAGCGGATATTGCTGCTCAAGGAAAAACTGTTAATGAAATTTTAACTATGGCCTCTATTATTGAAAAAGAGGCGCCAATTTCTTACGCTAAAGGTGATAATCAAGACGCTAAGATTATTTCTGGAATTTTCTGGCGTCGAATTAAGGCCGGACAAGCTTTGCAATCCTGTGCTACTTTAGCCTATGTCTTAGGAGTTGATAAAGCACAATATAGTGAAGTTGATACTAAAATAAATTCACCTTATAACACTTACGAAAATAAAGGTTTACCACCAGGACCAATTGCTAATCCGGGAATTTTGGCTATTGAAGCCGCTATTTATCCAACACCATCAAATTATAATTATTTCCTAACTCCATCTGATAGTAAAACTATAATTTATGCCGCTACTTATGAAGAACATTTACGTAACAAAAATAAATACTTAAGTAAATAACTTAGTTTTTTATGTTTGATCAAAACGAGCCAAACAATTTAGATACCGATCAAGAGGAGGGTGGTCTTAAAGTCTTTTTAGCAGAGAATAAGTCATTACTAATCGGTGGCTTCGTCGCTTTAATTATTATTGCGGTAATTATTTACTTTGCTATTTCCTATATTAATAGTAATAAAAAAACCACAAGCAAACCGGTTGTAAATAATGAACCGGCCACAACTACCTTTGCCGTTTTGCCAACGGAAGTTAGCACTAGTACTGAAGTAGCTTCATCGACAGTTTTAGGAGAACTAGAAAAATATAATTTTACTAATTTTTATCAAGAACCAGCTCCGATTCCAGAATTTCAGTTTAAAGATTATAAATTACCGCTCAATGTAAAAATAGATGCTTTAAATTATTATGATATTTCTCGTAAATTAAGCCTAGATAGTGGTTTAGATAATTTAAATAATAATGGTTTTTCAGTTATTGAAAATCCATCAGCTAAAGATATAACCGATTTCTATAGTGCTTACTCTTGGTTATCAACTAAACAAGTGCCATTACTTATTACTTCTGACTTTTTATTACATTATCATCAGAATGTTGTTAAACAAGTTTTTAAAGATGTTGAAGAAAATGTTTTTTATAATAATTTATGGCACATTTCCAAAATATTATATGAGTCTTCAAAAAATCGCTATGAAGCTCGTTTATCCAAAATTGGTAATGTTAACGACCAGGTTTTAGAAGGGGAGCGTTTAGCTACAGCTTATTTTGCTGTTGCTTTAAAATTATTAGAACCAGATCCAGGGCAGGTTGATACCACCGGTAAAGATGATACTAAATTTTCTAATGCGGAATCCTCTAGTTTCTCATTCACAATTTTACCTTATTTACAGAGTGATGCTGGTCAGGAAATTATTTTGATTAAGGGTGCTAAAGATATAAAAAAATCTCCAGTGTTATTATATAATCGTAATTACGCTGATTTCGTAGTACCAGCTGAATACCGTCGTAATGCTAAACTTTATAATTTTTACTTAGCTAGCACTTGGCTTAATTCAGTTTTTCCTTTAATTGTTAAGGATAAAGTTTGTCCTACTTGCTTGTTAGATAAAGATGACGCTCGTTTAAGCTTGATTGCTTCTACTTTTATTACAAAAGATTTTTCAGCTGATCAAGAACTTAAAAATCGTTGGGCTTTAGTATATAAATTAATTTCTTATTCTAAAGGTTTACGCGATGATTTAACTTATTTAAATTATGACACGGCGATGAAAACTTTATTCGGTGATGCTTATGATCCCGAAACTGTTTTTGCTGAAGATAATGTTGATGCTAACAAAAATTTAGATAAATTAAGAACTTCACTTTTAGCTTTAAATTTTAATAGTTCTCAAGGTGCTTTAGATAAGACTAAAGATAAGGCTCGTTTAGGTTTTAAACTTTTATCCGATTATTATTTCCCAAATGAATATGTTTTTAATCGTTTAACTAATGATAATGTTGGTAAATATTTAGGCACGGAAGCTAGTACGACTAATTATACAATTTGTGTTCGAAGTAAAGGGCGCTGCAATGGTTTTAGTTTAGATATTATTGGTCTTATTTCAGATAAACTTAGTGCTTCAATTTATTGGTTAGAAAATACTAATTTTGCTACCTATACTGATAAACTTTTAGCTCTAAAAGTGGAACTTAAAACGGCTCCAATTTGGCATAACAATAACTTTTGGTCTACTTTAGGAGCTATTAAAACTATTTTTGAAGTTAATAACGGACAAATGCAAGCTTATGCTAACACTAATTCTTGGCAGCAACGTTTGGTAAATTCCGCCGCAGCTACTTGGGTGGATTTACAATTACCATTAGAACAATTGATTCCAGTTGGCGCCCCTACTAAATCCGGTTTATCTAATGATGTTTCTTTTAATGATAATTTTTATATTGAACCAAATTATGCTTTAATTCAGAAATTGATTGCTGATAATGAAATGATTTATGGCATGATGGATGTGATGGGTATTAATAAACAAGTTACTTCTGTGTCGGTTACTTTAAAGGAAGAGAACAATCAATTAAAACAAGTTTCTGAATTAATAAAAAAAGAGTTAAACGGCGAAGCGCTTAACTCTGATAATCAAAACTTTATTAATGTGATGGCAAAACAATATCAATTAGCTCAAGTACCAAGTAATCAATTATATTTAAAGGTTAATAGCGATACTCATGTTTATGAAAACCTCAGTATTAAACTTATGGCCTTAGTTTATGAACTAAACGAAGGAAAATATATTGCGGTTGGGCCAGTCTTCTCTTATCAAGAAAGGCGCTAGTAATTAAATTTGAACACGTAAATTTCGCCGTCATTTACTTCCCAGTAAGTGTCGGCGTTTATTTTAGCTTGAGCAATAATGCGATTACTTAACCACCAATATTTACTAACTACAAAATAAGATTCTTTAACGCCAACTAAATCCATGGCTTTTTTCATTGTATCGCGGCTAGGATTATTATTAACCATGTCTAGATAGTATTGATATAATTTTCCTCCAGTTGGAATTGGGTAGAAAAAAATATCTTCACCCGGAGTTTTAAAATAATGATTAAAACCCAATTCTTTTAAAGAAGCAACGCTAGTTTGTTGATTGGCAAGCACAATGTATGGTTTAGTTGTTTGTTTGGCAATAGAGCGGACAGCTAACACGTCAGCTTGAGAAACGCTATAACCACGGGAATTAACATAAGCATCTAAACGTGGGTAAGATAGATATAAAGAAGTAGTAATTAAAATAGTAATTAATATCCAGGCTCCAAATTTGGCTGTTTTTGATCGACGCCAAATTTTAGTTATTAAATAATCCAGGGTAATAATTATTGCCGGTAAGGCAAATAGACCCATTAAAATTGGTAAACGAGAAATATAATTATCACGTTCGTAATCAATTAAGAATGTAAAAGTTAAAGAAGCACTTAGCAAGAAACCAACCAACAAAGCACTGATAACTTTAATAAACAACAAAGCTTGGTTTTTATTTTGTTTTAACCAGGTAATAAAACCAGTAATGGTAGCGGCAATAAAGATAAGCAGCCAATTATTATTTAGTAAGTAAGGGAAGTTTAAAATAAAATTACTAAGATTGGTGCTGGTGTGACTGAAACTAAAAACAGAACCTAGGCCAGAAAATGATAACGATAAATCACGCCAAGACTGACCAGTTACAATCGTAAAAGATAATGGTAAAGAAATAGCGGCCCCTAACCATAAAAGTATATTAGCTACTTTCCACCAAATTGCTTTTAATTTATCTTTTCTCTTTAAGACCTCAGTCCAAGTTATAAAAAATAAAGCCGGTAAACCACTTAAAGGGTGAATTGAAAGAGTGGCTATACCCAGAATAAGCGGTAAGTAGCTCAAGTGTTCTGAAACTGAATAAAGAATTATCAAAAGTAACCAAAGATAAGTTAGATTTTGAGGGGTGCTTAAGATAAATAAATTAAGCGGTAATGCCAGTAATGCTAAAATAAGTAGCATTGCTCTTTTTGGTTCGCCTTTGGTTTTAATAAAAGAAAAAATCGCTCCTGGTAAAAATAAGGCTGCTAACAACGGCACTAAAATTTTGTTTAAAAAGTAAATTGAAAGGCCACTAAATTTATGTAGAATAATTACCAAAGAATACTGACCTAAATAATATAGTGGCTTAGGAAGTACATAGCCCTGCTTATCAATTAATTCCATGGTGGCTTGATGAATAAAAGGATCGAAGCCGTAACCAATTTGATAAATAATAAAAGCCACACTAAAAGCTAAGAAATAATGAAGACGAAGTAGCCAAATTTTAAAATTTATTTGTAGGCCACGATTTAAAACAAAAAAAAGCCAGGCTGTTGCGATTAAATATAAAATGAAGAAATTATTAGAAACAACTAACCAGGGTGAGATTAAGGCGGACGCGCTAGTGCTTCTAATTAAAGTTATAAATGAGGCAGCAATTAAAGAGAAATAGATAGCTACTGGCCAATAAGCGTGTATGAATTTTTTTTGAGGTATAATCTTAATCTTCTCTGGAGCCACTCTCTGATCTTGAAACATTTTTTCTCTAATATAAAAAGAAATTATGCTAAATATTAAGGTTGCAGCAATTCCAACCCAGTTTAGTTGGTAAAAATAGTAAATTAAGGACCCCCAAATCATAATCAAACTTAAGGCAATTAGGGTATTTTCTTCTATTTTTAGCAATATTTTTTTCATGTGTTTAGTCTTTTCTTGTTTATTTTACTCGTTATTTTAAATATAGCAAATTCTTGCTAAAATTGGTATTTTTTTATACTATTAGGAGTATGAATAAGAAATTTTTTAAGCCAAATTTCAATTTACTAGCCGCTATTTTTATAGCCCTAGTTTTTTTTGTGGCAGCTTCTACTTATAATTTTATAACTCAGCGTGATGGCACGGTGAAGTGGAATTCACCTGATGAAACGGCTAACTATTATTTTGCTAAAAGTTTCGCTACTGACCATTCTTTATCTAAATTTGAACCAGCTAATATTGTTGCTGGTGATTTGGTAATTCCTCGTAGTTTGAGAAGTGATAATGGTTGGTTGAAGCCGGTTAGTTTTTTAGGAATTATTTTGATTTATGGTGAAATTGGTAATTTAACTACCCCCACAGTAATTCCATATCTAACGCCATTTTTTGGAGCCCTGGGTATTATATTTTTCTATTTGTTGGTTAAACGTTTATTTAGTATTCGAGTAGCTTTAATTTCAGCGGCATTATTAGCTTGTTTTCCGGTATATTTGTATTACTCCATACGGAGTATGTTTCATAATGTCTTGTTTTTAGTATTACTTATTATTGGTTTTTATTTCTTAGTAAGATCTTTGGACAAGGTTTATTCCTATGTTAAAAAACCAAAAATAATTAGTTGGTATTTACCGAAAAATATTTTAATGGGTTGGTTATTTACCTTCTTAGCCGGTTTATTTATTGGTTTGGGGGTGATTACCAGATCCTCGGAATTATTGTGGTTAGCACCGGTGCTATTTATTATTGTTTTATTTTATGGTCGTCGCTTAGGCTTATCGCGCTTACTAATTTTTGCTGGCGGTATTGCTCTGGGAATGTTACCAGCTTTTTATTTTAATCAGATTTTATATCAATCACCTTTTAATGGCGGTTACGGAGAGATGAATCGTTCAATCGCTGACATATCTTCAGCTGGCTCAGAGTTAATTCATAATTCTATTAGCTCTCAACTTAATGCTTATCAAGACTTATTTACCAAAATTTTTAAGAATGTTTTTTTCTTTGGTTTCCATGTTGGTCAATCTCGAGAAATGTTTCAGCATTATGTAATTGATATGTTTCCGTGGCAAACTTGGTTAGCTGTATTAGGATTTATTGGTTTAATTATTTTAAATATTCCTAAACCACGTCGCAAATATTTAGTTTATATTTTAGTTTGGGGAACATTATCAGTAATTTTAGTTTTATATTATGGCTCTTGGCGTTTTACTGACAATCCTAATGCGGCCAGCTATACTATTGGTAATTCTTATACTCGTTATTGGTTACCAATGTATTTAATGGGACTACCGATGGTGGCTTTAGCGATTGAATTAGCACTCAAAGGCTTGTTCTTCTTATTTAGAAAGCATAGCAGCTACAAAGCTTTAGTTTCTGGTGGCGCAACCGTAGCCGTTTTTTTAATAGCCTTGTCTTCAATTAATTTTTTAATGTTTGGGTCTGAAGAGGGCTTAATTAATTTATATTATAATACCAGAGAAGATAAACGTATTGGTGAAATGGTCTTTAAATTAACTCCAGCCGATGCTATTATTATGACCCAGTATCATGATAAAGTTTTGTTCCCGGAACGACGAATTATTATGGGTAAAATGGAAGAAAGCCAATATTATCCTTATCTAGATAAATTATTAGCTCATTATCCAGTTTATTATTTTAATTTTTCTTTTACACCAGCAGCGGTTGATTATTTAAATAATGGACGATTAGCAAAATATAGTATTAAAATGGAACTCGTAAAGAAAACTGGTGGTCGCTTCGCTCTGTATAAACTATCTAAAACTACAAAAATAAATGCCAAATAAAAAATATTACCATTTGATTACGATTGGTTGTGCCATGAATAAAGCGGACAGTGAAAGAGTCGCTAATTTTTTGGAAACTAATAATTACGAAGAAAAAACTGAATGGACTGAGGCCGATATTATTATTCTAACCACTTGTGGTATCCGTCAATCAGCCGAAGACCGCGTTTACGGACTAGTTAATCAAATTAGAAAGACTAATCAAAAAGCAGCCGTTGTTATTACTGGTTGTTTATCTAAACGCAAAGACGTGATGCGTCGCTTAATTGGTCAGGTAGATTTATTTATGCCTATTAATGAACTACCAAACATGTTTGAATTACTTAAAACTGCTAAACCAGAGCAGGTTTTAAGTTTAGATAAGATAAGAGAACTTGGTGGTGAAAAATATTTATCAATTATTCCAAAATATGATAGTGAGTATACCGCTTGTGTGCCAATTGGTAATGGCTGTAATAATTTTTGTTCCTATTGTGTTGTGCCGTATGCTAGAGGCAGAGAAGTTTATCGCAATGCCGAAGAGATTATTGCCGAGATAAAATCATTAATTAAAAAAGGCTATAAAGAAATCATT
>Ga0302207_1000131_pt1 | contig 29665 bp, 26 predicted proteins | sample II_Fen_E2_2_FD_198792 | JGI IMG/M metagenome (GOLD analysis project Ga0302207, IMG submission 198792) | Peat permafrost microbial communities from Stordalen Mire near Abisko, Sweden - II_Fen_E2_2 | ecosystem: Environmental > Terrestrial > Soil > Wetlands > Permafrost | place: Sweden: Abisko...
TGTCAGGACTTACCATTTTACTAATCATAGTTGTTTATTTTTCCATTCTGTTGTTGATTTCGTATCTGGTTGGCAGGGAAAGTACCGATAATGATGCCTTTTTTCTGGGCAATAAAAAATCTCCCTGGTGGGTTGTGGCTATAGGAATGGTAGGTTCGTCCATTTCAGGTGTCAGTTTTGTTTCTGTTCCCGGCATGGTTCGCAATATCGATTTTACGTATATGCAAACCGTTTTCGGATTCTTTTTTGGTTATCTGATTATTGCCAATGTGCTTTTACCGTTGTATTATAAGCTGAATCTGACTTCAATTTATACGTATCTGGAAGAGCGTTTCGGTAAATATTCTTACAAAACCGGTGCTTCTTTTTTCCTCCTTTCACGCACCATCGGTTCCGGCGTCAGATTATATCTGGTGACCCTTATTTTGCAACATATTATTTTCGATGCATGGCATATTCCGTTTATTGTAACCGCTTCGGGCACACTTTTCCTGATCTGGCTTTACACACACCGGAGTGGAATAAAAACCATCGTGTGGACCGATACCCTTCAGACGATTTGCATGATTTCAGCTTTGGTTTTATTGGTATTTCAGGTTTCAAAACAATTGAATTTTAGTTTTGGTGAGTTTGCGAGTTCCATGATTCATCATCCGCATTCACGCATTTTTGTTTTTGACGATTGGCATTCGAAGCAAAATTTTTTCAAGCAATTTTTCAGCGGAATTTTTATTGCTATTGTTATGACGGGACTTGATCAGGATATGATGCAAAAAAACTTGACTTGCAAGAACCTGCACGACGCCAAGAAAAATATGTATTGGTACGGGATTACATTTGTTCCCGTTAATTTATTGTTTCTTACATTGGGAGCAATGCTTTTGATGCTGGCCAGCAAAAATAATATAGCTCTTCCGGCTTTGTCTGATGATATTTTGCCGATGTTTGCCACGCAATATCTTGGTCCTGTAGTTACTTTTCTGTTTGTAATAGGGATTATTGCTGCGGCTTTTGCCAGTTCCGACTCGGCTTTGGCTTCGCTGACTACTTCTTTTTCGGTTGACATTCTGGGCGTGCAACATATGGATTCAAAAACTGCTGAACGGAAGCGCAAAATGACACATATCGGTATGTCGGTGTTGTTTGTTTTGATAATGCTTGTTTTTAAATTGTTGAATAACAAAAGTATTATTGATGCTATCTATACAATTGCTTCGTATACCTACGGTCCACTGCTCGGAATGTTCGCTTTCGGGTTGTTTACCAAACGTCAGGTTCGTGATAAATTGGTGCCTTTCATTGCAATTGCTTCGCCGGTTATCTGCTTTGGATTGAATCTGTTGTCAGCAGCTTTATTTAATTATCCACTCGGATATGAATTGTTAATGGTAAATGGTTTGATTACATTTGGCGGAATGTATGTACTTTCGTTGAATCATAAAAATGTTGAATTATCGAAAAATTGAAACTAAAACAGTATGGAAATAAAATCAGCTGAATTTATAATCAGCAACACGGATTATCTGAAATGTCCCGATAGCAAATTGCCCGAATATGCTTTTATAGGTCGTTCAAACGTAGGAAAATCATCGCTTATCAATATGCTTTGCAACCGCAAGGATTTGGCAATGACATCGTCAAAACCGGGTAAAACATTGCTTATCAATCATTTTTTGATTAATAATAATTGGCACCTAGTTGATTTGCCGGGATATGGTTATGCGACAGCAGGAAAGAAAATGCGTGACAAATTGCAGGATATTATTAATGATTATATCCTCAACCGCGAGCAATTGACTTGCTTGTTTTTGCTGATTGACAGCCGACACACTCCTCAACAAATTGATCTGGAATTTATGGAATGGTTGGGTGAAAATGGTGTTCCGTTCTCCATTGTGTTTACCAAACTGGATAAAATGTCGGCTGCGCAGGCAAAGCAAAGCCTGAAAGCCTATCAGGATAAATTAATTGAACAATGGGAAGAATTGCCGCCGATATTTGCCACATCGTCTGAAAAGCGCATTGGAAGGGATGAGTTGTTGAATTATATTGAGGATATCAATAAGACTTTGTAAGTTGCGGGAATAAACTGAAGCAATTTCAGCAAACGTTTGCACCTCAATTTTTACATTCTTCTTTTATGTTTGTAAAGTTTTTCCGCTAAAAATAAATATCATTGTAATTTATTAGCCAAAAAATGAAGTACTGGCTCTTGATTCTAACATCTAATACATTATAAACATGCTGAACATTCAAAAGAAAATGAGTAATCCGTTCCTTGCATTACTCGGATTACCGGCCACAGCCGTTGGATTTGCACTTTCCACTCAAATTGCCGCACTGAGCTGGATTCTCTCCAATAAATACCATTTAGACATTCACGATGTGGCTTTCGTGTGGTTGGCCGGACCGATTGCCGGAATTTTCGGTCAGGTCATTGTCGGTTTGCTGAGTGATAATGTGTGGTTTATGGGTGGCCGTCGCCGTCCTTTCATTATTATTGGCGGATTAGTCAGCACCATTGCCTTTCTGACTTTGCCTCATATCCGGGGCATTTCGCACATTACCGGTATTGCAGATATTATTCTGATTGCTTCGGTTATCGCTTTGTTTCTGGATTTATCTATCAACGTCACTTTCAATCCGGCCCGTTCTATCATTGCCGATTTAACTCCCGAAGGTAAAGTCCGTACTTCCGGTTACGTATGGATGCAGATTATGTCCGGCTTTTTTGGCGTGTTTGCCTATTTTCTTTCTATGGTTTTTGGTAACGAAATGTTGCTTTATATTGCCGCCGTCGTTGTTTTTCTGACTGCTGTTTTTCCGGTTCTGTTTATTCAGGAAAAGAAGGAACAGGATAAGGCAAAGGCTGAGGAACAGGAGAAATTTGGAATTTGGCAGATATTTAAAGAAATTTATCCACTATATGGATTTCTTACTTTTGGTATATTTAGTTTGATTTATCATTTTATGCCAGCTTTACTACCTTTAAATTGGCTTGTTGTTGAAGGAGGTTCTGAAAACCTTTCAATAAGTTTAAAATCAAGTTCTTTGCACAATGTTATTTTAATATTATCGTTAACATATTCTGTAATAATTGGTATTGTAATTATTTTTCAGGGGCTGAAACAAAAATCAAACCGGAACGAATTTCAGAAAATCATGCTTGCACACTCATTTACGTGGGTTGCTTTCCAGAGTATGTTTATTTTGTCGGGATTTTTTATTGAAAACAAGATATTGCCCAATATTAATATTACCGGCATTACGGCTAACTGGTTTGCGGAAAGACTGACCGGTGTAACGCAAACTGCGGGCTCGTCGGTAGGAAATATTGTTTCATTGGGATTCTTTATTCTGAATCTGATTGGAGCCATTTTCCCCCTTATTCTGCAATCCATTGCCAAACGAATTGGTCGGGTGAAAACCTATATTGCTGCATTGGTTTTTTCAGCCATTGGTTATTTTTATATCGCTTATTTCAGCCGGGTGGAGATCGATTTTTATATCGGCATGTTCCTAGTTGGAATTGGATGGTCGGCAGTAATTTCAATCGTTTTTGCCATTATGAGCGAACGTGTGAATCCTTCCAAAATGGGTTTGTACATGGGTGTGTTTAATCTTGCAGTGGTGTTGCCGCAAATGATGAGTAACGGTGTTGCAAACGTGATTAAATCAACAGGTAATTACCAACTGTTGTATATTTTTTGCGGATTGCTGATTGCAACGTCAGTTGTCTTTTGGATGTTTGTGAAAGAACCTGAATCATCGGAAATGAAACAGGGAGTTCCGACTGGAGGACATTAAAGAACTTTAGTATTGTCTGATTTCAATAAAAAAACGCCCAGAAAAGGTTTTCTTTTTTCTGGGCGTCTTCATGAATTTTTTCTTATTTGTTCTGAATAGCTTCCACGATTTTAGCTTCCAGTTCGGCTGCCAATTCAGGATTATCTTTGATCAGCGCTTTTGAACCATCGCGACCCTGAGCCAGTTTGGTATCACCGTAACTGTACCATGAACCGCTTTTCTTGATAATGCCGTATTCCACGCCGAGGTCGATAATTTCACCGGTTTTGGAAATGCCTTCGCCGTACATAATGTCGAATTCAGCTTTGCGAAATGGAGGTGCCACCTTGTTTTTCACCACTTTCACGCGGGTTTGGTTACCGACTGCTTCTTCGCCGTCTTTCAACTGACCGATACGACGAATATCCAAACGTACGGAAGCGTAGAATTTCAAGGCGTTACCACCGGTGGTTGTTTCAGGATTTCCGAACATAACGCCGATTTTTTCACGCAACTGGTTGATGAAAATACAGGTCGTGTTGGTTTTGTTGATATTGGCAGTAAGTTTACGCAATGCCTGCGACATTAAACGGGCTTGCAATCCCATTTTCGAATCACCCATATCGCCTTCCAACTCTGCTTTTGGAGTCAAAGCGGCAACAGAGTCAATCACCACAATATCCACGGCAGATGAACGAATCAGTTGATCGGCAACTTCCAATGCCTGTTCACCGTTATCCGGTTGCGAAATCAGCAATTCTTCGATGTTTACACCTAATTTTTCAGCATAAAAACGGTCGAAAGCGTGTTCAGCATCAATAAATGCGGCGATGCCGCCTGCTTTTTGAGCTTCGGCTATGGCATGAATAGCCAACGTGGTTTTACCGGATGATTCCGGTCCGTAAATTTCAATCACACGTCCACGGGGATAACCGCCCACACCCAAAGCCACATTCAAACCGATTGAGCCGGTAGAAATGAATGAAACTTCTTCCACTTTGCTGTCACCCATGCGCATGATCGTGCCTTTTCCGTGGTCTTTTTCAATTTTGTCCATTGCAAGCTGCAATGCTTTCAGTTTTTCTGAAGTCGGAAATTTCAATTCCTCAGCGGTTGTTGATTTTGCCATAATTGTATTGTTTTGTTTTATAATTTTTGATGAATAATTTTCAGTAAATGTTTGTTTGTACAAAGATAAACAATTTTCTATTTTAAAACTTCTAACTTCGCAAATTTCAATAATAAAGATTTCACGCCTTTTTCTCCAAAGTCGATATCGGCTTTCTCGTTGCCATTCACCATGCTTGTTTCCAGTACTTTACCGATGCCAAACACACCGTGTTTTACAAACGAACCGGTAGGAATGGATGCATTTTCGGTGGGAATTTTATCACCGCCCGAGTTGCTTAATTTTACCATTCGTTTGGGCGATGTGGGGAGAATGTTTTCCCTGAAAATAGGTTTTGAGAACGTACTACCAAAGCGGTTTCGTTCCGTTTCAAGGTCATCATCCCAATTTCCAATCCGTACTTCTCGGGTTTTTATTTCTACCGGCATATCCAGGTATTGAACATCAATGTCTTTGATAAACCGGCTCGGATTTGAAAAGTTTGTTTTACCGTTTTTGAACCGCGATTTGGCATAACTGATAAAACACAGTTCTTCTGCCCGGGTGATAGCCACGTAAAATAAGCGCCGTTCTTCTTCCAGTTCGCGCTCGTTTTGCGTGCAAAAAGGGGATGGAAACAATTCTTCTTCCATGCCCACAATGAAAACCGCTTTAAATTCCAGTCCTTTGGCCGAATGAACGGTCATCAATGTTACTTTGTCTTTGTCAGTTTCCTTATCCGTATCCTGATCGGTAAGCAGCGAAACATTCGATAAAAAGTCGGGTAGGGCAGTAGGTTCACCATCGGCTTGCTTGGTTTCGCAAAATTCATGAATGGCTTTAAGTAATTCCTGCACGTTTTCCTGACGACTCATGCTTTCGGGCGAATGATCGGTGTATGTGTCGGCAATAACGCCGGAAGTTTTTACGATACTGTTGGCCAGATCGTACGCATTTTGCGTAGTTACCTGTTCGGCAAAAACGTCAATCATGGAGCGGAACTGAGCCAGCTTATTCGCCGTTCCTGCATTCACGGGCAGGTTGTATTTCAGCATATCGGTAAGCACATCCCACGCACTGACTGCATGAAGTTGCGAACATTCGATAAGTTTATTGATGGTGGTATCGCCAATACCGCGTGCCGGAAAATTGATGACACGTTTCAACGCTTCTTCATCGTTTGGATTGCAAACCAACCTACAATAGGCAATCACATCCTTGATCTCCTTGCGTTGGTAAAACGATAAACCGCCGTAAATCCGGTACGGAATGCCTTGTTTTCGCAGTGCTTCCTCCATTACGCGCGATTGCGAATTGGTACGGTAAAGTACTGCAATATCCTGATAATGATAATTGTTTACCGACTGCAAATCGGAGATATTATTCCCTACGATAAAACCTTCTTCAAAATCGGTGAAAACACTCAGTACTTTAATCGGTTTGCCGGTTTCTTTTTCGGAGAAAACCGTTTTACGGATTTGTTGTGCATTTTTATCAATCAGACTGTTGGCCGCATTCACAATGGTTTGCGTAGAACGGTAATTGCGTTCAAGTTTAAAAATCTGTGCGTTGTGATACGTGTTTTTAAACTGAAGAATATTGTCGATATTGGCACCACGGAACGAATAAATGCTTTGAGCATCGTCGCCCACCACGCAGATTTTTTCGTGTTGTTCGGCCAGTTTTTTTACTATCAGATATTGTGCAAAATTGGTATCCTGATACTCATCCACCAAAATATACCTGAATATCTGTTGGTATTTTTGAAGAATGGAAGGGTTATTCCGGAAAAGAACATTCGTCTGCAACAATAAATCGTCAAAATCCATGGCATCAGCCTGTTTGCAGCGGTTGCAATAGATTTTATAGATGTCTTTCATCAACGGAATGCGCGAAGAAACGTCTGCTTTCATCAAATCGGTATTGGCCAGATAAGCGTCCGGCGTAATCAGGTTATTCTTGGCATACGAAATCCGTGATTGTACAAAACCATGTTTATACACTTTGTCATCCAGTTTCAACTCTTTGATTATGCTTTTTACCAGACTTTTGGAGTCAGCGGAATCATATATGGTAAAGTTTTTCGAATAGCCGATTAATTCAGCTTCTGAACGGAGAATCCGCGAAAAAACAGAGTGAAAAGTTCCCATCCACAGGTATCGGGCTGTTTTTTCTCCTACCATTTGTGCAATCCGCTCTTTCATTTCGCGGGCCGCTTTGTTGGTAAAAGTAAGTGCCAGGATGGATGAAGGTGCCAACCCGGTTTTAAGCAGGTAAGCTATTTTGTAAGTCAGCACACGTGTTTTGCCCGAGCCTGCACCGGCAATAACCAGCGATGCTCCGCCGGTGTATTCCACCGCCTGACGTTGACTATCATTTAGTTCATTGAGAAAAGATAATTCCATATATAAAAGAATTGTTGAAGAGTATTGTAATCCAACACTCAAAAAATATTCTAACTGCAAAGTTAGCAAATTGATTCGTTTCCTGCTAAAATAGTTTTCAACAATCGGAAATTTGATAAAAAGCAGTAACTTTGCAATGATTTTTAAATAGCAAACTGTATTTAATGAAAAAAATTAGTCTTTGGATTTTTAAAATTGTAGGTTGGAAAGCAGTTGTAACCGTTGAGGAACCTTCTAAAAGCGTCATTTGTGTTGCCCCGCACACCAGCAATTGGGATTTTGTTATCGGTAAACTTTATTATTGGTCGCTCGGACGGAAATCAGGTTTCCTGATGAAAAAATCGTGGTTCTTTTTTCCAATTGGCATCTTTTTACGCTGGATGAATGGTATTCCGGTTGATCGAAGTAAAAGTACCTCTGTAACAGATCAGGTTGCCGAAGAATTTAGTAAACACGATAATTTTCATGTGGCCATTACACCCGAAGGCACACGCAGTCTGGTAAAAAAATGGAAAATGGGTTTTTATTATATTGCTGTGAAAGCCAATGTTCCTATTCAACTGGCTTATATCGATTACAAGAAAAAAGAAATGGGGATTACTGAAATTATTTATCCAACCGGTGATGAAAAAGCTGATTTTGAGAAAATCCAAGCCTATTACAAAGGAGTGACTGCCAAACACCCTGAAAAATTTAATATTAGTTTATAGTCGGTAGTTTAAAGTAAATAGTAGGAAGTAATAACACGAAGCAAATAACGCCGAAGTCAAATAACGCAAAGCATAGTCATGCGAATAACATTAATTCAGGACAATATATTCTGGGCTGATAAAGCCGCCAATCTTCAAAAAACAGAAGAGCAACTAGCTGCTTTGGCTGGACAAACCGATTTGGTGGTGTTGCCAGAGATGTTTACGACCGGATTTTGTACTGGAAAAATCCAATTGGCTGAAACAATGGATGGAAAGACTGTACAAACATTAAAGCTTTGGGCTCAAAAATATAAACTGGCCATTACCGGAAGCATTATTGCCACCGAAAACGACAAAATTTTCAACCGCGCTTTTTTTGTTTTTCCGACAGGTGACATTCAAACCGCCGATAAACGTCATTTATTCTCGGTGGGTGGTGAACAAAAGCATTTCACAGCCGGTGACAAACGATTGATTGTAAGCTACTTCGGATTCAATATTTGTGTTTTGGTTTGTTATGATGTGCGTTTTCCGGTATGGGCACGCAATGTCAATAATGAATACGATCTATTGGTTTATGTGGCAAATTTTCCGCAGAAACGAATCAACGACTGGGATGTTTTACTTCAGGCCAGAGCTATCGAAAATCAGGCGTATGTGTGTGGCGTGAACCGGATTGGCACGGATGGACTGGGAGTTGACTACAATGGCCATTCAACTTTAATTGATTTCAAAGCAGATACGATTTTGAATTTTCCTGAAAACGCTAAGCATATCCAAACCTTTGATTTGCAACAGGAACCACTTCAACGGTACCGGGAAAAATTTGCCGTTTGGAGAGATGCGGATGACTTTACTATCAATACGTAATCTTGTCAATAATTGCTTTTTCCGTTCTTTCAAAAAGTGTATTGAAATCGTATTTGCTGACCTGAATGGGCGGATGAACCGAAAATGTTACTTTATTACCGATTGCAAGAGGAAATGAACCATATCTGAATATTTTCCATGAATTGTTTATGGTAACCGGCACTACATAAGCACTCGGTGCGTATTTACACAATATTTTCAGACCACTTGCCGCAAAAGGTTTTGGTTTACCATCTCTGGTTCGGGTGCCTTCGGGATAAATAACTACCGAACGATGTGTGGATTCAATGTACTCACCCATTTTTTTCAGAGCAGGCAATGCTTGTTTTGGATCTTTACGGTCGATTAATACCGAACCACCGTGATTCAGATTGTAAGATATACTCGGAATGCCTTTGCCCAATTCAATCTTACTCACATATTTAATGTGAAACTTACGAAGAAACCATCCCATTGCAACGATATCAAATACGCCCTGATGATTGGCAACAAATATCAGTGGTTTTCCCTCCGGAATTAATTCCCTGTTTTCAATGTCTGCTTTTGAAAATAAAAAATACAACGTGTGAACCGTAAAAAAACCTAACCAATCAACACTTTTTTTATGCGCTTGATATCCAAATATATTAAAACATATCCATTGAATGGGATGAAACAAGCAAATGAAAAATAAAAACCACAAATAGGCAAGTACGGACAATGGATAGGATAAAATCTTTTTCATTTTCTAAAATTTTCAACAAAAATAAGAATTTTATTTAAGATGATAAAGAAATAATTATCACTTCTTCTTACTGTTTCTCTGTCAGATACTTCCAGTACCGTTTCGGCAGATGTTGTCGTTGGAGTTTAAGGTTGATGCGCTCTTTGATGGTCATGGATTTGAAATAGCCTTTCCACAGTTCCTGATAGAGTTTTTCATCTTCTGCCATCAGGTTTTCGTCCAGTTTGCCTTCGGGGAAAAGACCTGTACTGTCAAGCGTCATTTCGGTAACGGTTTTAAGGTCGTAATAATAGCCGTAATTTCGTTTGGTATCGTAAATTACCCATTTTTGGTCGGCAAAACGGTCGGTAAAGTGATCGAGCGTAAGTGGTAACGAGTTGTGGTCGGGCGAAACGGGTGCAAAGAAAATATCATCGGCTGCTTTCTGGAAACGTACCAGTTCAATCAAACGGAGTCTTTCACGACCTACTTTCTGTGCCAGCTTTTGCATTTGCAGCACATCGTCGTCGGCAAAATTCATTTCGATGGAGTGCTTGCTGTCGATGGTTTTGCGGATATAGCGGAAAATGAGTTCGTCGCTACCCGGTAGCTCCGAAAGCCAAACATAAGTAATCATATTTCGAACGCCTTGTTGCGTTTTTTTCTCCAAGGCTTTCCATACCCGCCCGGATTTTACGTCGTCGGGTGTAACCGTGAAACTTTCATCGACAAACATCGGTTCAAGATCGTCAATTCCCAATAATTTATCAGGAAAAGTCTTGCGGTTATAAGCATCGAACACAGCCGTCAGCAAACCTTCAAATGTTTTATCGTAGTGGAAAATTGTCACGGGTTGGTTATTGGTTTATTGGTTCATCAGTTAATTGGTTCATCGGTTGGAAAAGTCTGTTCAGATTATTCAAATATCAGCGAGAGCTGTTGCGTATTATCTTTTCCTTTGGGTAGTTTCTTTTCGGTTAGCAACCGACGGACATATTCGGGCGAAGTTTCGTTTACATTGTGTGCTGCCAATTCGTTGCAGGTAATAAAATACTGCGCTTTTTTCAGAACCACACCTATCTTTTTCAAATCAGCGGTTTTTAAACGGGCATAGCGGCGCGAAGCGACAATAAGTTTCGCCGATTTAACGCCAATGCCGGGAATGCGTAAAATGGTGGTATATTCGGCTTTGTTTATATCCACCGGAAATACTTCGGGATGGCGCAAGGCCCATGCCAGTTTCGGATCAATTTCTAAATCGAGATCAGGATTCTTTTCGTCCACAATTTCGTCCACTTTAAAATCGTAGAAACGCAATAGCCAATCGGCCTGATACAACCGGTTTTCACGCACCAGCGGAGCCTGTTTAAGCGCCGGTAACCGATTATCATACGAGTTGACAGGAATATATCCCGAATAATAAACGCGTTTCATGCTGGGACGATTGTACAATGCCGCCGAAGTTTGCAAAATCTGGCTATCGCTCTCGTCAGTAGCGCCGATAATCATTTGTGTACTTTGCCCTGCCGGAGCAAAACGAGGTGCCGAACGGTGTTTCTGTCTTTCTTCGGCACTTTCCAATACACCCTGTTGGATGTATAGCATCGGTTTGTAAACGCTTTCGTGGTTTTTCTCGGGCGCCAGCATTTTAAGATTTTGTTCCGTTGGAATTTCAATGTTTACACTCAACCGGTCGGCATAGAGTCCGGCTTCATGCACCAGTTGCTGACTGGCTCCGGGAATGCTTTTCATGTGAATGTAGCCGTTGAAACGATGTATGGTTCGGAGATCTTTCACCACACGAACCATGCGTTCCATGGTGTAATCGGGATTCTGTACCACGCCCGAACTCAGGAAAAGTCCTTCGATATAATTTCTTCGATAAAATTCGATAGTCAGTTCCACCAGTTCGCTTACGGCAAAAGTGGCCCGTGGAATATCATTGGTACGGCGATTGATACAATAGGCACAATCGTAAATGCAATAATTGGTGAGCATGATTTTAAGCAGCGATACGCAGCGTCCGTCTTCGGTAAAGCTGTGGCAAATTCCCCAACCGGCTGTACTGCCAATCCCTCCGGGCGTACTTTTCCGCGTAGTACCGCTGGAGGCACACGAAACATCGTACTTTGCCGATTCAGCCAGCGTTTTGAGTTTGTCGAGAATTTCTGCTTTCATGAGAAAGAGTTTATTTTTTATTTAATGTCTCATGGAACTCGCTTCGCTCGTTTCATCTGCTACAAAGTAAAGGAATTTGAATGGTAAAAAAGCAAAGGGAAATCTTAAAGTTTGGTGGTTGTTGATAAATTCAGGAACGGATTATTTTAAATAAACCCAGTTCCAGTAAAACTGAAAACAGACTAGTTTTGAACTTGATTTGCCACTTAGTAACAATTTATCGTGTCCTGTTCCGTTATTTCCTATAATTTCCCTATTTTTGCAATAGAAAATTTGTATCATTACGACTTGTAATATAAAACTACATGAAAAAAAATCTGTTATTCATTGCTTTGATTCTGAATCTATTTGTTTCCGCCCAGTCAGGTTATCGTACTCAGATATTTAATTCCAATATAAAAACGCTTCAGATAGGAATTCAAAATGTTGACTTCCAGTTGCCTGTTATTAATCTGAATACGTCTGATGTTTTGCAGGTTCGTTTTGACGAAATGTCGCACACTGCGCATTCTTACAGTTATAAAGTGCTTCATTGCAATGCCGACTGGACACCTTCAAACCTTTCTACAACTGAATATATCACCGGTTTTACAACGGCGAATATTACCGATGTCAGATTGTCCTTAAACACAACGTTTCTTTATTCGCACTATACTTTCAGCCTGCCAAATGATGAAATGAGTTTTAAAATATCGGGAAATTATGTAGTATTGATATATGAAGATAATTTGACTGACAAACCTATCGCTCAAGCCTGTTTTTCCATCGTTGATCCGAAAGTAAATATTACCGGAACGATTCGTGGAAATACCGATACAGAAATAAACGAACATCTGCAACAACTTGATTTTAATGTGGAGCTGAATGGTTATTCCATGCGTGACGCTAATTCGGAAGTTAAAGTGGAGGTACGGCAAAATAACCGGATTGATAATCAGGTAACGGATATTAAACCTACCTATTTTTCAGGTTCAGCGTTGAATTATATCAACAACAGAGCATTAATTTTCGAAGGCGGGTACGAATATCATCGTTTTGATAATTCGTCGGTTTACGACGGTGGCGAAGGTATTGAGTATATTCGTTATAATCAACCGCATTACGATGCTTATTTGTATGAAAATAAAATTCAAAACACCAAAGCTTATGTGACCGAACCGGATGTGAATGGTAAGTTCATAATTAATTTGCAGAATTCATCCGATAATGATGTGGAAGCGGATTATATGTATGTTCATTTTAAACTGCCTACCAAGCAACCTTTCTTCGATGGTCAACTTTATTTGGGTGGTGAATTCAATTACAATCTAATGAACGATGCTGTGCGGATGAAATTTGATGGAACTTCGGAATCCTATGTTCAAACCGAGTTACTCAAACAGGGAGGTTATAATTATCAATACTGGTTTATGCCCAAAGGAGGATCGGTGGCTTCGGTTGCCAGAGTGGATGGAAGCTATTGGCAAACTCAGAATGAGTACACAATTTATATTTATCAGCGTGCTTTTGGCGAACGGTATGATAAATTGATTGGATTCAAGGTGATACAATAAAATTAAATTATATGAAAGTATATAAGTTTGGTGGTGCGTCGGTTCGTTCGGCTGAAGGAATCAGGAATATTGTAAAAATCGTTTCGATGGTAGATGACAATCTTTTCATTGTGGTTTCAGCAATGGGAAAAACCACTAATGCCATGGAAATTGTGCTCGATGCGTTTATGAAAGCCAATCATCAGGCTTCTCTGGATAAACTGATTGAAGTGGAAACCTATCATCGCGAAATAATTCAGGAATTATTTGCGAATCCAGAAACAGGATTAAAAGCCATTGAGCCGCTTTTTATTGATTTGAAAAAACAGATTACCGAAGGAGTAGGAGATGATTATGATCGTTGGTACGATAGGTTGGTTTCGTATGGTGAACTCATTTCTACCCGGATAGTTTCCGCATTTCTGGCAGAATCGGGCATTCAGAATAAATGGCTGGATATGCGCGAGTTGTTGGTTACCGATAGTAACTTCCGTGAAGCTAATGTGCGGATGGATGAATCGCAAAAGAGACTGCAACTCGAAGCTGATTTTGTAAACGACCGGATTTATATCGGTCAGGGCTTTATTGGTGCCAATCTGAAAGGCGACCCCACAACACTTGGACGCGAAGGCTCCGATTATTCGGCAGCTGTGGTAGGCAATCTCCTCGATGCCAAAAGCGTTACTATCTGGAAGGATGTTCCCGGAATCTTAAATGCCGATCCGCGGCTTTTTGAAAATACGGTTCATATCCCTGAACTCACTTATCTGGATGCGGTGGAATTAGCTTACAGCGGTGCCCAGATTATTCACCCGAAAACCATTAAACCGCTGGAAAATAAACATATTCCGTTGTATGTAAAACCTTTCGGAAGCCCCAATGAAGCCGGTTCAGTCATCAAATCGACTACTAAAAAGTCAATTGATGTTCCGGTAATTATTTTGCGCAAAAATCAGGTATTAATTACTGTTCGTCCAAGGGATTTTTCGTTTGTATTGGAAGAAAGCCTTTCAAAAGCTTTTGCTTTGATGAATAAACATCGGTTGAAGATTTCCATGATTCAAAGTTCAGCTGTCAGCATTTCTGTTTGCGTGGATAATACGCGTTATTTGGCCGGTGCTTTGGATGAATTGGGGAACGATTTTAAAGTAACTTATAATGATGCATTGGAATTGCTCACCATCCGTGGGATAAATGATGAAATAGTCCAGACGACAACACAAGGAAGAACGATATTATTAAAACAACGAACCCGAAGAAGCGGGAGATATTTAATGAAAGAAATCTAAGGATATAAAATAATAAAGGCGAATCGTTTTCACGATTCGCCTTTATTATTTTATTGAGTTAATATCAATTTGTTAGAAGATATAACTTACTGAAGCCAGTATCCTGTGATTGTTTACAGTATAAGGGTTTTCAGTTGTTCCATTTGCTTTTAATTTTCCATAAGAAGCTGTTGTGAAATCATATTCAAGTGCAAATTTCAGATTTGGCAGATTATAGCTAACCTGTGGTGCAATGCGGTATAATCTGTCAAGAACTTGTTGGTCGAGATAGGTAGCATCCGTTTTTTTAAGTGATGCATTCAGAGTTGAATTATCATAGAATCCATATCCGTAGGTTGTAAATTTTTTGCTTTTGCCGACTGCTAAATCATGATTTGTTCCCAGGTTTCCTGAAGCACCAAGCAATAAACCAACCTGAAATTTAGTACCGTAAACAATATTTAACCAACCGTTCATATTATTGAAGTTAGTGTACGAAAGTACAGTTGCAGAGTCAGTTGCATATTTACTTACTCCGTAACCACCCAACATAAGCTGGTCGCTAAGGTTTTCACCAAAAGTAAGCTTTGTTTTTACCTGTAATTTATTTTTTACATATTGAGCATAAGCATTAGCACTACCAGATGAGATTGTAGCTGAATTCATTGCATCTGGTTTTAATGTTTTGAAATCAATACCGGCACCTGTTGTCCAGTGTGTGGTTTTGTTTTCCAACCCTACAAACAAATCAGGAGCAATAGCATTCTTCATATAACAACTGCTGGTTCCAAGTGGTCCCTGTGAAGCGTATTGCATTTCGTATATTGCTGCAGCAGTAAACGATAATGTATTTGAAAGAGTTTGTTTCATCCGAAGTTGAGGACTGCGGTTAAATGATTGGAAAGGTGCACCTGCATTGGATGAGGGAGTAGAGGGCATTACGTTTCCGAAAAGAGGATGCCACGTTTGACCAAGTAATAATTCTGTTTTCTCCCAGTTTAGTTTGACATAAGCCTGACGGATACGAAAAACAAAGTAAGTTGCTCCGGTTCCGGCAAAGTCAGCTTCAATTTTACCTGACGATTTTGCACCTAAAATTGGTGCTCCGTTTATATCCAATCCTAATCTTGAGTTTACACTCAACATCTCTGCCTGAGGAGTTGCAGAAAAATCTGCCCCGGTTGCATTCGGAGATACAGGCTTTGGAAATAACATTATAACACCGTCGACCAATTCAACATTCTGACGTGAATTGTAAAAGAACTCATTACCAACGTAGCCGTAAAATTTGAAAGAAGTTGTTGTCGGCTCGACAGCTGAAATTGTGAGAGATAAAAGAAGAAGAGAAAATGCAAATAGTTTTTTTAAAGCCATTTTAAAATTTTTGAGAATTAATATTTATTTATTAAGTAATTAAATGTTCAATGAGTATTTTTAAACCAATACCAACTAAGATCAAACCACCAATCAGTTCTACTTTCACATGGAATCGTTTTCCAAAATGAACACCTATATACATTCCAATAAAGGTAAACAGAAAACTGATGCTGCCGATTATTGCAATTGATTTCCAAATTATTCCGGAATAAGGAATGAAAACAATTCCGGTAGCTAAAGCATCAACGCTTGTAGCCAAAGCAAGTGATAAAAGTAATGACCATTTAAATGGATTTGGAGCAGTATCAGCATCAGGATCAATAGGTTTCCAACCTTCAATCACCATTTTAACACCAATCAATGTCAATAAACTAAATGCAACCCAGTGGTCGAGATCCCTCATGTATTCAGCATATCCAACGCCAAGTGTGTAACCAATTAAAGGCATTATGGCTTGAAACAGCCCAAATAGTAATGCCATTCGAAATGTTAGCCAGAAATGAAGTTTCTTCACATGTATCCCTTTGCTTACCGAAACGGCAAAACAATCCATGGCCAAACCAATACCAATTATTATGATGGAAATAATGTCCATTTTATCTGGTTCTTAATTTAATTCAACGAATTGATGTGTAAATATTTTGTTTTTCACTGTCCATAGTTGGATCCCCGGTGGTTTCAAATCGAAATTCACACTTGTAGTTTCTGAGGTAACAAAATGGACGTTTTTAAAACTATTCTCCAAAAAATAATGTAAATGTCCTGATAAATATAAATTTACGTGGCATGAATCAAGTAAATTTATGACTCTTTTCCTAATTTGGATTGGATAATTATTATAGTATTCAGGTTCATCTACATTTTTTACAAACAATGGTATGTGACCTGCTACTATTATTGTCTTATTTTGTTTAGCTGCTTCTTTAATCAATTTAAAAAGCCAATTTTCCTGTTTTTTTGTTTGAATTATATTTGGATGTTTCCATAATTGAGTGTTAAGAAGAAAGAACATGACACCTTTATGATCAAAATTTGAGAAATCTTTACTGTAATACTTTCTGTATTTCTTTAAGTTTTCATCGTCTGTTGTTGGTAAATCATGATTCCCAGGAACAAAATATACAGGCATTTTCAAACCTTTGAGTGTTTTTTTCATAATTTTCAGACAAGTGTCGTTTGGTGTATGAATCATGTCACCGCAGATAATTACAAAATCAGGTTTTAATTCGTTGATTTTGACAATGGCCTTTCTTGCATTTGCCAATTCTTTTGCAAAATCAGCAAATCCCAATTGTGGATCAGACCATTGGACAAATTGAAACTGCTGTGATTTTGCTTGAAAACAAAACCACAATAAAAAATAGCATATGAAGATATTTTTCATCAATTTAAAATAAAACCTGCTTGTAAGATTTTACAAGCAGGCTTTGTTTTTATAACATTTGCTTCACTTGATTGTAAACGTTTTGACCAGTGAAGCCAAGCTTCTCATCGAGAACTTTGTACGGTGCTGAGAATCCGAACGATTCAAGTCCGAAAACTTTTCCATTCGAACCAACCAATCCTTGTAAATTCACAGGAAGTCCTGCAGTCAGACCGAAAATTTTAGCTCCGGTAGGCAATACACTTTCCTGATATGCTGCAGGTTGATTGCGGAATAAACCTTCTGATGGCGCTGAAACCAATCTGATTTTTATTCCATCGGCGCGAAGTAATATGGCACCTTCGTGAAGCGTGGAAACTTCGGAACCTGACGCAACCAGAATTACGTCATAATTATCATCGCTTTCAACCACATAAGCGCCTTTGTGAGCTTGCTCAGCATCAATTTTACGGGTTGTAGTTGTTGGTAGATCAGTGATATTCTGACGCGAAAGAATCAGACCTGATGGTGTTGACGTATTTTCCAATGCCATTTTCCAGGCTACAGTTCCTTCTTCAACATCTGCCGGACGCAAAACCAACATCGAATTGTGTCCTTTGTGGTTTTTGAGTTTTTCCATCAAACGAATCTGAGCTTCCTGTTCAACCGGTTCGTGGGTTGGTCCGTCTTCACCAACGCGGAAAGCGTCGTGCGACCAGATAAACTTCACGGGTTGTTCCATCAATGCAGCCATTCGAATGGCGGGTTTCATGTAATCAGAGAAAACAAAGAACGTAGCGCAGGCAGGAATAATTCCACCATGCAGGCTCATTCCGATTGAAATTGCAGCCATAGTCAATTCTGAAACGCCGGCCTGAAGAAATGCTCCCGAGAAATCATTTCTTTTAAATGCGTGAGTATTTTTAAGGAAACCATCAGTTTTATCAGAATTAGATAAGTCAGCACTGGCAACTACCATATTTTCAACCTGTTTTGCCAATTCACCTAATACTGTGGCAGAAGCTGCACGGGTGGATTGATTTGGTTTTTGAACAATAGCATCCCAGTTTACATTTGTCTTGCCGGAGAAGAAAAAGTCAAGTTTTTTTGCTAGTTCAGGATTTTCTTTTGCCCAAATTGCCTTAGCAGCTTGTTTTTTAGCAACAATTTCAGTTAACTCACTGGCGCGTTTTGCATACAATGCTTTTGTTTCTTCGAAAATGACAAAAGGATTTTCGGGATTTCCGCCCAAATTCTTGATACTTTCAGCATATGAAGCGCCACCTTCGCTCAATGGCATTCCGTGAGTGGCACATTGACGTTCGAAACTTGTTCCGTCAGCTTTCAGTGCGCCTTTACCCATAATGGTTTTGCCAATAATCAGCGTAGGTTTGTGTAATTCTGTTTTAGCTTCTTTCAAAGCAGTGCGAATTTCAACAGCATCATTTCCATTTATTTCAATCACATTCCAACCCCATGCCAGATACTTTTGAGCAACATTTTCGCTGGTAACAGCATTGGTTTCAGTAGAAAGTTGAATATCGTTTGAATCGTAGAACATAATCAGATTATCCAGTCCCAAATGACCGGCAATACGTCCTGCACCTTGCGAAATTTCTTCCTGAACTCCACCATCGGAAATAAACGTATAAATAGTTTGGCTCATTACATCACCAAAACGTGCTTTTAAAAATTTTGCAGCAATGGCAGCACCTACAGCATAGGTATGACCTTGTCCAAGTGGACCGGAAGTATTTTCAACGCCACGCATAATATCAACTTCGGGATGACCGGGAGTCGGACTTCCCCATTGACGGAACTGAGCCAGTTCTTCCATGGTATATTTTCCGGTGCAAGCCAAAACCGAATAAAGCATTGGTGACATGTGTCCCGGATCTAAAAACATTCTATCGCGACCTTCCCATTTAGGGTTTTGTGGGTCATACTCCAAAAACTCGGAATATAATACATTAATGTAGTCAGCTCCACCCATGGCACCACCGGGGTGACCTGATTTTGCTTTTTCAACTGCTGAAGCAGCCAAAATACGAATGTTGTCTGCTGCCCGGTTTAAAACTTGTATCGAATTCATGCTTTTAATATATTGGTTAATTTAAATTTCTTTAACAAAAATAGGCTATTCACTCAAAAGTGATAACCTAATGTATAACTTACCCCCCAGTTAGTTCCGTTATTTAATCCAAATCCCGGAATATACCAAGGCGCTGGTTGTCCTGCAACATCCTGACTAATAAGATTTTTATTGCGTACAGTCCAACCCATGTAAATATTTTTAATTATTTCAACGTGAACACCAACTACTACTTCAAACCATATTTTTGTTGATAGTTGATTGGGATAATTGATTATTTCAGTACCTCCCCAATAACCATCAGTTATTTGTAAATTAGAAATATTGTATGCAAAACTCGTCATACCCAGTCGCACTCCTGCAAGGAATAGATTGTTTGTTGGCTTAGCATCTTTTTTCTGACTAATTAAATTGATATCAACTCCCAAACGTCCGAAGAGGCCATTAGTTTTAAAACCAACATTATCGGTTGTGACTTTATTTGCTCCTCCAAAACCTAACTCAAAGATCGGATAGTATTTGTGTTTGAGATCAACTTGTACGCTACCTTCCATTGAATAATTCTGACCATTTGTAAGAAATGAACTTGCCAATGAAGCAAGATCAGCCTGCACTGTTACGCCATTCAATAACAATGTCTTTGCCAGATCTGTCTTTGCTTTTTTTTCTTGCGCATTCAATTGAATTGCAATAAAACAACAAAACAAACTAATTATAAATATGGATATGCTCCGCATTTGTTGTATTAACATTATGGATGACGATTCGGACTGAATCTATAAAATGATTAGTTGTTGATACCGTGTCAATTGAATGTGTTTTAATACAACCACATTCCAATGACAAATAATCATCGTGGTTTGTATGAAATATGGTTATAGTATCAATTGTATTGTTGAATGTAATTGTAAACTTTGACTCATTTGCTAGTTTTGACTTATTTAAAGGCAAAAAGATTTTACTAACACTTTTGGAATTGTTATACAATAAAGAATCGACTGGAAACTCTTTCCCTGTTACAGTATCTCTTTTAATCCCCTGAACTGTCAAACTGTCAATGGTTAAAGTTGAAGTTGTATATGTTTTAGTAATATCATTGTATGAAACATGATATAAACCCGCTTCTAACATTACATATTTACTTTGAGTACATTGACTATCCCCGGCGCACGAAATAAGATTCGGAACCAAAATAATCAAAAGTAAATAGATAATATGTTTCATCTGTGATTTGTTGTGAGTTAATTATTGAAAACTCTTTCTGACTTCTGATTTTAATTTTTCAATTGCTATTTCTGTCGGAGTATGTTCACTCTCATTATAAACCTTGATTATTCTCTCTGCTAAAATAGATGCTGAATCAGCAGGGTTACATGTTGATGAACAGGTGTTAACCAACCGAAGCAAACTTTCCTGAGCTGCTTTCACGTGATTCCATATTTCATCGCTTACATAAATCTGTTGCGACAGATTATGTCCGAATTCCTGACGAATACTGGCAAGAAGCTGTGTGTGAAGCTCCATGTTAGTCATATCAGGTTTCGCGACACTTAAAATCAGTACATTTGGAGTTGTTCGTTCCAGTAACAGAATAATTCTTTCGTAAGCACGAAGACGGATAGGAGTGATGGTCGACAGGTTATTCCTATACGTTTCAAAATTCCTTCTTTTTTCTTCGTTTCGTAACAATTTGTCTATTAATAGATAAGCAGTTAGCATAACCAATAATGCCGGTAATATTATTTTTAAAATTTCCATGAATTCCTTTTGTGAGCGAGATTAACTATTAGTTTTCTTACCGGTTTTCTGAAGTTTAATTTCAATAGGATGAATAGTTACTAAGCAACCTTTCGGAAGTTTAAGCAAGTCGCTTTCAATCAAATTGTAAAAATCAGTAAGTATCTCAGTTTTATCAATCATTTCAATTACGACAGGAAGTTTTTCGGTTAATTCCCAAAACCGGGAAGTTTCGATTTGATTATTACTCAATCCAAATCCCATTATTCCGCGGTAAACAGTTACACCTGCAATTCCTTTTTGTTTCGCAAGAATTACCAAATGTTCATACAGCAAATCAAAGCCAATTTTATCGGTGCTGCTTGCATATATTTTCAAAATGCTATTTTTTGAAGTACTCATGTTATAACAAATTAGATAGTAAATAACCAAAATAAACTGCCGTAAAGCCAAGAATAATGCTCAAGCCTGTATAAATTAGTGCAGTAAGAAATTGTCCGTTTTGCATTAACTGCATGTTTTCATTGGAAAACGATGAAAAAGTAGTGAATCCACCGCAAATGCCAACCATCCAGAATAACCGCATTCCCGGAGTGAGAAAATCACTTTTCCCTGAAATGCCAACTAAAAATCCGATTAATAAACTTCCAATTATATTCACAGTTAGCGTTCCCATAGGAATTGAAAGAAAATGCCAGTAGATATTTAGTTTCGATACAAAATAGCGGGCAACGCTTCCAATAAAACCACCGAGTCCAACTAACAGGATTTGTTTCATTTAAATTTCTTTTTCAATTTGATAATTATTTCGTTCTGTAGAGTTTCTGGCAACAATTTCAGCAATGAATCCTGCTAGAAACAGCTGTGTTCCTAAAATCATTGCCAAAATGGACAAATAGAAATAAGGACTTTGAGTAATTAACGGAGCTTTTACGTGCGAAATAATAGATATGAATTTATTTAATCCTACTATCAAAACTGCAATAAAACCCAATACAAACATCATGCTACCATATAACCCAAAGAAATGCATAGGTTTTTTCCCAAATTTAGAAAGAAACCACAAAGTCATCAAATCAAGGTATCCGTTTACAAAACGATTCAAACCAAATTTTGTTTCTCCAAATTGGCGTTTCCGATGTTCAACCACTTTTTCCCCAATATTCGTAAAACCTGCGTTTTTTGCTAAAAAGGGAATGTAGCGATGCATTTCGCCATATACTTCAATGTTTTTTACAACTTCGTTTCTGTAGGCTTTCAATCCACAATTCATATCATGCAATTTTAAACCGGTTACTTTACGGGCTGTGGCATTGTAGAGTTTCGAAGGAATATTTTTAGTCAGTTTCGAATCATATCTTTTTTTCTTCCAGCCCGAAACCAAATCGTAGTTTTCATCTTTAATCATCGTGTACAATCCTGGTATTTCATCCGGACTGTCTTGTAAATCAGCATCCATGGTTATTACCACATCTCCTTTGGCTGAAATAAAACCACAATACAAAGCAGGTGATTTGCCATAATTATGACGGAATTTTATTCCTCTCACATTTGCCGATTTTTTTTGAAGCGACTCTATTACTTCCCACGATTTATCGGTACTGCCGTCGTTTACAAAAATTACCTCAAAAGTATAATTATTGGTTGTCATTACACGCTCAATCCATTCATATAGCTTCGGGAGTGACTCTTCTTCGTTGTAAAGCGGTACGATTACTGAAATATCCATATTATAAACTGATTATCAATTAGTAATTAATCAAATCCTTAGTTGAGATTTTATTCTTCAAAAATACTTTTTTCTTTTTTTACGAAAGCTGCCATGATGAGACCAAGAATTGAACCTACAATCACATTCATCCAAATATATTGTAATGAAAATGTGGCTGGTTTCATAACCTTAGCCATTTGATCGTACGATGCATTATCAATTGGTATTTTCATTATCTGTATTGCTTTCAGACTTTCGTTAAGTAACTCATCTAGATAAGTTGGATTAATGAATTGAAAATAAACATATTTGACAATAGAAGATATAAGTGCTGCAAAAAAGAAAGTAAGTACAATAAATGAAAATGCTTTGCCATACTTTATGGAACCACCACATTCCATATCTCTGAATCGAATAGACATTCGATAAATCCCCACAATAATGAATGAATGAAATAACTATGTAAGAGAGCAAAACCAGAAAAGTAACTTTTGAAATTGAAAGTAGAAAATTTACAGAAAACAAAACTCCCATAATTAGGCCATTGAGCATAGCCGACTTAAAGATATTAGATTGCATATTATTGAATTATTATTAATGTACAAAAGTACAAAAAAACTACAGTAAATAAAACTCTGAATTAAATTAAAATAGTCACAATCAGGATTGAGTCAATGACATAATATATTTATGATGATAAAACACAAAAAAATAGAGGTAACTTTCAGGTCACCTCTATTTAATAATTTATTAAATCAAATTAATTGAAAGATTTTTTAATTTTCCAACTTACAAATACAACCGCCAGAATCAACATAAAAGTAACTCCATTTCCAATTGGAAGATTAGGAGTTGGAGTTGGTGGATTTCCTTCTTCAGGGGGAGGACCTCCTGCATTTAATTTTGTCCCAGCTTTTTGAGCTAAAGTTAAATCTGTTGTCGTTGATATAAAGCCTGGTTTTGAGGATAATGAAGTTTGTTTTTTATTGTTTGATAATGAAGCAGATGCTATCATGCCTCCAGCGTTTCCACTTCCTTTATTTCCTCTGTTGCCTATTGTTGAATTGTTTTCATTACCAAATGCTTTTACTCCTTTACTGGCAGCATTATTCACAAAATATATTCCCGGAGTATTCTCCGAATTTAATGATGTTTCCCCTGAACCATTTCTACGTGATGTACTTTTAGCAAAAGTTGAATTTACGGAAATATTTAAGCTATTATCAGATAAAGCCTGATAACTTCTGGAGCCACGGGCATTTTTAATTTTACCATTCAAGTCAACACCCGAAATAGTTTTAGTCTTATCCAGTAAGGTGGTATCATCAGAATAATATCCCCTTAATGGAGAAAACACTAAAGCCAACAACAAACTGGTTCCAGTTAATGCGCTAACTAATAGTGCAATTATTGATTTCTTTTTCATATTACTTTGTTTAGCGGATAATTAAACGTTCTATTGCCTTTTCTGATTCAGTGGTTGCTTTGGCAATATAAGCACCGGAATTCAAATTATTTAAAGTTGTAATACCATTTGGTTTTAAAACGACATTACGTATTGCCATGCCAGTCATATTGTATAATACTATATTGCCTGTTTTTTCTGTATAATTTTGTACAAATATAGTTCCCTGAGAACTAAATATCTTGATATTTCCATTTTGACTTGGAGCATCTATTCCGGTAGTATTTAATGGCGTTGCTATTATTTTGAAACGTTTTGTTGGTGTTGTTTGTGATGTAAATGCATATTCTGTACCACTGGCAGTAATATCAACTGTTTTATTGTCAACTAAATCCACTAAATAAATTGTACTATACTTAGAATCTAAGTTCTGATGAGTAAACGTTAATTTGAGGTTTTTGTCTTGTCCTGCTATAAATCCTAAATATGTATTGTTAATATCATTCACTGCATCAATTTGATAATCTCCATCTGCTTCCATCGCATAAAGTTGTGGAGTTAAAGCAGAACCAAACATTTTATATCCATCAAAACCATTATCAAAATTGCGAGTACAGTTTGGTTCTGTAAAGAGCCACATATGATCCGAGAAGCTTGTTCCAACTACATCAATTCTTGTTCCTACTTTAGTAGCGGTAGAAGCCCGAACACGTTGAGCTTTTGTATTTCCAATTACAGCACTATATGGCATCCCAAATGTATTGTTAGTGTTTCCATTGGAGAACACCATGAATCCTTGCATTGAAGGTATTTGATTTGGTGTCCCCAATTGGCCGGCATAAGCACCAGTTGAAGCAGTATACTGTCCTGCACTAGTCCCATCTTTACTTCCTCCACTGTTTCCGCCCCAATCACTTAAACTTCCAGAATTGTAAAGATAGACAGCCTGTTCCAAATTGCTTCCAAAAGTAAGTTGAGTAATGTCGAGTGCAGCAGGGAACGGATTTGCCAGAATATGGCATCCAGACCAATCAGCTCCAGCAGTTTTTGCTAAATCTTTACTCATATCGCCATGATTTAATGTTCCGGCAAAAGTGTATGTTTTAGCTAAAGGTTGAACTACTTCATAACCATCAATAGGTGTCAGAATTTCTCCCTGACCCATGGTTGAAGATTCCAAGTTTGTACTTTCATTTACGTCTGATGGATCCCACAGACCATAATTTGGAATTTCCGGGTGAGTAGTATTGGCAGTGATATTTGTTTCATCATATTTGCGTACACGTTCCGGGTACACACCAAAAGTGCTTCCCACAGTCGATGTTGTAACGGGAATTCCAAAGTATTGCCATTTGTTTTTATGGGTAGTTGCTGTTACAGTTTGTTGAAATGCTTTAGAGTACATTTCAACAGTAGCCTTAATCTGATTACCATTAGCGTAAATAAGGGATCCATTTGCAATATTTTCACCTGATTTAATAAGAATCCCCGAATTTCCAACGGCATTGTTTGTAAGTGTACCCGTTACAGTAAGTGTATTGCCGGTGTTAACAGGTCCGGTATTAATCGTAAGATTTTTTCCGCTATTAATAGTCAAATCTGTAACACTGTTCGATTTGTTTAAAGTGCAATTACCATTAATTGTAGGACTATCATCTACACTTCCATCACTTCCATAATTAGCAGGTCCAGAAGAACCTGGTACTTCATTTACATTCCAAAGTGCAGCAGTTTCCCAATTCCCTGTTCCTGAAAATACAGGATAATTAGTCAAGTTTAGTTCATTTGAGTAAATAGTTCCTGAAAGGTTTGTAACCCACCCTTTAAAATATATTTTAGTGGCTCTTGGTAAATTAGGAAATCCGTTAAGCGCATCTGGAAAATTTAATGAATATGAATCTGCTGAGGTTCCACCTTCAGATTGTATGTTGTCATTTTCTTGTACGTTTCCTGTAGTATTCCAAACGATACCCCTATCTAAAATTTCTGAAGGAGAACTTGATATTGTTGCACCTAAAGTAGCAGAAATTAATTTAATGTTAGTTGCAGCATTGGCAGTAATAGTAGCTAAAGCGCATAAATTCGGATTATTAAACTTTAATCCATAAGTAACATCATTAACATATCTGGTTATACCTCCATTTAAAGCATAATCATAAACTCTAAACCAAAATTGATGAGTTGAAGTGGGTACTGTAACTAATACACTTGAACCACTACCATTAAAAATCACTTTGGCTGACCCATATTCGAGAGCTGTATAATTTGGAGATGCCGTTGGATTATAGTCATTAGCCATCGTACTGGGAAAAGTATTTGAAGTGTTAATCAAGATAATCCGATTATCTCCATCACCCGGAGATAAACTAACAGTTATTGTTGTTGGTGTTATTGATACAAATGTGATATTACTAGACTGAACTGTTGGCGTAATAACATCAGTAGCCATAATTTTTACCAATGAAATATCATTATATTTTGCAGCAGTAGTAGCATTAGTTGTTTGTCTCCATCTTACTTGTACAGAGGTTTTATTACTACAAGTCACAGGAAGCGTTCTTGCATAATTTAAACCACTAGTTGTTATAGTTATCGCACTTGTTGCACCTGCATCTCCTGTAATACCTGCACTTAACCACCCTGCACCATTAATGTTATATTCTAATATAAAGCCAGTTGGTCCTCCAGCTTGTGATGACATGGTAGCATTAACAATAATGTTGTAATAGCCCATTGTGGAAAATGCTTGAGTTGCATGATAATGTCCGGTAGTATTCCACCCTGTCGTTCTAAGTGTACTACTTGCCCAGGTTGAGAATGTTGCTGTTGTTGTAAATGTTCCACCTCCAACTGTAGCAGTATATTTTGAAGACAAATCGTAACCGACCAATTGTGCTGCCCAAGCATTTTGACCCATCAGCAGAGTGAATGCAAATACTAGGAATAATTTAAATTTTTGTGTAAACTTTTTTAATTTCATAGCATATATTTTTTAGTTGTTGACAAATATTTGATGCTTTAGAAAGAGTATAGTCCATAAATTCTATAGATTTATGGATTTTAACGCAACAAAAATACTGACAATATGCTATATAAACTTGAATTTAAAGTTAAATAAGATTAAATTTATGGGATGAGCACAACATTTTAAATATTCCGAATACCAAAATTTGATTTTTGTATTGTTTTTGAATATAATTTCAAATAATTTGATTCTCAGGGAAATGTATTTGAAAGTCGATAAGATTAAAATAACATTATTAGGCTTGTAGTAATAAATTTATTTAAATTTGATTTATGTCGTATAAATTACTACTTAATTATTAAGAAATAGAATTAATGTTTATTCACAACCCTTTTTCTGATAAAAATCGTTCAGCTTCTATGGCCGCCTGACAACCTGTTCCAGCAGCTGTGATAGCTTGACGGTAATGCGGATCGGCAACATCGCCTGAGGCAAAAATACCGGAAATATTCGTTTTTGGAGTTCCGGGAATAGTTTTAATATATCCAACTTCATCGGTATCAATCCATGGTTTGAAAATATCAGAATTGGGTTTATGACCGATAGCCAGAAAGAATCCATCAATGTCGATATGAACCTGTTCTTCATCTTTTTGTGCAAGGCGTTTAATAAGATTTGCGCCCTGCACAACTCCTTCACCGGTTAATCCCAATGTTTCATGTTCAAAAAGTACTTCAATTTTTGGATTTTTGAAAACGCGTTCCTGCATGATTTTAGATGCCCTCAAAAAATCTTTACGTACAATCAGATATACTTTAGACGCCAATCCGGCAAGGTAAGTTGCTTCTTCGCAAGCAGTATCACCACCACCAACAACCGCTACACTCATTTTACGATAGAAAAAACCATCACAGGTTGCACAGGCTGAGACTCCCGAACCGGCATATTTTTTTTCGTCAGGCAGACCAAGGTATTTGGCTGTTGCACCGGTTGAAATGATAATCGTTTCTGCTTCAATCACCTTTTCTCCATCAATGGTTACTTTGTACGGAATAGAAGATAAATCTGTTGCAGTAGCGGCGCCAAACCGGATATCAGCACCAAATCGTTGAGCTTGTTTTTTGAGATCTTCCATTAATTCAGGTCCAGTAATTCCGGTTGGATAGCCCGGAAAGTTTTCAACTTCTGTAGTAGTGGTTAACTGACCGCCAGGTTCCATTCCTTCGTATAAAACGGGTGACAAATTAGCGCGTGAAGCGTAAATAGCAGCAGTATAGCCTGCGGGACCTGATCCGATTATCAGACAACGAACTTTTTCATTCATATAATTGTGTATTTATTATTTCTAAAATAAGATTTTATAATCTGTATTTAATCTACTGAATATTCAAATTTTTCAGACATCAGATTTTATCTGAGGTCATTTTCAACAACCCCTTTGAATCTGGATGAATTAAAAACAAAGAAATTATCGGTAGCTTTAATTCCCTTTTGAAAATTACTCAGGGTGAGAAGGGTTGTATTGCCGTTTTTATTGGTCAATTTGATAGAAAACAGATTCAGATTCGTTTTGTTCACCTGCACTTCAATCTTCGTAATATCTGTTTTAGTTGCTTTTGGAATCATTTCAATACAATAGTTTTGAGTTGATTTTGTTTTGCTGAACCGAATGGTACATTTAGTTTTATAACCCGACAAAATGGCCATTGGATTTGTTTCAGACAATTCCTTTTCTGTAGGTTCAGTTATGGAAACTTCTTTGTTTTGAGGAACATAAGACCATTGCGTTTTGCCATCGAACCAGACTTTCATTTGGACCATATCCAGCACAAATTTACTTCCTTTTAGTGTAAAATAGCCGGTCATTATTTGACCTGCCGGAGCATTTTTCTCAGTGACAGAAAGTCTGAAATCAGTTTTGATTGCATTTGTTTTCGCAGAAGAAAGCAAATCGGTCAGAATTTGTTCTGCCTGCGGATTGTTCTGAGCGGCTGAAAATTGAAATGAAAAAAGTAAAACGGCAAAAGAATAAATTATTTTCTTAATCATATTTGGTTTAACTGATAACTGTTTACTGTCTAAAGGTGCTTCAAAATCTGTTCCAAATGCAAACTGTCCATCACCAAAACCTGACGGGCTTTACTTCCTTCGAACGGTCCAATAATTCCGGCCACTTCCAACTGATCGACAATTCGCCCGGCACGGTTGTAGCCAATAGAGAATTTTCGTTGAATCAGCGAGGTAGAACCTTGCTGATTGGCTACTATTAAATGTGCAGCTTCTTCAAACAGTGGATCACGTTTAGTCATGTCAACAGAACTTGAATCAATTCCATCACCTTCGGGACGAATAAACTCAGGCAAATAAAATGCAGTTGGATAAGCTTGCTGCTGACTGATATGATGAACTATATTTTCAACTTCGGGCGTGTCAACAAACGCACACTGAACACGAATCAAATCATTTCCCTGAG
>Ga0302207_1000132_pt1 | contig 29605 bp, 28 predicted proteins | sample II_Fen_E2_2_FD_198792 | JGI IMG/M metagenome (GOLD analysis project Ga0302207, IMG submission 198792) | Peat permafrost microbial communities from Stordalen Mire near Abisko, Sweden - II_Fen_E2_2 | ecosystem: Environmental > Terrestrial > Soil > Wetlands > Permafrost | place: Sweden: Abisko...
TTAAGAGCTGTGCCAACGGACATCTCAGGAACGCGTTCTGATAAATTCTGAATAATTTCTGAATAAGTAACTAGAACCGTTTCTTCACCAATAGCCTCATTACGATCCGACCAATCAGCCAATAATTCATACACCTCCATAATAATATTGGGTGATGGATTATCGCCTTTGATAAAAAATTCACGTAAGTATCTATCTTGAGGCGAATAAAATAATAAACAAAAACTTGTTTTACCATCACGACCAGCGCGTCCCGCTTCTTGATAATAGGCCTCAATTGTTCCTGGTAAATCATGATGAATTACAAAACGAATATCTTTTTTATTGATTCCTAAACCAAAGGCGTTAGTCGCAATTACCACTTGAGCCTCGCCCTTCATAAAACTATTTTGCACCCAATCACGAGATTCAGCATCCATACCAGCATGATAAACTACAGCTTTAATATTTCGTTCAATTAAAAGCTCGGCTAACTCATCGGCCTTGGAACGAGTTCCTACATAAATAATTCCTGAACCTAAATTATTATTATCAAGTGCATCTAAAATATATTGAGTTTTCTGACCACTACTAGCTTGTACTACTGCTAGCTGCAAATTAGGACGAGCAAAACCAGAGATTACATATTTAGGGTCAGCTAAATTAAGTTGTTTGGAAATATCTTCACGAACTTCTGGAGTAGCGGTCGCAGTTAGTGCCACGACAATTGGTGAGCCCACCATTTTAACAACTTCTTTTAGACGCATATAACTTGGTCTAAAATCATGACCCCACTGCGAAATACAATGAGCTTCATCAATTGCAAATAAAGAAACTTTTAAGCCCCGAAGGTCAGACATAAAAGCAGCATTGTAAAAACGTTCTGGTGCAATATAAATTATTTTATAATAACCATTTTTAATCTTTTGCAAACGCTCTTCACTTTCTTTTTGTGATAATGATGAATTAATAAAAGTCGAAGGAATACCAACGGCGTCCAAAGAATCAACTTGGTCTTTCATTAAAGCAATTAGAGGAGAGACTACCAAAGTAATGCCTTCAAATATTAAAGCCGGCAATTGATAAATCATCGACTTACCACCACCAGTTGGTAAAATTACCACCGTGTCGTGACCAGCTAAAATATGATCAATCGCTTCTTCTTGCCCAGGACGAAAAGACTCATAACCAAAATGAATCTTAAGTAAATCAAGTAATTGTTTTTTACGGTGTGGCATGAGCAGAAAAAAGAACCGCTACTAAGCGGTTTTTTTATTTTTATAAATATTTAAAACATTTTGAAATAAGAAAGCAATAGTCATCGGACCAACACCACCCGGTACTGGCGAAATAAAAGAAGCTTTTTCTTTTACATTATCAAAATCGATATCACCACAAACTTTATCGCCAACTTGAGTGGTGCCAACATCAATTAAAACCGCGTCGTGTTTTATCATCCCTTCTTTAATAAAGAATGGGGCCCCAATAGCACTTACTAAAACATCAACGGTTTCTGATATTTTAGCCACCTCCCCAGCATCACGAGCAGTAATTCCTTTTACTTCTTTAAAACCATAATCATTTAATAATTTTTTTAAAGCCTCACCAAAAACATCTGAATTATATAAAGCACCGGCACTTAAATCTTTGGCTTTTATTTTAGTGCTATCTAACATCATTTTAACTGAAGCAAGTACTGGTGATGTTACGTTTTCTGGATGATTATCTAAAAAACCATCAGCGTCTTTTTTTGGGTCGAGCACTGACATCACTTTATCGGTATCAATGTTTTCTGGTAATGGCAACTGCACTAAAACTGAATCAATTGTGTCGTCATTATTTAAAAATTTTATTGTTTCAATGATTTCATCCTCTGAAGTCGTTTCATCTAATTCATATAAATAAGTATCGATACCTAATTTTTTTGCTTCTCTCTCTTTTAGTCTGACATAAAGCTGTGAATCAGGGCGAGAGCCAACTAAAATAATCGCCAAGCTTGGATGAGTTTCACCATTTTTAACTGCCTCAAAAACTTCTACAGCAATCTTATCTTTTACTTTTTCGGCCAACTTACGGCCATCAATTATTTTCATGATTTTTTATTTTTTATAAATTGGAAAATGCTGACACAAATCTTTTACTTCTTGTTTCAAAGAATCAACACCTGTTTGTTTAGTTAAAGCACGATCAATTATATCAGCTAATATTTTCATTTCCGCCTCTTTCATGCCACGAGTAGTTACTGCCGGAGTACCAATTCTAATACCAGACGGATTCATTGGTGGATTGGGGTCATTAGGAATAGTAGAGCGTGAAACGGAGATACCAATGTTTTCTAAAGTAACTTCAGCGTCTTTACCAACTAAACCCTTACTATTTAAATCAACCACCATTAAGTGATTATCAGTGCCACCAGAAACAATTTTATAACCTTTAGTAATCAATTCGTTAGCTAAGAATCTAGCATTAATAATTACTTGTTTAGAATATTCTTTAAACTCTGGTTTTAAGGCTTCACCAAAGGCCACCGCTTTAGCGGCCGTAATGTGATCATGAGGACCACCTTGCATACCAGGGAAAACCGCGCGATCAATTTGCTTGGCAAACTTTTCCTTACACATAATAATCGCCCCGCGTGGACCACGTAAAGTTTTGTGTGTTGTGGTAGATGTTACATCAAAATATGGAATTGGTGAACTAACAATACCAGCGGCTACCAGTCCAGCGATATGGGCGATGTCCGCAAAAGTATAAGCGCCAACTTCATCAGCAATTTCTTTAAATTTCTGCCAATCAATTTCACGTGAGTAAGCGGAAAAACCCGCCACAATCATTTTTGGTTTTTCGGCAATCGCAATACGACGCACTTCCTCCATATCAATAATTCCGGTTTCTGGATTCACACCGTATTGCACGAAGTTATATAAACGACCAGAAAAATTTACACTATGACCATGAGATAAATGTCCGCCGTGATCTAATCTTAAGCCTAAAACTTTATCACCTGGTTCTAAGAAAGCCATATAGACAGCGGCATTAGCTGGTGAACCAGATAAAGCCTGAACATTAACATGCTCCGCCCCAAATAATTCTTTAGCGCGAGCAATTGCTAAATCTTCTACTTTATCAATCACGCTATTACCACCGTAATAGCGATGACCACTATAGCCTTCGCTGTACTTATTAGCAAGCGCGGTCGACATCGCTTCTAAAACGGCTTCAGAGGCGTAGTTTTCCGAAGCAATCAGTTCAATTTCATTTTCCTGACGAGCTTCTTCTTCGCTGATATATTCCCAAAGTTTTGGGTCTTGATTTGGCAAAAATTCGTATTTCATATGTTTATATTATGCCTATTTATGATAGTTTAGCGAGTGGTTTTTGTCAAAAATTACAAATTTTTAACCATATAACTGTCCTTCAACTTATAATCAGTTTTACGATAATAATCTCTAACCCCAACACCAGAAATAATGGCCATTTTTTTAGCGCCCAATTCTTTAGCTATTTTCTCAGCCTCGGCTAATAATATTTTACCTAATCCTCGGTGCTGTGTTTTTTTACCACCACCTACCGGCATCAGTTGTCCGTAAACATGAAGCTCGCGAATCATCGCGGGTGTAATTAAACTAGTCTCGCTCATTCTTAAACGACAGAAGCCGTATAAAGTTTTATCGTCAGAGCTATCAGCACTAATAAAATATTCCGTACCATTGCCAGCCGCATATTGCTCCACATTAATTTTGAAATCTTTAACGTAAGCGGTTTCTTTAGATTCACGACAACGAATACAATCACACTTAACCCCGCGTTGTTGCATTATCTGACGCAAGTTAGTAATTTTGTTGCCCGCTAAAATTGATTCACCCGGAATATCCCTGATTAATCTAATTATACGAACGTATTTCGGTGTGAAGTTCTTACAATCAACAATTAATTCTTGAAGTTCAGTATCAGTATAAGGTTTGTATTTTCCGGCTTTCCACCAACGATACAATAAACTACCTTGAGTCACCACGGTTGGATAAAATTTAATTTGGTCTGGTTGAAAACGCTCATCGGTAAACAACATTTTATACATTTCCAAATCTCTTTTTGGAGTTGAACCAGGAAGAGCGGGCATGATGTGATAAGTAATCTTAAAACCAAAATCACGAAGCTCTCGAGTTGCCCGAGCAATTTCAGCTACATTATGACCACGATTATTTAACTTTAAAATGGCATCATCAGGAGCCTGAACACCAATCTCCACACGAGTACAACCAAGTTCACGCATTTGGCGTAATTCTTTTTCGTTAATATAATCCGGACGAGTCTCAAGAGTTAAACCAATAATTTTATACTGCGCTGTTTCGTTTTTTTTCTGCTCTTTAGCTAGTGCAACTTTTAAATCAGCTAATGTCATTGATTTTGGATATGGTGAAATTACTTTACCAATTACTGATTTTAAAATTTGTAATTTTGATTCACCGTCGGATTCTAAATAAGAACCGATACTTTTATTCTTTCGGAGTTTTGTAAAATCATTAGCCGCCCGAAAACAGTTTAAAATATACCAATACTGATATCTGTCTGGTAAATAACTCCAAGTGCCACCAATAACAATAATTTCAATTTTATTTGGTTCGTGTCCATTATTCTCTAAAGAGTTAAGACGAAGCACGGTCTGTTTATAAGGATCAAAGTTACACTTAACCGCCCGCATCACTGCTGGCTCATTTGGAAGATAACTGACAGGCATGCCTGGCTCATTGGGACAATAAGCACAATTTCCAGGACACGGATAAGGCTTGGTTAAAACTGCCACTGGAGCGATGCCTGATAAAGTCCTAATTGAACGCTTACGTAATAACCCTTCCCAAAGATTTTTATTAAAACCACGTGGCAATTTATTTTGACGATTTAAGTCACGATAAACTTCTAGTATCTGAGAGTTGAGCAATGACTCAATTTTGTACTTTTTGGAAAGTTCACGCTTAGCCTCAGCCAAATCATCGCGTGTTTTCACGCGATTGTGCCAATATTTAAATAAATCCATTATTGCTTCCTGCATATGTTTAGGCTATAATCTAAATGTTTATTACTATTAAGATATACTAATTTCTCTAAATTCACAACTATGAAAAAATTTCTCTCGGTCGCTATCTTAGCCCTTTCTTTTATCATTTTTGCCCATTCCGCACAAGCCTTTGAAGTTAAAGTTGATAATTCAGTTAACTTAAATAAAGAAGAAATCGCCGATGGCAATGTTTACGCTAGTTGCGGTGAAATGAAAATTGATGGCACAGTTAATGGCGATGTTATTGCTATATGTAAAAGCATTATTGTAAACGGTACTATTAACGGTGACCTCATTGCTTTTAGCCAAGACGTTGTTATTAATGGTGAAGTAAAAGGCAGTGCTCGTGTCGCCGGAACCAACATCACTGTAAACGGCACCGTTGATCATAATATTAATGCTTTTGGTACAGAAATAAATTTAACACCGAGCTCCACCGTAGCTTGGGATGTTTTAGTGGCTGGTGTTAATGGTAAATTTAACGGCACCATTGCCGGTAATTTACATGGCAGTATTTCAGCGGCGACTGTAGCTGGTAAAATTGGTAAAAATATTAATCTAACCATTGATGATGTTGATGCTAAACAAGGCGGTCTACTTATTACTAAAGACGCTATTGTTGGTGGTGGTTTAACTTATAGTGCCAGACAAGAAGCTCGTTTAGAAAGTTTGTCATCCGTTGTTGGCCCAGTGTCTCGTCAAGAAATAAAAGATACATCAGAAACACCATTAAATGTTTTATCAACTATTTTTTATAAATTATCGGCGTTAATTCTTATCGGCTTAGTCTTAATTAGTTTAAAGAAAAAGTTTGCTTACGACGTAGCTCAAAACTTAGAAACAAAAAATTGGCAAGCTACTTTAATTGGCTTAGGAGCTTTAATTCTAACACCACTGATTATTTTATTTTTTACGATAACTATCATAGGTATTCCCTTAGCTATTATACTACTTGCTATTTATTTGGTTGTTTTGGCACTTAGTCTTATTTTATCATCTTTCTTCGTGGCCAATACTTTGCTAAAAAGTTTTTATAAAAAACCAGTTAATGTTTTTGTGATTTTAATTCTTGGTTTAACCATTTTTGTTTTACTTGCCTCTTTACCTTATATCGCCGGTGCTTTCGTACTTGCCTTTATGATTTATGGTTTAGGTGGAATCTTAATTACTATTAAAAATTATTTATATGCTTAATCCAGAAATATTTAAAGCTTACGATATCAGAGGAATTTACAACACCGACTTCGACGATGAAGTTGCTTATCAAATGGCCCTAGCTTATGTGGCTCTGCGCAAAACTGATATTGACTATGATGCTAGTCGTCCACTTAAGTTAGCTGTTGGTTCTGATATGAGAATTTCCTCACCAGCCCTAAAAGAAAAATTAATTGCTGGTTTTATTGCTGCTGGTGTAGACGTGTTTGATTTTGGTTTAGTTTCAACACCTGCTTTTTATTTTGCAGTTGCTAGTTATCAACTTGATGGCGGTATTATGATTTCCGCTTCTCATAATCCTGGTGGTTGGAATGGTTTTAAAGTTGTTAGAACACGTGCGGTTCCAGTTAGTGGTGAAACAGGAATTGCCTGGATGAAAGATAAAATATTAGCTAATGATTTTTCTTTATCAGAAACACCAGGAACTATTACTGTTAAATATAATATTGCTCAAGAGCAATTATTGCATGATAAAGATTATCTTAATTTAAAAAGCATTAAACCATTTAAAATTGTGGTCGATACTGCTAATGGTATGGGTGCTCAATATATTTTTGAATTATTCAAAGATTTACCAGTTGTCCTGTTACCATTAAATTTTGAATTCGACGGCTCTTTTCCGGCTCACGAAGCTGATCCTTTAAAAGAAGAGAATATGCGTCAACTTCAGAAAATGGTAATTGAAAAAGAGGCTGATTTAGGAATTGCTACTGATGGCGACGGTGACCGCGTTTTCTTTGTTGATGATAAAGGACAAACCATTGAACCGGCTATTATTCGAGGACTTCTAGCTAAGATATTTCTAACTATGAAACCTGGGGCAAAAATTGGTTATGATGTTAGACCGGGAAAAATTACTCAAGACTTAATTCTTAGACACGGCGGCATTCCTGTTATTACTCGAGTAGGACATTCTTTAATTAAAGAACAAATGTTGCGTGATGATATTTATTTTGCCGGCGAATCTTCTGGTCACTTCTTTTTAAATTTACCTCTCGGTTGTTTTGAGATGCCAAACATCATGATCGGAAAACTGCTTGAAGAATTTTCTAATTGTGGACAAAAACTTTCAGACTATTTACCAGAATTTAGAAAGTATTTTTCTTCCGGAGAAATAAATAATGAAACCACCGACAAAGAAGCGGTCTTGAAAGCTATTGCTGAAAAATATAGTGACGGAAAAATAAATTTTTTAGATGGTATTACCGTTGAATATCCTGATTACTGGTTTAATGTTCGTGCTTCTAACACCGAAAATAAAGTACGTCTGAACTTAGAAGCTATCAACCCAGAACTAATGGCTAAGAAACGTGATGAAGTATTAGCTTTCATTAAATAGAATTCCAAACAAAAAGACTCTTTATTTAAAAGAGTCTTTTTTTATAAATTTTATTTTTTTCTAATAACTTCGATTGTACATTTATTAAGTAAAGCGGCCAGAGCACCAATAGCTGCTAGAACTGGAGCAAAGACAGCCCCAACTGCCGCAAAAGTAACTGGAATTTCCATCATCACTTTACCTTTTTCGTTTTTAATAATTACTCGTTGAATGTTGCCCTCCTTAATTAACTCCTTAATTTTTTCCACTAATTCATGCCCATATATTTTAAACTGTTCTGAATTTAAACCATCATCAAATTTAGTCCCCTGTTTTTTACAAGTCATATTGTTTTATTAATTCTTTTTATAATACAAAGAATTGAAAATAATAAATAACATTTCTAATTGATTAACAATAGAATTAATTAAAAATTCTTGATTAGCATCCTTAGTGGCAATTGGCAAAACGCAATAAGCTTTAATATTAAAATTTTCCTGATTTGATTTAACAATACTGCACTCACCAAAAGAACACTCGCCATTTAAAAGAGCTTTATTTTCAATCTTTACTCTATCTACTTTTTTATTACCGCGCGACACAAAATATTCATGAAGATTATTACCACTTTTAACATCAATTATTTTAAGAGAGACCCAGTCTGCATTAATAATTCCTAAAATACGTTCCGCGGTGTGAACAAATAAAGCCTGAATATCCTTCTTGCTTTCTGGATATTTGTTAACAGTTGAAAAAACTTTTTTCATCTCTTCCAGCTGTAAATTAATTGAACCAATATATTTAAAAGTTTCTCGAAGGCGCTCTTCTAATTCTTCTTGTTGCTTCTTATATTTATCTACCTCTCGAGAATAAAAACTAAATAAAATTGCCATTAAAACAAAAAGTGAAGCAATATAAACTACCTCTGAAATTTCGTCAGAAAAATTTCCAATGTTTACATTAAACAGTGGCGTTACAATAATTAAAATTACATTTATAATTATCGAAAAAAGAATAATCTCTCTAAGTTTTTTGTGTTTTCTATTCATAGAACTATTTATCGTGTTTAAGATATTTAACTGCTAAAACAGTAGCGATCGGGGCCGACAAACATAAACTAATAACACCCACTAAAGTTCTTACGATTTCTGTAGCAATATCTTCATTATTAATAATTTGGGCTACCGTTAAAAATGGTTCTTGGTGAATACTAAACAATAACACAAGTGGCAAGGCCGCACTAACATAAGCTAAAAATAAAGTATTAATGATGGCCCCTAAATGAGCTCGTCCAATATTCATCGACATTTTGAATACTTGAACATCTTTTAGATTAGAATTGGCCTCTCTTATTTGTTCAACTGATTCAACCTGACCAACCACCACATCGTCTAAAACGCCAAGGGTACCAATGATAATTGCCGCTAATAATAAATTATGAAAGTTAATTGGGACTTTAATGGCATCAATTAAAAACACCACCTCTTCATTTGATGAACCAGACAAACGACTCCAATAACCAAAAACTAAGGCTAAACTAGCCGTTACAATTAAAGACAAGGCAATACTCAAAACTGAAACGTGAGATTTTTTATTCCACCCCTCAGTTAAATAAATTAAGGCAAATAAGATCAGAAAAGAAATGCCAATACCAACCAACAGCGGATCATAGCCCGCAAAAACTAATGGTACAAGAATTTTAATGATCACGAAAAAACTAATTACTAACGAACCCAGGGCCATAATACCTTTCTTGCCACCGATAAGTAATACTACTAAAACAAAAAATATACTTAACCAAAGCAAACTATCAGTTCTAACATAATCAGTTACATAAAAAACATATTGACCAGTTTCATCACGATTGTAAGAAACCAGAACCTTATCATTTACTTTATAAACATTTGACGATACCACATCAATACCAGAGATGCCCGTATAGGTTTCTGTTTGTCCTTTAAGCGGTCCAGACAAAATTCCTAACTCTAAATTTTGTTGAATCGCTTTAGAGCCATTTTCTCTAAGAGTTTCTTTTTGATCTAAAACTTTCAGAACTTGAGCCTCGGCCGTCTTTGGCTTATCTAAGTTATTAGCATTAGTTGCACTAGCAGTTGCACCGTCTTCTCCCTCTGCTCTAACAATACCAGCACTTAAACTGAAAAAGACAAGTACTAACGCTAAAATTATTTTAATATTTTTCATTTGTTTTTTTATATTATTTAATAATTATATCACAAAACACCCAAGCATGATAAAATAATAATATGAAAATTAAATTTTTTATTTTATTTATTGCTATTACTTTATTCCTTAGCAATAGTGACCTAGCTTTAGCAAAAATAGACCAAACATTTATTGGTCCCCGAACTAACATTGCTAGTAGCACGCCAAGTGCTTATGGTTTTTGGTCTTTTGCTGTTCCAGTGCCCGGCGCCTTGGCTCGCTCCGGACAACCAACAATTGACGAGTTTAAATGGTTAAAAAAACAAGGTTATAAAAGCGTAATAAATTTTCGCTTTGATAATGAATATAAAGAAATTGCTGACGACGCCAAATTACCAGGATTTACCAAACTTAATTTTAATTATTTACGTCTACAAATAAAAGACGGGGCGGCTCCAAGTGATAAACAGGCTAAATCTTTTTTAAGTTTTGTTAAAAATAAAAAAAATCAACCAATTTTAATTCATTGTCGTGGTGGTATTGGTCGTGCTGGTACTATGACCGCTCTTTATCGCTACGAAGTTCAAAGCTGGCCAATGGCTACCGCTATTAAAGAATCACGATTGTTTCACAATGGTGTTGATAGCACCCAAGAAAAATGGCTCCTAAACTGGGCCAAAAATCATCCTAAAAAATAAAAAAGGAGGTCTATTGTTAGACTTCCTTTTCTTTAATTGTTTATTTAGGCCAGACCAGCTAAAGAAATTTGGTTTAGTATATCACTAACGTGACTACTGGCAAATTCTTTGGCTTGTAAATCAATCCGCTCGTTTCTGTTTTCCAACCAATACAGAGCTGATTTAGTCCAAATACCATCGATGTTACCAAACCAGACGTTGCTAAAATCAACTGTTTCGCCTGTTTTAGTTCGGTTAATACCATATTCGGAACGACCAGCGTTTTGAATGTGTTTTTGTAAAACCTGCAAAGCATTAATAACTTTATCAAGTTGTCCATAATTTTTCTTTTGTAATTTAGTAATTAACTTGGAAAAACCACCAGCATCTTGAATCAATGATATTACTTGAAATAATTTTACCGCCGAGTGAATCGGACCAGAATTAAGAGTGTTTCGAATTTCCAACATTTCTGTCTTAAGCAGTTCAAACTGTTTTTTTTCTTTCTTAAGGTCTCTTGTTGGACTTGCGAAAAAAGCATAGATAAACACAATGATTCTTTTCATGATTTCTATTTTTTGGTTTGTTAATGAAACTGTTTTAATAACTAAATTATACCACTTTTTATATATTTTGTCAATAAATGCTTTCTCTTAATTCATCAACTGAGTCTACAACACCAATTAAATTATTATTAGCCTCTAAACTAAAATATTCTCTACCATGGATACCCCAAGTAACCGCAATGGTCTCTATATTAGCTAGATCGGCTTCTCGAACATCACCCAAGGAATCAGTAATAAATAAAATATCTTTTTTGTTTGTCTGATATTTTTCGGCGATTAAATTAAATTTTTCCGTTTTACTTTTAGATATTTCAGCGGTAGCCACAAAATCAAATAAAGTTTCTATGGCCGCATTCTCCAATAATGGCATCGTAGTTTTTACAAAAGCACTGGTATTTAAAATCAGTATCAAACCAAGTTTATGTAAATCTTCCAACAAATTTTTTACACCAACAAACATTGGGGCCTTACTTTTTAATTCAGCGTAAGAACTCTGATCTTGAATCTTTTTTTCATCCGACTCACTTAGTCTAAGATGTAAATATTTTTTAACTTCTTCATGATAATTTCCGGTGTACATCTCTTGATACATCGCCGCACTCACTCCAGGATGTCTTTCTGTAAAATATTTTTGAGCAATCCCCATGGAATCAAACAAGACTCCGTCCATATCAAAAATTATTATTTTCTTATTCATAAATTTAATCTGTTTAAATAGTTGTTAAATTATAACATTAAAAAAGCCCCGGCGTACATCACGTATACCGAGGCCCAACTGCAAAAGAAACATGTTATCGTTGTGATAAATTTTTGCTTTGTTTAATATTGTACCAAGACCAAATCATTTTGACTATAAAAGATTTATTCTCTTTGCCCTGACAAATACTGCAAGATTCTTTACTTTCTAAATTAGTGTTTAAATAAAGTTTGTTATGAAAATTATTATCTAAATAATAATCACCAATTTTTATTCCGCTTAATTCTATAACTTTCCCATCCTTGCCAGACAAAAGAGTTAAAGGGTGGTTCTCATTATGCCATCTAACTGAATTAGCAAAAGCTACAATCTCACCAGCATAATAACTAGAACCCATAAACGCTAAAACTACTAAAATAACTAAATAAACTTTTTTCACTTTTTTTCTCATCTTTTAAATTGTTAAAAATACTACAAACATTACTACGCAAAGACTGCGTTTTTCTTCATTTACAAAAAATAACTCCTATTAAATAGGGGTTATTCTTTTATGGGTGCCTATCGGGAATCGGACCCGAAATAACAGGACCACAACCTGCTGTGTTACCACTACACCATAGGCACCATACCATATCTTAAATAATCTGATTACTATTTATCGTCTTCTTCGTCTTCATCACCACCATGACAATCATGATCACAATGACTACAATCGCAACCACCACCAAAGCCCAAAAGTTCATCCATCTTAGCAATTTCTTCTGGTGTTAATTCCTCTTCATTCTCATTTTTTACGTCTTCCATAGAATTAAAAATTAATTATACGTACGCCCGGGGGGAATCGAACCCTCGTAATCAGCTTAGAAGGCTGGTGTTCTATCCATTGAACTACGGGCGCATACTTTTATTTACCAAAATCTTCCTAGATTCTACAAGATATTGCTATATAAGTCAATTATCTAAAAATTAGGAAAAATCTCTTTGCTTCCAAGCTTCAAAAATCAAAATAGCGGCTGAAACAGAAACGTTTAGAGAATCAATTCCTGATTTCATAGGAATTTTAATTATCTCATTAGCTGCCTTAAGCCAATCTTCACTCAAACCGGTCGCTTCAGTACCCAACAAAATAGCTGAAGACTCTTTATAGTCAGCATCGATATAATTTTTTGCTCCAATTAAAGCTGCTGCAAAAACTTTAATTTGATTTTCTTGAATAAATTTAATAGTATTTTCTCGACTAGCCACTATTGCTGGTAATCTAAAAATTAAACCCTCGCTAGCTCTGACTACATTCGGATTATAAATGTCAGTTTGTTCATCATTAATAATTATTGCATCCACGCCGGCCGCATAAGCGCTACGAACAATCGCACCGAGGTTGCCAGGCTTCTCCACGGCTTCCAGAATGACGAAGAGCGGATTTTTTTTCACTTTGAGTGTCTCTAGTTCTAAAGTCTTCGGTTGTGCCACAGCGAGCACTCCAGCGGCTTTTTCCTTATAAGAAATTTTTTTATAAACCGCCTCAGAAACATAAGATGTTTTAATATCCGAAAAATCAGTTAATTCATCACCAACAATCTCTGGACAAATAAAAATTTCTGAGATTATAATTCCCCCTTTTAAAGCTTCTTGAATCTCTCTTAAACCATCAATAATAAAAAGTCCTTGTTTTTTACGTTCTCGACTTTTTTCTTGAAGTTTAACAACATTCTTAATGCGAATATTCTGTTCACTTGAAATTATTTCCATATTAGTTATTATAACATACTGATTTTATGTTATACTATATAAGAATAAATACAATATTATGCCTATACCACAACTAAAAACTCACACTGATTTTACTCAAGAAGCTTTAAAATCTTGGAAGAAGTCACCTCATAAAAAATCCATTTGGAAAAAAATTTGGCTAAATCGCAAACGATTATTAGCGCTTTTAACAATTTTTATTGCTTTGATTGCCTTAGTTTCTTTTGTTGGAATTATTATTATTAGTCGTGACTTACCAAATCCAAATCAACTAATTAACCGTGAAGTAGCTCAAAGCACTAAAATTTATGATCGAACCGGCACTCATGTTCTATATGAAATTCACGGCGAACAAAAAAGAACTTTAGTGTCTCTTAATCAAATTCCTTTGTATGCCAGACAAGCGAGTATTGCAATTGAAGACAAAGATTTTTACAAACATGGCGGCTTTAGTGTTTGGGCGATGATTAGAACCACAATCACTAACGTTATTTATCAACGTTCCGCTGGTGGCTCCACTTTAACTCAACAATTTATTAAGAATGCTATCTTAACTAATGAAAAATCCATTACCAGAAAAATTAAAGAACTTATCTTAGCACAGCAAATTGAAAAGAAGTTTTCTAAAGACGAAATTTTACAAATGTATCTTAATGAAATTCCTTATGGCTCTAATGCTTACGGTATCGAGGCAGCTAGTCAAAAATATTTTGGTAAAGATGTAAAAGATATTAGCTTAGCTGAAGCGGCGCTACTTGCTTCACTACCTCAATCACCTAGTCGTTATTCTCCTTACGGTCCTAATAAAGATCTACTACTTGGTCGCAAAGATTATGTTTTAGATTTAATGGCGGAACAGGGTTATATTTCTGAAGTAGAACGTGATAACGCTAAAAAGGAAGAATTAAAGTTTCAAAGACCAGAGGCCAGCATTACTGCCCCACACTTTGTGATGTATATTAAGAGTTTATTATCTGATAAGTATGGTGAAAAAACTTTAGAGCAGGGTGGTTTAAAAATTATCACCACCATCGATTATGATAAACAAAAAATTGCTGACGAAGTTGTTACTGAAAAAACTAAAAACTACCAAACAAAGTATAACGCCAACAACGCCGCTTTAGTAGCAATTGATCCTAAAAATGGTCAGGTACTTGCGATGGTTGGTTCTCGTGACTATTTTGATGACAGTATCCAGGGACAAGTAAATGTAGCCACTAGCTTAAGACAACCGGGTTCATCTATTAAACCAATTGTTTATGCCTCTCTATTCGAGAAAGGTTATACACCAGACACTATTTTATATGATGTTGTTACCAACTTTTCCACAGACTCTTCACAACCATATATTCCTCATAACTACAATTTGAAAGAATATGGTCCAGTTAATATTCGCAAAGCTTTAGCTGGTTCTTTAAATATTCCGGCGGTTAAAGCTCTTTATTTAACCGGTGTAAACAGCGTAGTAGAATTAGCACATGCGATGGGATACACATCCCTTAATGAAAAAGACTTAGGATTATCTTTAGTGTTAGGTGGTGGTGAAGTAAAACTTTTAGAACACACTAATGCTTACAGTGCTTTTGCCAGAGACGGACAAGTAAGTGAAATTACTACTATCTTAAAAGTTGAAGACAAGGACGGAAAGACTTTGGAACAATACCAAACTAATACTAAAAATGTTATCACTTCTCAAACCGCTAGATTAATAAATAGTGTATTGTCAGACAATGCGGCTCGCTCATTTATCTTTGGTGAAAAAAACAGCTTAGTCTTAGGTGATAGGCCGGTCGCCGCTAAGACCGGTACCACTAATGATTATCATGATGCTTGGGCGATTGGTTATACACCATCACTTGTCACTGGTGTTTGGGTGGGTAACACTGACAACAAACAGATGAAACCTGGTTCTGATGGTAGTGTTCTGGCCGCTCCAGTTTGGAAAGCCTTCATGAGTGGGGCTTTAGCTGGTACACCGGTTGAAGCTTTTAAAGAGCCTGATGTTAAAAAAAGTGGCAAAGCAGTAATTGATGGTGAGTTACCAATTGTTGGTACCACCCCAATTGATACTCGTAGTGGTAAGACCGCTAGTGCTAATACTCCGACTGAATTTATTGGCACTAAAAACATTTACGACAATCATTCCATTCTATACTACGTTGATAAAAACGATCCACTAGGTCCTGTGCCAAGTAACCCCGCCAACGATCCTCAATTTGTTGGTTGGGAATCAGCTATTACTGAATGGGCTAAAAAGAATAACGAGTTTGTTTCAACTTCGACTCCAGTAATAATTGATACCGCTAGTTCTACGGCGACTTCAACTGAATTGATTTCTACCACTACAAATGAAACTGCTACTAGCACAAACTAAATAAAAAAAACCGCTCAAATTAATGAGCGGTTTTTTATTTGATTTCTTATTTATTGTCTAATTGGCATAACCACATAAAGATAATCATCCTCTTTATCCGCAGTTAATACACAAGGGGTATTATTACTTACTACTTTAAGCATTACCTTGTCACTAGTAATATTATTTAAACCATCAACTAGATAACGATAATTAATAGCTACTTCATTATCAATGCCGGTAATTTCAGCTTCAACATCAACTCGACTTTCGCCACTTTGACCAGATGAAGCAGAAATAATAATTTTATTATTTTTGAATTCTAAATTAACATCATTAATTCCGGTTTTAGAAAAAATTGCCACCGCTTTAACGGCTCGTGATAAATTTTGCTTACTAGTTATAATTTCAGTTTTACTTTTATCAGGAATAATTTGTCGGTAATCAGGATATTGTCCATTTATTAAACGAGATACTAATTCTACTGAATCGATAGTAAATAAAATTTGGTTATCAGAAATAGAAATTTTAACTTCACCGTTTTGTTCAAAATTTAAATCTTCACTATTATAATTACTTAAAATTCTAAGAACCTCTTGAACGGTACGGGCTGGTACAATTAATTTTTGATTATTAAAACTATTATTGGATTTTACTTTAATGGTTTTTTCCGCTAAACGATAACTGTCGGTAGCCACTAAAGTTAATTTGTCATCTTCAAAATTAAATAAAACACCAGATAACTCAATTCGGTTTTCACTGTTAGACACCGCAAAGGAAACACTGTTTAAAGCTTTCTTAAGTTCACCAACACTACAAGAATAATAATTATCTTGAGCGACACTAGGAATGAGTGGAAACTCTTTAGCCGATTCTCCCTTAACTTTGGTTTTAAAATTTTCACACTCTATTTTTAATTCACCATCAACTTCTTCAATCTCAACATTCTCACTAGGAAGCAAGTTAACATACTCAGTAATAATTTTAGCGTCAACTGTAAATTCCCCATCTTCCTCAACTTTTCCCCTGAGCTTGTGGATGATTCCAATTTCTAAATTAGTACTAATTAGTTCTATAGTGTTTTGATAAGCCTTAATTAAGATGTTGCCAAGAATTGGTAAATTAATATTTTTACCTGTTCCGTGACTAACTATTAGAAGTCCTTTTTTTAAGTTTTCTTGGACGCTGATTAATTTCATATTATATTATTTAATATATATTTATATATAAATAATAATAACAATAAGGGGGTGGATAAAACTGGGTTGTTATTATTTTTTGGCTATACTTGGTGATTAAAGACACTTATTAACTGTTGATTAACTATTAACTTCTTGTGGTGTAAAAGTGGTGTAAAAGTTAATAAAAAAATTTAATTTTTTTTATTCACAATTGATACAATATTCATCCACAGAGTAAGTCACAGGAAAGTGGTAGTTGTTAACTAGTTATCAACAAGTTGTTCTATGAATTGGAAAACAATTGTTTAATAGAAGCAATCTCTTGCTTCACCTTTTCATTTTCATTCTCTTTGATTTCTCGACTGATTTTGTTATAAGCGTGCATGGCGGTGGTATGATCTCGGCCACCCATTTCGTGTCCAATACTTGGATATGAAGTTTTTATTTCTTCACGCATTAAATAAATAGCGATTTGTCTTGGCCAAACCAATTCTTTTTTACGACTGTTACCAATTAAATCTTTAGAACTAATATCGTAAAAGCGACAAACAGCGTCAAGAACCTCTTTATTTGATAAAGATTTTGTTTGAGTGTTAGCTACAAAATCAGATAAGATTTCTTTAACACTTTTTTCAGTAACATCAATATTTTTGATTTGATGAACAGCGATAATTTTATTAAGTAAACCTTCTAATTCACGAATATTGTTTTGAACACTTTTTGCCAAGATATCCAAAATCTCTGGTTTAAGGGGAAAGTCTTTTTCTAATGATCTCTTCTCTAGGATAGCAATCTTAGTTTCCATGTCTGGTTTTCCAACATCAGCCACCATACCAGATTCAAAGCGAGAAATAAGACGAGCCTCAATCGCTGGTAATGATTTTGGCGGACGATCAGAAGTTAAAACTATTTGCTTATCACCTTGTTGTAATTCATTAAAGGTATGAAAAAATTCTTGTTGAGTGCCGTCTTTACCGCCCATAAACTGAACATCATCAATTAAAAACAAATCAACATTACGATATAAATTTTTGAATTCTTTAGCTTTTCCAGAGTGAACAGCTTGAATATAATTGTTGGTAAATTTTTCAGAAGTAGTATATAAAATACGGTCAGTTTTTTTAGAAACCTCATTACCAATAGCTTGAAGTAAATGTGTTTTTCCAAGACCAACGCCACCGTAAATAAATAATGGGTTATAGGCCTTTCCTAAATTGTTAACAACCGCCCAACAAGCAGCATAGGCTAGTTCATTATTTTTACCAACAATAAAGTTTTCAAAAACATAACGTGAATTAAGACCAAATTTATTATCATTTCCACTTTTTTGTGGAGCTTTTGGTTTATCACCATCATTTCCCGGAAGTTGTTTCTGCTGATCATTATTATTGTCTGAAGAGCTAACAGCCGCATTTTTAACCGGTTCATTAATCACGGTTTGTCCGCCAGTTTTTTTAAGTTCAACCTTATAAATGATATTTACTTTTTGTTTTAAAACGTTTTCTAAAGCACCTTGAATATTTTTATGATATTTTTCTTCTAACCATTTCTTAATAAAAGCGTTTGGCACACAAACAATTACTTGCCCATTTTCAATAGACGAGATAAAGGTGTTTTTAAACCAGGTAATAAAATTAGCTCTTGATAAGCTGATTTCGATTTCACCTAAAGCCGATTGCCAAATTTGTTCGTAGGGCATAGAATTTTTTTGTTATGTTTTCATTATATTTGATAAATTTTCTTATAACAAGCACCAGCTTGTTCATAATATGTTAGTAAGTTGTTGATAACTAAAATATAAAGCAATATAAACTAATATTGACCTTTAAAAATAAAAGTGTTAGAGTATATTAGAATTTAAAATTTTAAAAATTATAATGTTTATATGCCAAAGAGAACATATCAACCAAACAAAAAAAGAGCTAGCGCAAAACACGGCTTTTTGCATAGAATGGAAACTGAAGACGGCCGCGCAGTTTTAAAGAGAAGACGCGATAAAGGAAGAGCTGTTTTATCCAAATAGTAATCTTTTTAATTTAATGTTGGCGAAAAAATGCCGCCTAAAAAAGAATAAAGAATTTGATTTGGTTTTTAAAGAAGGTAAAACTGTTTACGGTGGTGTCTTAGGAATAAAGATGCGTGTAAACGAATTAGGCGTTAATCGCTTCGGAGTATTACTTAGCACTAAAGTTAGTAAGTTAGCGGTAGTGCGCAATCTTTATAAGAGAAGAATCAAGAGTATTCTTAAACAAGAAGATTTAAAAATAAAGACTGGATATGATTGCGTGGCTATTGTTTTGCCAGCAATTAAAAATAAAAACTATCAAGAAATTGAAGCAGAAATAAAAACTGCTTTTAATAAATTAAAGTTCTATAGATAATATAGGGCTTTAATTGTATTTATGAAAAATTACCTAGATTTATTTCTTAGAAAATTAGCAGTTAAAGCAATTAAGCTTTATCAAAGAACACTATCTTTGGACCATGGCCCTCTTAAAGGCTTGTATCCACACGGTTTTTGTCGTTTCTACCCAAGTTGTTCACAATATGGCTTAGAGGCGGTGGAAAAGTATGGTATAATCAAGGGAGGTTTTAAGGCAATGTGGCGAATCATTCGTTGTAATCCTTGGAATAAAGGTGGTAATGATCCACTTATCTAATAAAAAATATTTTATTTATTCTTTATGTCTTATCTTTATCAAATTATTTGTTATCAACCAATTTTAAATTTGTTAGCTTTTTTGTATAACAATACAGCTGATTTGGGGGTTGCCATTATTTTACTTACCGTGGTAATCAAATTAGCTTTGTGGCCCTTGTCTCAAAAAGCGATTAAATCACAAACAGAACTGCAAGCCATTCAACCAAAGATAGAGGAATTAAAGAAAAAATATGCTGATAATAAGGCTGAGTTAGGACAGGCCACAATGAATCTTTATAAAGAACATAAAATTAATCCTTTATCTTCTTGTTTGCCATTGCTTATTCAACTACCGTTTTTATTTGCTGTATTTAGAGTACTAAGATCTGGTTTACAACAAGATTTAGGTTTGGTTTATTCTTTCATGGCTAAACCAGAAAATTTTCACACCCTTTCATTTGGTTTCATGGATTTAAGTAAGCCGGTTATTTATTTAGCGGTTTTAGCGGGTATTGCTCAGTTTATTCAAAGCAAAATGATGCTTTCTAAAAATAAAAAGGCTAATATTAGCAAAGAAGTTGCAAATACTGAAGATAGCATGACTAATATCATGAATAAACAAATGACTTATATATTCCCGGTAATGACAATTGTTTTCGGTTTGTCTCTTCCTGGAGGTCTAACTCTTTATTGGTTTATGTTTACCGCTTTAACAGTATTGCAACAATTCTTAGTTTTAAAAGATAAGAAAAGTACAACGTTATCTGGACCAATCGAAGGAGAAATAATTAATTAAAGTTTTATTGGGTATAAAAAAACAGGGCCTATAGCCCTGTTTTTTATTTGATTATTCAAAACTGCGATCTTTACCAACTACCACATTCAACTTTCCAGCAATAATATTGATATCAGCTGGTGTTTTTATCTCAATTATATCGTCAAGGATTAAGGGGTGATGTTCATTACTAATTTTTAATTTGCTAACAGATAAGAAGCTCAAATCTTTTCCTTTATTTTTAATGTAAACATCAAGTTTACCATCAATCGGATTAACTTTAATGTTTTTATCGTCATTAGCAGAGCTTTTTAAGTTAAAAACACTAATAGTCCCCTTTTCTTGAGGCTCGATTATGTATTCACCATTGATATCAATAATGGATCCCTGGCTTTCAATGGTAGCTTTATTTAAAAAATAATAATTGTTTACAATGCCTATATCAATTTTTTTAACACGACGTGCTAATAAGATATTACAAGCCTCTTCTTCTTTTTTAATTCCTAAAGAATCGGCTATAGAATTATCATCTCCAATAGGAATAATAGAAAATAGGATGTTTTTTTGAAAAAAGCCGTATAATTCATTATCAATTACTGCTCCAATTATTTTATTAACGGTTTGGTTGTTACCAACAGCAATAATTGTTTTAGCGCCACTCTTTATTTCATTTTGAATAACATCGCGAATATTTTTTATAGCACCTAGTCTGATAATCTTTCCATTTAAGCCTAAATCGGTCAAACGAATTTCTACCCGATTCAAAACCCGGCTATACTTGTTTTTATTCAAGTAGTCATCGTATATATAAATATTCATACATTTAGATCAGTATATGCTTTTTAGGCTTTATATATACGTTTATTCTGTTTCAGCCTCATCTTCAGAAAGCTCTTCTTGTGACTCTTGGTGACGAGAAGGTTTTCCGCTATTTGAAACATAAATAATTTGTCCATTAATAATAGCTCCTTTTTCAATAGAGATTTCGGAGTAATTAATATCACCAATGATTTTGGCTGTTGGACCAAGAGCTAAATATTGATGAATTTTAAGAGTGCCCCTTACTTCACCGTTAATAATAGCGTCAGCAGCCTCAATATTAGCCACCACCTTTGCTTTGTCGCCGATGAATAAGTTAGCCTCAGTTCTTAAATTCCCTTCCAACTGTCCTTCAACCACGATATTACCTTCTCCGTGGAAATTACCTTTAACTTTGATAGAGGCGCCAATAATTGTTTCAGCATCTCTAAATTTTTCTGGTTTGTTGTCTTTTGTAAACATAGTTTTAAGAACCCCGCTAAGTTTTAACTCTAGGGGTTATAAAATAAGAGTAAATCTATAAATCAATTGTATGGTACTTATAAATCTTTGTCAAAGATTTGACTTAAAAGGATAAAAAAAATATAGTTATTAAATAGTCCCCGTAGTTTAATGGATAAAACAAGAATCTCCTAAGTTCTAGATCCAGGTTCGATTCCTGGCGAGGACACATAAAAATAATTATTGACTATTATAATGAATAAGTTATTATGTAGTAGTTATTGCTGGGGCCATTAGCTCAGTTGGCTAGAGTACTTCCATGGCATGGAAGGGGTCAAGGGTTCGAGTCCCTTATGGTCCACTAATTAAGAAGTCTGTTTAGACTTCTTTTTTGTTTTCAAAAGTGGCTGTTCTTCAAGGAACACATGGCGTTATAAAGATATACCCAGGAGCTGTGTATAAACTGTGTAATTAAACTATGTTCTTCAAGGAACAAAGATTTTATATTAAATATTAGCCAAAATATATCAAACAAGCCGTTAACAGGCTAGTTTGGAAAGTTTGCTAAAATAGCCAAAAAAACGTATAATTAAGATTAATTAATTATTTAAATGTTTATATTATGATTTACGATACAATTATTATCGGCTCTGGACCGGCTGGCATGACTGCAGCTATTTTCGCCACCAGAAGAGAGATGAAAACATTGGTTATTGGTCGAGAACTGGGTGGCCAAATAATTTGGGCGGGTGAAATTGAAAACTATCCTGGTTTTAAGAGTATTCAAAACTATGATTTTATTGAACGTTTACGAGATCAAACCGTTGCTTGTGGCGCGGAACTAAAAGAAGCAGAGGTTCAAAAAATTGAAAAAATAGATGATGATACTTTTAAAGTTATCACCAACAAAGAAGAGTTTTTAACTAAAACAATTATTTTAACAATTGGTCTATCGCCTCGTAGATTGGCAGTAACTGGTGAAATTGAGTTTAGCGGTAAAGGGGTTTCTTATTGTGCTAATTGTGACGGCCCTTTATATAAAGGAAAAACAGTAGCAGTTGTTGGTGGTGGTAACGCCGCTTTTGATGCTGCAGAAGTTTTATCAAAAATTGCTAGTCAGGTTTATTTATTACATCGCAATAAAGAGTTTAAAGCTTTTGACGCTATTGTTTCCGAAGTTTCTCATCGTGAAAATATTAAAATGTTAAGCGATGTGAAAATAAAAGAAATTGCTGGTACCAATAAAGTAGAAAAAATAATTTATGCTAATAATGAAAACCCAGAAGTTAATGAAGAAATAAATCTTGATGGCGTATTTATAGAAATAGGGCGTATTGCCCACACTGATTTAGTGGTTGATTTTGTTGATCGTGATGAAAAAAATCAATTAATAGTTAACAATCGCATGGAGACTAAAACTCCTGGTATTTTTGCGGCTGGCGATGTTGCTAATGCTAGTGAGTTCAAACAAATTTCAGTGGCGACCGGCCAAGCAACAATTGCTGCCTTAGCAGCTTACAAATATTTACAGAGTAAAGATAGTTCTCGAACAGCAGCTAATTATTATTAATTCTTTAATTACAGTTTTTACTGTATAATATAAAAGAGATTAATATTATTTTTTATGAATAACGCTAAAATAAATTTAATAGCTGCTGACATGGGTTACGGACATCAAAGAGCCGCTTACCCATTAATGGATATTGCTAAAGACAATCAAATAGTTTCTATTAATAACTATGATGGCGTTCCAGAATGGGAACAAAAATATTGGGAAAACAGTTTGAAGTCTTATGAACAAATTTCTAGATTAAAAAAGATTCCTTTACTTGGTTCTCTAGTTTTTTCAGTGATGGATGCTTTTCAAAAGATTGATCCTTTTTATCCTAAGCGTGATTTATCAAAACCAACTACTCAAGAAAAGTTTTTTTATCGAGTAGTTAAGAAAGGATTAGGTAAAGACTTGGTAGAAAAATTAAATAAAACTAATTTACCATTTTTAACTACTTTTTTTGTGGCTGCTTATTTTGCTGAAGCTCAAAAATACAACGGTGATATCTACTGTGTTATTTGTGATACCGACGCTTCTAGATCGTGGGCTAATTTAGATTCAGATGATACCAGGGTTATTTATTTATTGCCTAGTGAAAAAGTTCGTGAACGTTTTTTAATGTACGGCGTCCCTGAAAAAAACTTAATCGTTACCGGCTTTCCATTACCAAAGGAAAACATCGGTGAAAACAAAGAAATATTAAAAGCAGACTTAGCCGTTAGATTAAGTTTGTTAGATACTAAAGGGGTTTATTTTGAAAAGTATTCCTCTTTAATAAAAAACTATTTACCAGAAAAAACTGTTACTCGTCCACTTACTATTACTTATGCGGTCGGTGGTGCTGGTGCTCAAAAAGAAATTGGTTTAGTTATTTTAAGAAATTTAAAAGATAAAATAGTGGCTGGTAATTTAGCCGTTAATTTAGTGGCTGGTAATCGTCCAGAAATAAAAAAATATTTTGAAGACGGAATTAAAGAACTAAATTTAGATACCAACATTAATATAAAAGTTATTTTTGATGCTGATAAGGTGGGTTATTTCAAAAAATTTAATCAAGCTTTACGAAGCTCTGATATTCTTTGGACAAAACCATCGGAACTTTCTTTCTACTGTGCTTTAGGTTTGCCAATTATTATGTCTCAACCGGTTGGCTCTCAGGAAGATTTTAATCATGAATGGTTAATTAACTTAGGTGCTGGTATTGATTCTTATGATCCAGAACACGTTGAGGAATGGTTGCCAGATTTACTTGAGTCTGGACGTTTAGCTCGAGCGGCGATGGATGGTTTTTTAAATGCCGAATCAATGGGAACTTATAACATTGAAAAACTTTTTGATAAATAAATTATGTCTTGGTTTTTGATTGCAATTTTATCTTACTTTTTATTAGCGATTGTTAATTTAACGGATAAGTTTTTAATTGATAATGTTTTGCGTAGTAGTAAAACTTATGCTTTTTTGGTTTGCTCTTTAGGCTCTTTAGTCTTTTTAGCGGCTCCTTGGTTTTTGCATTATCCAGGAGCTTTTTTATTAGGGGCCAATTTTCTTACGGGGGCCATTTTTGCAGCCGCAATTTTCTTTTTATATGAAGCTTTGCGTCGCGGTGAAGCCGCTAGAACAATTATTTTAATTGGTGGCTTAATCCCAGTTTTTTCAACAATTATTAGTTGGTTATTTTTAGGAGACACCTTTGTAAAAGAGCAGTTATTTGGGTTAGTCTTTTTATTACTAGGTATTTTTTTAATTGCTTTTTTGCCAGGTAGACATTCTTTCTGGGAAAAACTTTGGCTTAGTTTGCGTTCAGAAGATTATAAAAAAAATTCAGTATTATTAATTATCTTAGCATCTTTTTTTTATGCCTCTTTTTTTACCGCCACTAAATATGTTTATGCAAGCCAAGATTTTTGGAGTGCTTTTATGTGGGTTCGTTTGGGTGCTTTTATTTCAGTTTCATTTTTTCTGCTCAATAAAAAAAGTCGAGTGGAAATTATTAAAAATTTAAAAGGTGATGATGGTAAGAAACATAAAAATAAAAATATATTTTTATTTTTATGCAATCAAGGCCTCGGTTCCATTAGTTTTATTTTACAAAACTATGCTATTTTTTTGGGACCAGTAGCATTAATTACCGCTCTTCAGGGTGTCCAATATGCTATTATGTTATTTTTAGCTTTCTTCTTGGGATTTTTCTTTAAAGAATATAAAGAGAAATTTACCTGGAGAAATTTAATTCAAAAAATTGTAGCTTTAATATTTATTAGTTTAGGTTTATATCTAATTGCTATTTACGTTTAACAGTATGACCAAAAAGAAGAAAATTATTTTGTCAGTAATTGCCATTTTGATGGCAATTCTTATTTATGTTGTATTAGCAGTTAAGGTTTTAAATCACTTCCCAAATAAAATAGATTTAAAGCACCGCTCTGGTGAATTTGGAGCTACCTTTTCTAAAAAGTTCTGTGAAGAATTAGGTTTGAATTGGCAAGAAACCTATATTGCTATTTTAGATGACCTCAAGGTTCGTAATTTAAGATTACCGGCTTACTGGGATGAGATTGAGCCAGACGAAGGTACTTATAATTTTAAGGATTTTGATTATATGGTTAGTGAGGCTGATGCCCGTGATGCTAATTTAATTATTACCGTCGGCCGTCGTCAACCTCGTTGGCCAGAATGTCATAGTCCGGCCTGGATTAACAACAAGAGCACGGAGTTGGCTCAAGATAGCCTTTTAAAGGTTATCAAGGAAACTGTCTTAAGATACAAAGGAGATACTCATGTAAAAAATTGGCAAGTAGAAAATGAGGCCTTTTTAGGTACCTTTGGTGTTTGTCCAGCTTTCGATAAGAATTTTTTGCAAAAAGAAGTTGATCTTGTTAGATCACTTGATTCTCGTCCGATTATTATTACTGGATCTGGTGAGATGAGTATGTGGCGCAATGAAAAACAAATGGGTGATGTTTTTGGCACCACAATGTATCGAGTTGTTTATAATAGTTGGGCTGGTTATGTTCGTTATTTTTTTCCGTCTAGTTTTTATAATTTAAAAGCTCGCTTGGCCGGAATTAATCCTAGCGATGCTTTAATTATAGAACTTCAAACCGAGCCCTGGGTGCCACAAGGTAAGATGATTTATTTAACAGTTGATCAGATAAATAACTCAATGAGTGTTGAGCAATTAAAAGCTAACTTACAGTATGCTTTAAATGTTCATTTTAAACAGGTTTATGTTTGGGGTGTGGAATGGTGGTACTGGCAAAAACTTTACGGTAACCCAGAATATTGGAACATTGGTAAAACTATTTTTAATTAGTCTTGTAGAGTAATAATATCTAAAATTTTATTTGATTCGTTATCCACCCAATCTTTAAAAAGCCGCCCCGGTTCTTCCGAGCGGTTTTTTTGACTGGCTAAAGCTAAGTCAATATTAAAGAAAGAATCTGTTACTACTAATTTAGCACGAACCGCGTCGTGAGCATTACACAACTGTTCATAATGGTTTTTAGTTGGCACCATTAGAATATTCTTTTGTAAGTAAGCCGCTTCACAAATAGATTCAAAGCCACCAGTGGAAATATAAGTAGAACAATCTTGAAGCAAATCTAAAAACTTTTGACCACTAATTGGATAGAAATTTAAATTTGGACCAAAAGCCTTAACGGTTGTTTCGCCCTTTTTGTCCCAGAAAGCTTCAATTTTTTGTTCTGGGTGAGCTGTTGCCCAAACTTTTATTTCATCAAAGCAACCAGGGTTTAACATATATGACAAAATAAAATCTTCTTTTTTAGGAATCAATTTTTTAACATCAGCTCTTATAAGTGGTGGGCAAACAAATAAATTGCGATTAGGGACGTCAATTTCTTTGGTAAATGACAGAGCCAAAAGAGCCTTAGAGCCATAAGAAGTTAAATGGTTATAAAATACAAAGTATTCATAATCTTTTAAGTGTCCTTCTGGTCTTTTAAAAATAGGATGTTCTACAAAAAACTGATGACCAATTGAAAAACAGGTAACCTTATTCTTAAAGAATAAATTATGAAGTCCACAAAGAGGTTCAAAAAAATTAATTACTACATCAGGCTTCGAATCTTTATATAATTTATGAATTGTTTTTAGACTTTTAATATAAGCTCTTAAGCGGAAGAGATTGAAAATAATACTTTTACTGAAATCAATTCCAGTACCTTCCTTATTAATTAAAAAGTAAGGACTGCGAATAAAGTGGATTGGTGCTTTAATGCTTTCTATATAAAAATCAGGAATCTTTCTGACAGGGCTTTGATTCATGACCACTCCAATAATTTCGTGACCACGACTACGCAACTCTTCAGCAATTGAGAGTGATTGTGTTAAGTGTCCCCGCCCCTCACTTTGTACAAAAAATAGGTATTTCATAAAAATTTGTTTATATGATAATTATGGCAACATTTATTTTCTTTGGCAAATCTATAAAAAAAGACCTTGACGAAAGTCAAGGTCTTTAGGTGTGAGCGGGTAGGGGGAATCGAACCCCCATCCTCAGCTTGGAAGGCTGATATAAAAAACCATTATACGATACCCGCTTGATTTACATATCATAACCGAAGTTTGGTCTCTAGTCAACAGGCTATTTGGTGTCTTTGATTATAAACAAAAACGGGAAAGCAGAACAGATAAAAACAGCAGTAGCCACAAAAACATAAGGAATTGGTAAGAATATTAAAACAACCAAAGATAATAATGAACCAACTAAATAACCAAAAGGAATGGCAGTTCTAAAAATATTAATTTTATCAACGTCTTTATTTTTAACATTTTTAAAGAAATAAGATTCACGCATGGCTTCTACTAAGGCAGCACCAATACGACTCATAAATAATAAAGTAGACCAAAACCAAAAATTAGTTGAAGTGCTAACTGAAAAAATACACAGACAAACGATTAGAATTGCAAAACCTAAACCAAACATTTCTTTTTCGCCAATGTATTTATCAGCAATAAAACCGGCTGGAATTTCTACAAATAAAAATGGTATTAGCATTAAAGAAAACATTAAACCAAGTTCTGTCCAAGAAAAACCTAAAAAGCGATTAAGATAAATAGGAATAAAAACCGTGGTGGCATTAAAGAAAACATTAAGCAGCATCGCCAACCAAAAAGCGCCTCTTAAGTTATGGTTTTTGTACATCTCTTTTAAGGATTTAATAAGGGATGTTTTATAGTTTTGATGGCCGTTTATTTGAGAACCTTTAACTATGAATATTAGTAAGAAAGGAAAGATTAAAAAAGCTGAGCCCAAAAAAGCACCAGCGTAGCCATTTAAATTAATCAACCAAGCTGAAATTGATGGTGAAACAATCCAAGCAAAGTTAATAACGGTAAAATAAATAGCTCTAATTCGACCAGTTGAAGATAGGCTAGAAAAATTTTTAACAAAAATATCCATGTTTATCCAAATTAAATTAATGGCTATTTGCATTAAAATAAAGAATAAAAAAACAAAGACAGTTTGAGTGCTTAAGCCCAGGCCAGCTAAAGAAATTAAAAATATCAAAGAAACGAGACCGGTAGTTAAATAATTACCGAAAAATTTTATGATTCGAGGGAAAAATAAAATAGCAACTATTGAAATCAAATTAGCGATTATAAAAAACCAATTAACCATTGATAAGCTAACATGAGTTTCTAAAAAGCTAGACTGAATATAGGCCGGTAAAGCACCAGCAAGAGCCAGAAAAAAAGCCATTAGATACAAAATTATTAAATTATTTTTAGGTTTTTTCCAAAAGAGAAGATTAATCATGGGATGATTTTTTATAAATAAAAATAGCAATTATAATAATAATTAAACTGATAAATTGTGGCCAGCGTAGACCTAAAAAAATTGGAGTAGTGTCCACCTTAATAAACTCTAGAGAAAAACGTAGTATAGAATAAAGAGCTAAATAATAAGCTCCAATTTTCATGGCAACTTTTTTGGTTAAATTATTTTTTTGACGATATAAAATTGTTACTAAAAAAATAGTGATAAGCAACAACCCAAGACTCTCGTACAAAAAGGTTGGGTGAAAAAAGCTTTGATTAATAAAAGCTAGTGGTCGGTTTTGAATTTCAATTGGAATTCCCCAGGGTAGATTAGTTGGTAGTCCAAAAAGTTCTTGATTAAACCAGTTACCGAAGCGACCAATAGTTTGTCCCAAGGCTAGGCCAGGAACGACAATGGCCATTAGTTGCCAGAAGTTTAATTTATTTTTTTTAATAAATAAAAATAAAGTAATTGCCCCAGCAATAATAGCTCCGTGAATTGCTAGGCCACCTTCCCAAATTTTTATAATTTGGTTGGGATGACTAGAGTAGTAAGGAAATTCTAAAAATATTTCGTAAATTCGTGCCCCAATAATACCAAAGAGAACCAAATAAAAACTAAGATCCCAAATTTTTTCA
>Ga0302207_1000133_pt1 | contig 29532 bp, 26 predicted proteins | sample II_Fen_E2_2_FD_198792 | JGI IMG/M metagenome (GOLD analysis project Ga0302207, IMG submission 198792) | Peat permafrost microbial communities from Stordalen Mire near Abisko, Sweden - II_Fen_E2_2 | ecosystem: Environmental > Terrestrial > Soil > Wetlands > Permafrost | place: Sweden: Abisko...
TATTGCCTTTTGAACAAAGATTGAATCACGAGAACAAATAATAACTCTATCTAAAAGATTTTTATCAATTTTTTCAAAGACCGATTCCGTATCTAAAATAATCACTGAAAAAATACTTTGATCTGGTATTTCTTCAATATTTGAAGAAATTATAACTTCACCATCTGATAAAATATTATTAATAGTTCTTCTAAAATAATCAGCCAAATTTTGGTCCTGATCAATAATTAAAATTCTAACTTTTGCCATCTCCCTGTTAATTTATAAATTATTAATGTCCTAATTACTCCCACAAACTATAACATATTATGATAATTAAGTCAATAGTAACGTCAAAATAGGCCTTTTTATTTAGTTATTTCCTTTTTAGTTTTTATCTCTTTGAGTTCTTTTTTAAGTTCTAGCATCTTAAGTTCACGACCAATCATCACCGTATTCATCTGTTCAAGCTCTAATACTTTAGTATTTAAATTTTGAGTCCGTTCTTCTACGGTTTTTTCTAGACTAGCTTTTAAGCCTTCGAGTTCGGCCGTACGCTCTTCTACTTTTTTTTCTAAACTACCTCGCTCATCCTGAAGCTCTTTAGTGCGTTCTTCAATTTTAGATTCTAAAATACCATAAGACTCCTTAAGCTCTGAAGTCATTTCATTAAAAGCTAAACCTAACTGACCGATTTCATCTTTGCTTTTTACTTCGACTTGTTTACTTAAATCGCCAGCCGCAATTTGTTTAACTACCTCCACGATTTTATTAAGTGGTATCAACACAATTTTTCTAGTAGAAAAAATCATTAAAATAATAACTAAAGATAAAATAGTTGTTAAAATTATTAATGATGAATAAAGCTGAGATTTAAATAAAATTTCATTTTGACGTTCAATAAACTCAATTCTAACCTTAACTGATAAGAAATCTTGACCGAAACCAACCATTAAGTTGGAATTATTATAAATTCTAAAATGAATCTTTTTAGGAACAATAGTATTACTGCTATCTGAGTTAAATTGAGTAAAATTGTCTAAATCAAATTCTGTTTTTTGATTAAGTAAATTTTCTTTTAAATATTTTTCAATCAACGAACTAATGGTAGCCTGATCAAATATAGAAGTTAAACTAGGATTGTTATAATTTTCCAAAAACTGTTTATTTTCAGTATTAACAATCACTACATTCTGACCTTCTGGGTCAGTTTTCTGAATAAAGTTCAAAATAGTTTGAGTGGTATTAGGATTACTCTCGGCTAAATTAACTTCCGCATCTAAATTAGAAAAAAATAAACTAGAATTATTTTCAAACGACTCCCGACCTAATTCCAAAAACTCTTCTTTAAATAACTTTAAATTATCTGCCTGACTTTTTTGCAAAGCGACAATAGAATTAGCCGTGAAAGCAGCGGAAACCATTAAAAAGCTAAGTACTAGTAAAAGAGTAAGTTTTCGATTAATATTCACAAATTTATTATTATTTATCTAATTTTTTGTTCCGCTAAACCAGCAACTAAATCAACGTTAGAACTATCAATCAAACCAACGCCAGTATTAATATACAAACCAGCAAAACCATACTTCTTAGTTAAACAAGCTTGTAAGACTGGTAAATAGCCTTGAAGATAAGGTTGTTGATCAAGCACTAAGCCAACATAATTATCTTTAATACCGGCTACGGTGCCAACCGATAAATCAAATCCGGCAACAATTAGTTCACCAGGATTTTTACCTAAATTTTTAAGATGAGTTGCAATTGAAGCAGTTAATTGTCCGTGATCAGTAATAATTACTTTGGTATTTGGATAAGCAATTAAAGCATCAGCGATCATCTTTTGAGCAGCAGTGGAATTGGCATCCTTTTCAACCTCTAGCGGCATTGCTATTTCATGAACAACTAATTTAGTATTCTTAAGACCATCGATTTCCCCTTTAGTTCTTTCATAACGACTAGGGTTTAAAGCTGGGTTTACGCCGAACACAATAGCTTCAGTGCCTTCTTTAACATTATATTTACGAACGGTAGCGTTAGCCACCATCAAACCAGAATCATAAACAGCTTGGCCAACATAGCCAAAGCCCTGACTGGCGTATTTAGTTCTGATATCTGTTAAATCAACATTTTGAGAGGTGACAATAATATTTTTTCGTTCAGCCTCATCAATCAAGGAGCTTAAAGCTTTAGTGCCTGGATGACCCATTACGGCAATAGCATCTGGAGCTTGAGAAATTGCATCAATAAATTGACTAACCATAGTGCTGGAATTCCAATCGGAATAAACATATTGCACTTTGGCACCTAAATCCGACTCAGCCGCTTTAGCACCACCAGCGACGACACTAGCAAAACTATCATTCTCATTACCACCAGTAAAGAAAACTACGTTAACACCGCTACACATTTTACTATCACTAGAGACAACTTGCTTAATGGCATTTTTAGAAACATACCAATAAGTAAGTGCTACGGAAATGGCGATAACTACTACTCCGATAGGAATAATAAGTTTCCACAAACTTTTGCTTTGAGATTGAACAGTTGGATTTAGATTGTCCATATTGTTAATAATTTTTTATATCTATTATTAGTATATTATACCATCTAAAAAATTTATACTCCAATTTTAAGCTTAACATTTTTCATCACAGAAGCTCTCATTTGGTTCACCTAAAATACTATAAATATTACTACCAGGCTTATAAATGATTAAATCATCAGCATTCATTTCCCAATTTTTCTGAATCACATCAATAATTCGCCAAGATTCTAAAACTTCTTCTCCAGAAGCAAATAAACTATGATCAGAATTAATGGCATTAAATAAAACTTGCTCGTAAGCCTCTGGAAATGAATCGTAATGTTCGCCAAACGCAAACTTTAAAGGATGTTTATCAACTTGATAATCATAACCTGGTTTTTTTGACCACAAACATAAATCAACGCCTTCATTTGGTTGCAATCTTAAAACTAATTGATTAGCCTCATAACTCTTATCTTTTTTATAAGATATCTTAACGCCAATGAATTTATCATCCAAAGATTTTCCCGTAGTTAAAATTATTGGCACCCCTTCCCACTTAGAGTCAGTTGATTCTAATTTTACAGATACAAAAGTTTCAACTGTACTACCAATATTATTTACTTCTTCTTGATAACCAAGATATTGTCCTCGAGTAACATCAGTCTCGTTTGCTAATTTTAAAGACCGTAGGGCCTCCAAACGTCTACCAGGAACATCCGCCAAACTTCTATCATCTGGTAAATCCATTAGAACTAAGGCTGCCAGTTGTAATAAATGACTTTGAACCAGGTCTCTTAAAGCACCTGTTTGCTCATAAAAAACACTTCGGCCTTCAATACCGATTGATTCTTGAGCAACAATTTCAATTTTTTCAATAAAATTTTTATTCCACGTTTGCTTAAACAAAGAATTATTTTGACGAAAAATAATAATATTTTGAGCGGTCTCTTTAGCTAAGTAATGATCGATGCGATAAATTTGATTAGACTCAAAATGTAAATTAATTTCTGCTGTCAGTTCCTGAGCACTAGCCAAATCAACACCAAAAGGTTTTTCTAGTAATAACTTAGTGTCTTTAACTTTAGAAAGACCAGACAAACCTAGTTGTTCAATAATTGGTCTAGAAATTTGTGGCGGTACTGAAAGATAAAACAGTCTTTGAGCTGGTTCGCCAAAATCTAATTCTATCTTTAATAAATGTTCTGCCAATTTAAGATAGTCATCAGTTTCTGTTAAACCCATTTCAAATAACTCCAAATTATTTTTTATAATATCAGGATTTTTTGTTTTAACTAATAAATCGGAAATATCCGTATTTATTTTTCTAGTCACACCGACTATCTTAAATTTATCAGGCAGTCTGCCAGCTTCAGCGATTTTAGAAATAGCTGGTAGTAATTTTCTTTTAGATAAATCTCCGGATATGCCAACAATCACAATGATAGTGGCTTGATTATTTTTTTCCATATATTTAAGTGATTCTATTTTTTAATATACCCCAGGGGGGTGTATATATAATATGCCTATCGCTAAACAATGTCAATTAAAAACAAGGTTTTTAACCTTGTTTTTAGCACAACTACGCATCTTCAAAATTATCATTAAACTGACTATTATATAAAGAGGCATAAAAACCTTTTTGACTGAGTAATTCGTTGTGCGTTCCCTGTTCAACAATATTACCATCGTTCATAACCAGAATTAAATCAGCTTCACGAATTGTTGATAAACGATGAGCGATAACAAAGCTAGTTTTACCAGCCATTAAATTATCCATGGCTTTTTGAATTAAGAATTCTGTTCTAGTATCAACCGAACTAGTAGCTTCATCTAAAATTAACATCGGTGTTTTAGCCAACATCGCTCTCGCAATAGTTAGTAATTGTTTTTCACCTTGAGAAATATTATCAGCTTCTTCATTTAATTCTAAGTCATAACCCTGAGGTAAAGCTTTAATAAAATGATCAGCATGAGCCGCTTTAGCCGCTTCAATTATTTCTTCATTAGTAGCACCTGGCTTACCATAACTAATATTCTCGCGAATAGTGCCATTAAATAACCAGGTATCTTGTAAAACCATACCAAACATTTTTCGAACTTCACTTCTTTTTATATCCCGAATATCAATGCCATCAATTTTAATTGAGCCTTGATTAATATCATAAAAACGCATCAATAAATTTACAATCGTAGTTTTTCCGGCTCCAGTAGGACCAACGATAGCAATCTTCTGCCCAGGTTTAATGGAAGCATTAAAGTTTTTAATAATATCCTTATCTTTGCTGTAACCAAAGACTACATTAGTAAATTCTACTGCCCCTTTACCACTAGGCATAATAAATTTTTTATCAGTTTCGTTTGACTCTTCTTCTTCGTCTAAAAATTCAAAGACTCGTTCAGCAGCGGCAGCGGTTGATTGCATTACATTGGCAATATTAGCAGTTTGAATAATTGGTTGATTAAATTGATTAACATATTGAATAAAAGCCTGAATATCACCAATTTGAATCACGCCCCTAAGAGCCAACCAAGCACCAACGACAGAAATACCAACAAAACCAAGATTACCAACAAAAGTCATAATTGGCATCATAAGACCGGATAAGAACTGAGACTTCCAGGCACTATTATAAAGTTTGGCATTAATATTTTTAAACTTCTGAACTGAACGTTCTTCCCCGTTAAAAATTCGCATCACATTATGACCAGCATACATTTCCTCAACGTGACCATTAATTTCACCCAACGAATCTTGTTGTTCTTTAAAATAATGTTGAGATTTTTTAACAATAAATCCAATTAAAACAAAACTAAGTGGCACTAAGATTATAGACACTAAAGTTAGTTGCCACGAAATATAAAACATGATAATCAAGATACCAATAATCAGTGTGAGTGAAGTCAAAATTTGCGTTAAACTCTGATTTAAAGTCTGACTAACAGTATCAACATCATTAGTAACACGAGATAAAACTTCACCAAAAGTTCTTTTATCAAAATAAGACAATGGTAAACGATTAATTTTTTCCGAAATATCACGGCGGAATCTATAAGTAATTTTTTGAGTGACACCGGTCATGATAAAACCTTGAATATAACTAAATAAAGCACTCAAGATATAAAGTACTAATAATTCTAAGGCAAAAAATTCTAATTTAGAAAAATTAATCTGCGGTCTTAAAGCTGGCGTATCAATAAAATTATGGCCATATGAATTCATTCGAATCAAATCGCCGATAATCTGATTGGTCATGTTACCTAAAATCTTCGGACTAAAAATAGCAAATAAAGTACTGGCCACTGCAAAAATAAAAACTAAAATTATCTTTCCCCAAAAAGGTTTAAGATAAACAACTAATTTTTTCATGGTCACGGAAAAGTTTTTAGGCTTCTCTACCAAACCCATGCCAGGACGACTACCGGGTCCCATTGGCATCGGATTTTTTACTTGTTTAATACCAGTATCTAATTGTGTTTTATCATTTTTCATACTACAAAGCAGTTAATTCTTTTTCTGATAATTGAGAATAAGCTATTTCCTTATACACATCACAATCTTTAAATAATTGTTTATGAGAACCAATGCCCACAATTTTACCATTATCTAAAACGATGATTTTTTCAGCATTTAAAATAGTAGAAATTCTTTGAGCAACAATTAAAACTGTTTTATCTTTACTCTTAGTTTTTAAGGCTTGTCGTAAAGCAGCATCAGTTTTAAAATCCAGTGCCGAAAAACTATCATCGAAAATATATATTTCTGGGTTCTTAACAATTGCCCGAGCAATTGATAATCTTTGTTTTTGACCACCAGAGATATTAGCACCACCTTGAGCAATTGGGTCTTCAAATTTAGCTTCTAAATTTTTAATAAATTCTTCCGCCTGAGAAATTTCCGCCGCATTTAAAACCTCATCCTCACTTGCTTCTGGTGCTCCATATTTAATATTAGAACTAACAGTTCCTGAAAATAAAACCCCCTTTTGTGGCACATAACCAATCTTCTGATATAAATCACTTAAATTATAATCACGAACATCAACGCCATCAATTAAAATTAAACCGGAACTAACATCGTAAAATCTTGGTACTAAATTAATTAAAGTAGATTTTCCAGAACCAGTTGAACCAATGAAGGCGGTGGTTTCTCCAGGTTTGGCGATGAAAGAAATATTTTCTAAAACTGGCGTACTAGCTCCAGGGTAAGTAAAAGTTACGTCTTTAAACTCAACTACGCCATTACCAGAATTTTTTAAAGAGTTAGCTATTTTAGGATTCTTAATAGTTGGTTCGGTTTCGATTACTTCACTAATACGTTCCGCTGAAACTGAGGCTCGCGGTATCATAATGAAGACAACGGAAATCATTAAGAAAGACATAATCACCTGCATCGCATATTGCATAAAGGCAATCATATTACCGATTTCTAAACCACCTGAATTAATTAAGTGAGCTCCCATCCAAACCACCGCCACTGAAGTAAGGTTCATAATTAACATCATTGATGGCTGCATAATTACCATTAGACGATTTACAAATAAATTAGCTGAAGTTAAATCAAGATTAGCTTGTTCAAATTTTTCTTCTTCAATTTTTTCATTGCTAAAAGCTCGAATAACCCGAAGGCCAGTTAAATTTTCTCTAGTAACTAAATTGAGGCGATCAACTAATTTCTGTAAAATTTTGAACTTAGGCAAAGCAACGCTAAACATTACTGAAATAATACTAAGTAAAACAATAACCGCTAAAGCAATAATCCAAGATAATGACGGAGCTAAGTGATAAGCCTTAACAATAGCCCACAATCCCATAATTGGTGCCTGTAAGACCATTCTTAATAAGAAAACCATTACCGTTTGAATCTGCTGAATATCATTAGTAGAACGAGTAATTAAAGAGGCGGTTGAAAATTTATTAAACTCCACCATTGAAAAACTTTCGACACGAGCAAAAACTTTATTACGGACATCGCGACTAAAACTAGCCGATATTTTAGATGATAAATATCCCACACCAATAGTACAAGCCGCACCCACTAAAGCAATTAAAAGCATTAGGAGCCCGTTATAAAAAATCAAACTATTATTAGATTTTATAATGCCGTCATTTATAATCTTGGCCATGTAATCTGGCAACTCCAAAGTTGAGGCTACTGTACCAAAAATCAAAATAACCATGAGCATTATTTTGAGAGTATAAGGTTTTAAATATTTAAAAAGTTTTAACATATTAATTAATCTTTAAAATAATCTTCAATAATATCAAGCAGAGCTTCATAGCCATTTGGTTTCATAACTTCAATGAAATTATCATGTTGATGGGATTTATTGTTTATACCAGCATCCCAAATTTGATATTTCTCAAGGAATTTTTCATAACTCAGAAGTTGACCATTAAAATAAGCAGCTGATTTAAAAGTCTTAAAAGCTTCTTCCATATTACCACCATTAGCAATAATCCACGCCTCAACACCGCCACCACCAAAACCACCATGCTTCCCTCTCTTGTAAGCATTCTTATTTTTTAATAACTCCTTAGTTAAAATCATATTAGCTAAAGTCTGTTCGTAGGCAACAAGTCCATAATTATTTTTTATATAATTTAACTTGTCAGAAATAGTATCGTGGGTGCTGTATTCATCTAAGACAGCTCGACTAAAAAGACAGATATCTAAATCAAAAGGTTTTTCTATTGGATAATTACCGATAGCTTTGACTCCTTTAACTCTAAGCTGATAATAAACTTCGTCTTCTTGATAAAAAATTTCGCTATCAAAACTTAGAATATTTTCAATAGCCAGCGCGATTTCAGTAACTCTAGAAAAATCTTTCGCTTCTAGTTTTAAACTAAAATCTAAATCAAAATTTTCACGAACATTGGTTTGTCTCTTAGTGGAACCAATATCCAGTAAACTGCTGGAGTCAACTTTTAAACTTGATAGAACTTCCTTAAAAGAATTTGATACAACTTCACTTAATTGAGTAACGTATTTATTATTATCAGAAATTTCGCTTATTAAACTAGTTATTCTTGAATAATATTTGTCAGTACTAATTGTTGGTTTAAAAATTAATTCCTGCTGACTAAACTTTTCTAAACCAGCAAAAGCTTTAGAATACTCATTGTACATTTCTAAACTAAAAATTAGTTCGCCAGACTCACTGATAACTGGTAAATAAAAACCATTTTGAGCAATCTCTACAAACAACTGCTCTAACTCCCTAGCTTTGGTTAAGATTATTCGATCTCTAACAATTAAAAACTTAATATCGGTACTCGAGAAACCAGTTCTAAGTTCATAATAATCACCTATAGTTTTTAAATGCTGATCTTTATTATTTCTCAAAACTAGCAATACCTCGCCATGACTCGATTGTGTTTTACTAAGACTAATATGAAACGGAATATCATTAAAATCAGAACTTTCTCCTAATAATTCTTTAGCTAAACAACCATTTCGCAAAATACTTTGAATATTTTTCAAGTTTACTGCTTTTATTAAATTATCTGTTTCTATTTTTAAATTATCACTTAAAATGTTTTCTCTAACTGATTTATCTATTCTAATTAAATCTTGATAAATATCATCATTAGCTCCATACAACACCTTAAAGGCGCCGTATATCTTTTCTGACAACGAAATATTACCAACAAAGATAGTCTCTATTTGCTTATAATCTTCAAGTGGTTGTTTGGATTCTAATAGCTGAGTTAGTAAAGGAATTTTTAAAAACTTAATATCATAAACCGATGAATCATTAATTAGACAAAAAATATCTAAATAAATTTTTAGCTTATCTAATGAGAGCAAAGATATTTTTTTACTATTTGTGATAACGAATTCTTGAATTTCAGGAACATCTAAATAATTTTTAAATACCTCGAATAAATCTTCAGATAAAAGATCCTTAATAGTTTGACTAGAGACTGCCGGAAGAATACGATTAGCACTATCTTTAGACCAGTATCCAATTAATTGCAATAGTTCCAATATTTTTGCTGGACCAGCTTTATATAGTTCTACTGCTGGACCAACTAATTTCATATCAAAATTAAATGGAACTTTACTTCTACCAGCAATTACCAAACCGGGGGTACTCAAAAATTCCGTAACTCTTACTTTTAAACTTTTGCGTACCAAATTATTAACGCGATCAATTTCAGCAAACTGACGTAAAACAATAAATTTATTGACGTAATTATGTCCGTTGGCTTCTAAATAATTTATGAATCCCAAAAATTGCTTACATTCTTTTACACCCATTAATCTTAGCTCCGCTAAACGAACAATATCTCTATAAGTTAATTTATGAGTTTTTAAATACTGTTCCTGAGTTTGAGAAATTATAGGAACACAGTTTAATTTAGGTTTTGTCTTAAGTTCAATAATATTTAAACTAGAAATTACTGGATTACAAACAAACTCCTTAATCTTTTGATTAATATTTTTTGGTTTTTCTGGTAATGGCCTCTCTTTTTTTGGTAATTGATGAAAATCTTTTTTTTTAAACTCTACAAACAACTCCGCAAATTCTTCCTCACTATAAAGTGCTTGAGCATCAATTAAAATTTTAGAAATATCATCAGTAGACTTTTTATTATATTGATCACGATATCTTTCCACTAAAACTCTAAATAACTGAGTAATAATATCTTTAGGTGGTGAAAAAAACTCCAAACCATTAATTACTTTTAGTTCTTGAACTAAAGCCTGGTCAGATAAATAACAAGGCTCAGCAAATCTAATTTCTACTCCAGAAATAGTTTTATAAACTGGGGTCACCGAAAACTTTTTCTCATTTTTTATATAAAGATCTAATTTCCAACGCTTAGTATTTTTTAAAACCGAATATGACAAACTCCAGGCATCACCAAGCCAATTACCATGAATCTCGCATAGTGTCTTTAATAAGTTTTCTATTTTAGCAAAGTCATCATTTAAAACATAAACATCAACATCGTGATTTTCTCTAATGAATTTACCAGTAAGCCCCGCTACTCCAATACCACCAAAAACCCAATATTTAATATCATTCTTAGTAAAAAGTGGTAATATTTCACGAAAAACAACCAGTAGGTGCTGATTTAAGTTGTTTTCTAGTTTGTTCACTGATTCAATCATATAAAGACTTAAAACAATAAGTTAATTATAGCATTTATCGACTAAAGTAAAACTAGATAATAAAAAAGGCCTAAATTATCGATTATTCGATGATTTAGGCCTTAAAGTTCCATAAGAGTTTTGATTCTTACCTTTTGTTTAATTGATCCTTAATTTTTTCTCCAATTTCTCTGATTGCCTTTCTAACTGGAGCTCTGTATTCTTCGGGATAATCAACTAAAGTGTTTTCCAGCTCTTCTTCAAGCTCTCTATAAGCAACTAAATATTCTCTATCTTGTTGATCTTTAGAGATAGTACTTAAAAAAGATTCAATAATTGATCGTTCTTCCTGATTGCCAATACTCTTAGCTAAAGCTAAACCGAGCAAACCGTCATTATCGTCAATATTTTTTCTTAAAGCTTCTATCAAAACCTGAGAATGTTTTGATGTTTTCAAATCGTTAAGTAATTGAGTAATTTTGTTATAGTCTATTTTTCTTAAAACTAATTCGAAATATTTATTCAGCATGATAATAATTTCTGAATCAATAATTTCCGGCTTCATTTTTTCCAAAATAGCGATAAGTTTTTTTACTGAAGTTCGTTTAACGAAACACTGATAAAGCTTAATTTGGTTTTTAGCCAAATTATTTTTTCTGACACTAATTACGGAGATAACGACAGAAATAGCGACAATAATCGCACCAATAAAGAGACTTGTGTTCATTTTTACTATTTTTTAAAGATTAATTTATTTTGATTAATTACTAAGGCCATATAATCATACGAACTTGGTAATTAATCAAAGTTAATCTTGTTTTTCAAGGACCTAATACAACAAAAAAAGTATACCATATTAGTATACTTTTGTCAATTAATGGTTATTTTATTTAATTAATTTAGCTAATGTCTGAGGCAATTGATCACACAAATCTTCGCTATTATAAAAATGTCTTCTAGTTTTAAACAGCTCATGACTGGCCCGGTCAGTGGCAAATAAGGCGGCCTGGGCTGACAAACTGGCTGAGTTCTTACAAAATAAAGCCGCCATTAGTCCAGACAAAACATCGCCACTACCACCCTTAGCCATACCAGCATTACTAATTTTATAAGTGATAAGATTCCCTTCCGGATCAGCGATCAGGTCGGTCTCACCTTTAAGAGCAATACAACAATGATAACGTTTAGCCATAGCTTGTAAATTTATAGCCGTTGGCGTCAGTTCAAAAACTTTTTTAAATTCACCATGATGCGGTGTTAAAATATGATGCGAGTCTAATTTGGCTTTTAACTTATCATCTAGAACATTTAAAGCATCCGCATCTAAAATCGCTTTGCTTCCTGAATCTAAAACTTGTTTGACTAAGCGATATGTTTTTGGCGACTGCCCTAAGCCTGGACCAACTAAAATGGCATCAGTCTTCACTTCACCAATTTTTGACACTGGAATAAATTCAGCCGTCTTCTCTTTTAATTTCATCACCAAAGTTTGGTTATCTTTAGTTGAAAGAATATAAATCAAACCAACAACTCGTGAAGCGATTTTAATGGCGTATATTAAAGAACCGTGGTATTTATCTGAGCCAGCAATAATAAGTAAACAACCGTTTTGTCTTTTATTGGAACTAATTTTTGGTTGATAGAGCTGATGAAAAATACTAGCCGAAATTTTTTTATCCATAAAATTATCCTTAATCAAAATTATACTAATATTATAGATTTTATATTGATAAATAACAAACAAAAATCCCCCAAAATTTTTATTCTGGGGGATAAAATACATTTTTTTAAAAGTTGATATCTGGCGTAACTACGCACATACCTGAACCATAAGCATCGTGATAATCAATTTTTACACCACTCATAAAAGAAAAATAAAGTATTTCTCCAAATGATTTAGCATTACAGCCCAATAAAATTTGATACTCTCCATTTAGCTTGTTTTTATAAACAGCAATATAAGATTTACGAGTTTTCATAAAAATTTCATCCTTAACCTTGTCTAAAGCTTCATAATCAGAAAAGGCTAAGCATTCAATAGGTACGTTTAATATTTCACCTAAAGTATCGATAATTAACTTTGGTGTTCCCATCGAAGTGGTCGTGAAAATAGAAATTTTTATTCCAACGCCAACCACGGAATTCTCTGGTGGCAAAAAATCTATCAAGCGTTCTTTTTGTTCGATTGGTGGTTGTCCAATAGTTTCTTTCTGTTCAACTGGTACTTGTTCAATAGTTTCTTTTTGAGACACTAATTCCGATAAAGTTGCTGATTTTTTAAAAAACAACTTAAAAAAGCGATTAAGTAATAATTTGAGCTTGTTCATGACTTAATATTTTTTGTGGTTTATATTTGATTTTAAAGTTCTATAGTAAAAGAATATACCACGATTGATACATTTTTGTCAAAAAATAAATTGGCTATTTCATTATAAGCAAAACTGTAAAAGCTAGAGTCATTAAAACAAATAGGCCCATGCCTGTGAAAAACAACAATTTTACTCCCTCTTTTTTATAACCATCGAGATAAAGCATAACTGGTTTCCCTAAAACTAAGCCTCCTACTACTAATGCGGAAAAAACAAAAAGCATTAAAGCGGCTACTGGCGTAATAATTTTTTGGTCAGCTTTGCCAAACCAATTACTGGCCTGACTAAAGAAAGTGGCTAGTAAAAAGATATAAACAAAAACACCAAAAGCATGAACTGAGCCCCACTTAATTAAAGTTGAATTTTTCATATAGTTATAAATAATTTTATATAACTATTATATCATGAACAAATAAAAAAGGAGGTTTATATTTAAAACCTCCCCTTAAGTCTAGGCACACTTTTTAAAAAAGAGCCTTTTTTTGTTCCCAGAGTCTATCTAATTTTTTAGATAATTTCTGATTATACAAATAACCGATAACTAATGCGACTGCAAAAAGTGAATAGGTAATGAGTATTTTTGTAGCGGCCATCTGATCGTGTTTGATGTCAAACACAGGGTTATTTACCGCCTCCATTATCGCTCGGACATATATCCAAATTACGATAATAATAGCCGGGAAAAAAGAGGCACCTAAATACCATTTCTGATTGCAAATCTTGGCTTCTTGGCTTGCGAGTCTTTCAATTTCTTTTGAATTCATGATTTCTATTTTTGAAGATTATTTTAATTTGATTAATAACTAAATACACCATTTTTCTGATGAACTTGGTAATTAATCAAATTTAATCATGTTTTTTAAGGACCTGATACGACGAAAATAGTATAACATATTGATGTAATTTTGTCAATATAATTTAAAAGAAAAAAGGAAGTCTATTCTCAGACTTCCTTTTAATAAAATATTAATACCTAAAATCTCCAAAAGGAGTGCTAAGCCATACTTGGTTAGACTCCCCTTCTCCTTTTACCACTCCACCCAAATGATACTGTTCTACGTTACATATTCTGGATGTCTCAGCGATTGCATCATGGAAAATATCATTATTTTCTCCAACAACATCAATTCCAATTCCACAATTAAAGCTACGGTACATGTTTTCCCATTTCTCGCCACTTTCGCTTTGAATTAATAAAAAGAACGGGGGTGGTGTTGGCATATTTTTTACATAAATTAAACCACCACTACCAACATGAGAAATTTTTGTTGCTCCGCCTCCAGTATTCATACTAATACCATGAAGCATATGCAAAGAGTTCTTTTCTTTCAAAATCGAAATCAGAATTTTAATAACAATCGCCCACTGACGAGTTGGCGAAAGCAAAGCTTCTCCGACAGTCATACTATTTGGTTCACCAGAATAATCACTGTCAAAATAATGTTTACCAGTATAAAAATCACCATCTCTTTTCAGAGCAGGATATAATTTATTATACTCTGTATGCATTAAGCAACTACGAGCCAAAGTTAAACCGTTAGACATAATTCCGGAATTTGGTTTTTCTTCCCAAGCAGCTTGTCCATCACTGGCAAATCCAAAAATAATATCACCAGCATCAATATTGCCAGCTACCAAATCGGATTTATCAGCCCAGGCAGTAATTGCAATATCGAAAACACCGGATTTAACTTGATCAGGTAAATCAGCTGTTTCGCCACCTAAAAATTTAAGATTAAAATCATGTGCTTGATAAATTTCTCTTAATTCCAGTAAGCGAACGGCAACCGCCTTCATAACTACTTTTTTGAGCTCCGATGGTAAATTCAGATTGAGAACATCTGTAATTATCCACGGACCAAAAACGAAACCGCTAGCGGCAATATCACCGCTGTTCATAGACAAAGCGTCATCAGCCATGCCAGCAAAAACCTGTTCATTGCCGGTTTCCAAATAATGAATCATGCGTTGAATAAACTTACTACCATCACCATCTTGATGTTGAGTTAAAACACGATTTTCACAAAACGGGTCAGTGATAATATTTACAAAAGCGCCTTGATATTCATTATCAATTAACTTTGCAAAAATATCTCTAACTGATTGCTTACTAGGGTCAATTCCCAGTTTTTCATAAAGACTGTCAGACATTTTGCCTCCTTTTTTAAATTGTTTATATTGTTAAAGAAAATTAAATTCTGCTCTTATACTAATTATAAAATTGATTTTTGTCAATAAAGGTACAAAAAAACCCGCTTTTTATCGCGGGTATTTTTTAAAGTGTTTCGATTTTTTCAACAATGATGTTATAAAGATCATTGAAATCTTTATATTCCTTAAACTCGAAATTTGGTGAAGGAATTCCTAAAACCAAACGAGTTACTTTGGAATCAAAGCGGGCAACTGCCAGGGCTGGCATTTTGCGGTCTTCAATTTGAACCGCTAATTCATACCCTAAACCGATTGAGGCCTCATCACAGACAGCGATAAAAAGGTCACAACCACGAACACAAACATTAATGTCATGATTGTAAACATCTTGAGCGGTGCCATTTACTAAACCGATAAATTCAAGGACATCACAAACTTCTCTTAATCTTTCCTTTAAAGTTTGGATATTTTGCTTAAACTCTTCGGGGGCTTTTGTTAAAGCACAACCAACATACAGAGAAAAATCTTTTTTCATTCCCTGATACTTTTTAAGTTAAACAAATTTTAAAATAACAAGAAAAATATACCAATGTATTACATTTTTGTCAATTATTTTAAACTCTAGAAAGAAAACCGAATTAATTAACTACTCAAAGACTTAACTAACAAAGAGACTTGTTTTGACACTTCTTCTATCTCTTTTTTAGATAAAATAACTCTAGGCTCTCCTACATTATTTAAATCTCCAATAGGATCAGCTGGAATCAAATGATAATGAACATGTTTTATACTTTTATTTGAATCATCTCCCTCTCGAACCAAAATAGTAAAATTATTATATTTTAGTTTTTTTAATACTTTTGTTCCAATCTTAATTAATTCATCAATATCTTTTCTTTCATTTGCAGAAATATTAAAAAACGATTCTTTGTGTTTCTTAGGTATAACTAATAAATGATGTTTATGATAAGGTGCCTTAGCATAAGTCAAATAAGCATTTTTATTTGATGCCAATAGTCGATTTTCAAAATCACAAAATGGACATGTTTCCATTTTTTTTAAATAATTATCGTAAAGCATATGGTTATTTAAGACTGCTAAGAGAGTAAAAAATTTTAACTAAGCAATAAGTAAATCTTTTAATTCTTGTAAATTATGTATTATAAAATTTGGACCATTACTAATCAGTCTAGTTTCGGAAGTAAATCCCCAAGTTACGGCCACAGTATTGATATCAACTAGTTTGCCTACCTCTATTTCATGATTAGTGTCTCCAATTATTACTGTCTCTACTTTATTAAAGTTATATTTACTAATTAAATTTTTAACTGACTCAGTCTTATCATGGACATTGGAAATAACTTCTAAAAATATTCCATCTAAATCAAAAGTAATAAGTTCTGAAGTTATTGTCTCAACTAAATCAGAACTAATAACAACCATCTTAATACCATTAGTTTGTAATTCTTTAATTAACGCAGCAATATTTTGATAAGCTTTGGGAATGCGTTCCATAATCGCCTTTTTATAAACTACTGCCTGCTGTTCGTTAGAGAGTGTTGGTAAATATTTATTATAGAATACCATATGTGGTTGAACCCATTCTTCTTTTAATTCCTCTAAGGACATTTGGCTAGCACCAAAGGACTGAAATACTTTATTAACAGCAAAAAGATGGTCATCCACAGAATCTTTAATTACACCAGACCAATCAAATATAATATTTTTTATCATACTTACTCATTACTTTTTATTAACATAAGGATATCATATCGTTCTAAAGTGATAAACTCCCTACAAAAAATAGCCCTAAAATAGGGCTATTTAAAAGTGCGGAGAGTAAGGGGCTCGAAAATGAGTTTGGCAAGTTTAAAAAACTTAAAAAACCCTAATAAAATTAATTATTATACTGTAAATATTGGTTTTTAGTAAAAATGAGCTTTGATCTCAGGTTATCTGGTTTATCGCGTTTTTATCTCATTTCGGTCACAATTCCGTCACAATTTTGTGATGGGGCAATACAGGAAGCAGGGGGTAAAATTAACAAAAATAGTTAATATAAAAATATTAATTAGTTTCCACCCCAAACCACTTCACCTTTTTTATTAAGGACTGCGCAATTACCAGCTGTTACATCAGGCATTTTATAAACGCCCTTAACTCTGTTTTCATAAATACCTATTAAATAACTTGTATCAAAATAACATTTTGTAGTCATTCCAATGGAAATCTTGGCAGTAGTAATGTCCTCTTCTTTTACTTTTAAGGCTTCGGCTATCTGCAGATCACTTAATCCAGATTCTGCTGCGCTTGCTTTCATATATGCCAACATTCCAGGCGCATATCTTATATTAGTAACATTACTAATATAACTTGAATGTTCACACTTTCCTTTAGAATTTAGGCCAGCTAAAGAAATTGTTTGTGTAATATCTTCAGCGAGAGTAGTAACATTTACACTTCCTGTACTTTCAACAACAGCCGGCGCGCAAGTTTTTACTGCCTTTAAAAAACAATTAAGATCTTTATTGCAATTTATTTTATTACCTAAATTAGGGACTGTTTTGCTAACAATTTTATACTCAATAATCTTATTCAAATTAGTATTAGTGATTCCTAACCCTAATCTTTTCATAGCAGCTAAAGTTGAAGCTCCGTCTGTTAAGTAATTATAGCGGCCATCAGAACTAATATAATAAACATCTCCTTTAGAACCAGTTTGATATAATACTTGACCAATATATTTTTTTCTAAAAGCAGTATTAGTTTTCATGGTTTTTATATCTTTCTCACTCATACTAACTCCTAGAGATTTAAGAGTTTTAAGAGCACTGGTGCCGTCAGTTAAAGCATAACGTTTACCATCATTAGGGTTAACATACCAAAGAGCCTCTTTTGATTCAGTTTGAATTAATATTTTACCTTTGAAATTAGTGGCGGTTGCAGCATTAATGGATGTTAGGGGAATTAATAAAGATAGCACTAACAAAAAAATAATGGCTTTTGATTTCATAAGATAAAATTAATTATTTATGAATTAATTATAGCATTTAGTATATTATTTATAAAATATTTTATTGGTCACAATTCCGTCACAATTTCATATTTTAAGGAGCATTTATTCCGTATTATATAATAAAAATAGGCTAATTTTAGCCTATTTTTTAGATGCGGAGAGTAAGGGATTCGAAAATGAGTTTGGCAAGTTTAAAAAACTTAAAAAACCCTAATAAAATCGATTATTCTACTGTAAATATTGGTTTTTAGTAAAAATGGGCTTTGGTCTCAAGTTATCTGGTTTATCACGTTTTTATACCCTCTCAGTCACAATTCCGTCACAATTTTGTGATGGGCAATACAGGATGAGGGGGGCGATAAAATTGAGTTTCATTAATAAGATGCTATAATTTAAACAATATATAATATTAAAAATTTTTATGGCTCAAGTAATAATTATACTTCTAATGTTTGGGGTTTATTTAGCAATCAGACACATAAATAAAAAAGTAGATAAAAATATAGAATCGACACTAACAGAAGATCCTAAAAAAAAGATAATAAATACTTTTTGGAATATTATAACCTGGCTGGTTTTAATTATTGTAATTTCAGCTGTAATTTTTTATGTTTCTTATTCTATTATTTTTACTTATGCTTGGTCTAATGGGTAGCACAATAATTCTCTGATAAAAAAATAAATTAAATATTTTCTCAGTCACAATCCAGTCACAATTTCATATTTTAAGTAGTATTTATTCCGTGTTATATAACAAAAATAGGCTAATTTTAGCCTATTTTTTAAGTGCGGAGAGTAAGGGATTCGAACCCTTGATACCTTGCGGTATACACGCTTTCCAAGCGGGCGCACTCGACCACTATGCGAACTCTCCAATTAGAGGCAAAGCCTCTTATATTCTATTTTACTAACTGTCTAGCAACTAAACTTCTTAAGCCTTCGATCTGCTTACCTGTGTCATCAATATAATCATTATATGGTCTAGCGCCAACTACTAATTCATCATTAATGAACGTTGTTGGAGCACCATAGACAGAAAACTTCTGAGCATCCGCAGCTACCTGTAACATTATTCCTTGTTTTTTTACATTGGTCAAGCACTGGTTAAATTTTTCCTGATCTAAGCCAATTTGTTTAGCCCAACCATTAATTCCATCTGTGTTTAAACTATTAGCTCTCACTGCTCTAAAAATACCTTCGCGCATATCAGACCATTTATTTTGTTCTGAGGCACATTCAATGGCCATCGCTGCTTCAAGTGAACCAGTCTTCTCTCTAATTACATAAGGACGAACTGCAACTACAACCTGACCACCAAATTTATCCTCTAATTTCTTGATATTTTCAGCATTATCAGCCGAGAAGACATTAGAATAATCTTCGTAAACAACAATTTTAACCGCTGCTCTAGTCGAACCAGAAACTTTTTCATCAGCCGAAATAGTTGGTTGATTAGCTGGGGCATAACTTTCAGCCTTAGCTTCTTTACCTAAATCAGTAATCGCTTTATTGGTATTATTTTGCCAAGCTAGTTTTACTATTAATAAAAAGATAACTAATAGTATTAGAATAATTACCCCACCCCACAAATATGATTTTTTCATTTTTGTCTTCATATAAAATTAGTTTTATTGATTTTAATTTTATCTTCCCAAAGCATTGCTGCTTTAAATAATTTATTTTCAGAATTTCGAGGAGCAATCAACTGTCCAGCCATTGGTAATTTAACGCCATCTTTTTCCATAAGTCCGGTTGGAATAGAAATTGCTTGTAATCCAGCCAAACTAGCACCAGTGACATAAATATCTTCTAAATACATTTCTAGTGGATCATTACCCTTCTCTCCGATTTTAAAAGCTGGATGAGGGGCGGTTGGGGTAAGTAATAAATCAAATTCTTTAAAAGCATTTTCAAAGTCCTGACAAATTAAGGTACGTACTGCCTGGGCTTTTTTATAATAAGCATCGAAGTAACCAGCTGATAATGCAAAGGTGCCAAGCATAATCCGACGCTTCGCTTCTGGACCAAAACCTTGCCCCCTGCTCTTCTTATAAAACTCTTGTAAGTCTTTAGCTTCTTGAGCCTTAAAGCCCCAAGCAATACCATCAAAACGAGCTAAATTAGAACTTACTTCTGACGGTGTTAAAATATAATAAACTGGAATGCCATAATCAGTATAAGGCAATGATACTTCGCCAAAAGTCGCACCCGCTTTTTCAAGTTCATCTTTTACCTTATCGATTGATTCTTTAATTTTAGGATCAAGTCCTTCAGCAAAATATTCTTTTGGCAAACCAATTCTTAAACCTTTAACATCACTATTTATTTCGATAGCTCTTTCGCCTTGATAGGTAGTCGCATCTAATTCATCAAAACCAGCAATTACATTATAGACAGTGGCCGCATCAGCGACACTTTTAGTTAAAGGGCCAATAACATCAGTAGATGAGGTCATAGACAGTAACCCTGAGCGTGAAACTGCTCCATAGGCAGACTTATAACCCACAATACCACAGAAAGCTGCGGGGCAACGAATAGAGCCGCCAGTGTCTGATCCTAAAGCAAAAACACAAAGATCAGCGGCTACAGCTGCTCCACTACCACCAGATGAACCACCGGGCACGCGACTTAAGTCCCACGGATTATGAGTTGTTCCGTAAGCGGAATTTTCTGTCGAAGCACCATGTGCAAATTCATCTAAATTTGTTTTACCAAGTAAAATAGCACCAGCTGCTTTTAATTTTTTAATTACGGTAGCGTCATAAGGAGCTATATAATCTTCTAAAATTTTAGATGAAGCCGTTACTCTAATTCCCTTAGCCATAATATTATCCTTACACAAATAAGGAATACCAAGTAAAGGTAAACGTTCTCCAGCTTTTAATCTTTTATCAGCCTCATCGGCCTCGAATCTTGCTGTTTCCGCACACAAAGTTAAAACCGCATTCAAGCGTTCATTAGTGGCAGCTATTTGTTCCAAACAAGCTTCAGTTAATTCTCTAGCAGTAATTTCACCACTATCTAATTTAAGTCTTGCTTCGGCAATATTTAATCTATTTAGTTCCATAGTAATTTTAATTTAAAGCACCCTTTTTACTTTCACCTGCCCACCAGAGGTTTCTCCTTGAGCTAATGCTGATTGTACCTCTTCTTCACTCCAAGGTTTTACTTCATCCTCACGCCAAGCATTAATTAAACCACCGGTTTGTGAGGTGATAGAAACTTTATCAGTATTTACTTCACTTAATTTATCAACGTAATTTAAAACCGCGGACAACTGCTGACCATACTTCTCTTCTTCTTCAGTTGTTAGTTCTAAGCGAGCTAAATTAGCAATGTGTTTTATTTGTTCAGTCGTTAACATAATTTTTATTTTAAACCAGGCATTTTGTCGCCACCTAAATAAGAAAGCATGGCACCACCGGCAGTAGAAACAAAATCAACATATTCTTCCATCTTGGTTTCTTTTAAGGCTTCAACGGTTTCACCACCACCAACTAAACCATAAGCTTTGCCAGTAGAACGAGCCGCCACAGCGGTCGCGATTGCTAATGTTCCATGTTTATAAGACGCTTCTTCAAATTTACCTAAAGGACCATTCCAAACAATCGTTTGAGCAGTTTTAATATAATTAGAAAAAGCCGCGATTGTTTCTGGGCCAATATCAAAAATAGCGTCACTCTTATTTACTTCATCCAAATATTTTATTTTTGGTCTTTTATTTTTACCACGCACAACTACGTCAATTGGTAATAATATTTTATCGGCCATTTTTTGATTCTTAAAAAATTTCTTCACATAAACTTCACTATCAGCATCAACTAATGATTTACCAACTTCAAGTTTTAAGTGTTTAAAGAAATTATTAGCCAGTCCACCACCAAGTAAAATCTTATCAGCTAGTTCATACATCTTAGAAATAATTGGTGCTTTAGTGCTAATTTTAGCACCGCCCATAATTACAATTAAAGGCTTTTTTGGTTTTAAAATTTTATCTAAGTTAATTACTTCACTAACTAATTGAATACCGTAATAAGTTGGTAATAATTTTTTAATAGCACTAATTGAGGCCTGTTTACGATGACAAACTGAGAAAGCCTCATTAACATAAATATCAGCGTAAGCTGCCAAACGTTTCGCAAATTTTAAATCATCCTTAGCTTCCCCCTCATTGAATCTTAAATTTTCTAAGAAAACAATATCACCAGCGATCATCTTAGAAATTGCTTCATCAGCTTTATAACCGACAGTCTCACTGACAAAATTAACTGGTTTTTTTACTAGTTGTGATAAACGACGCGCTACTGGTTTAAGTGATAAAGCTGGTACCACTTTAGCCCCTGGGTCACCTAAGTGAGCCATTAAAATAACTTTAGCACCAGCACCAACTAAACAATTAATAGTTGGTAGTGCGGATTTAATACGATAGTCATCTTTAATTTTTCCATCCTCTATAGGGACATTAAAATCAACCCGTACTAAAACTTTTTTATTTTTTAAACTTTTTAATTTTTCAATTGAACTAAGCTTCATAAAATTAAAATTATTTTGCTTCACCTAAAGTTACTTCAAGCTCGCCGATAACACCAGCGCGATCATAAGTAACGCTAATTGTTTCACCAGCCATATAAGAAGAAATTGTTTCTGCTAAATCATTATTTTGATCAAGTTCTTGATTATTAATTCTAGTGATTACATCACCTTCTAGTAAACCAGCTCGAGCTGCTACTCCACCAGGAATAATGGCTGGATTTTTATCATCACCTTTAAGCCAGGCACCCTTATCAACTTTCAAGGATGGAGCTTTAACAACTGATAAATTTAAATAATTAACACCTAGAGATGGAAATACTGATTTTGATTGAGCGATAAAAGCGCGCCAAGCTGGTAAGAAAGTATAATTAGGACGAACGGCTTTACTGCCATCAACCCAACCTACAAAATCACCACCTAAATTAAAGACTAAAGCATTTTTAAATTCATCACTTAATGAATTAGCAATTTCTAAATGGATATCTAATTTATCAGAACCCAAAACTAAAGCTGGACGTTTTTTAGAAACAATTGAGCTAAGTAAAGTTTTACCATCTGGAGATAATAGGATAATAGAAGTGCCTGGCTTTAAATTATAAGCACCAGTCATCTGTCTAACTGGTAAATTAGTAGCATCTTTTAAATGCACTAAAGAAATAGTGCCATCGCCAGTAATTTTAACAACAATTGCTTTATCTAAAGTATAAATTTTCTTATCATAAGAAACAACTGAGTAATCTTTAATAATATCTTGAGAATTAGTATCCTTAACACCATTTAAAAGCACCCAACCATCATTTGATAAAATTAAACCAAAAGCGTCAGCGGATTCTAAGGCGTAATAATTTTTATTGGTATTATTTTTAAAAGCTGATACTAAAACTGGTTGTAAGGAAGAAGCAGTTTCTTCAATTTTAACATCTTGATTAACTACCACTTTTTTAGCATCACGAATCACTAAGTTAGCCCGGTCATAAACCGAGTTAGCAATATCAACTTCTTTAGAGTCAATTAAAGTCTTTAAATTTTCACCTAAATAAGAACTAGTGATAACTGAAGCTAATCCACCAGAAATGGCGCCAAAAACTAAGGCACAGGAAATAGCAATAAAGGTATTAGTTGGTTTTTTCATATTATTAATTTAGCCAGCGAGCCGTAAGCAGTAAAATCGCTAAACCGGCATAACTTATTATAAGATATAATTTAATTTTTTTAGGTGTTAAAGCTTTTTGCAAATATAAACGAGTCATATTAACAAACAAATAATAAACAATTCCAATCGACAAAGCTGAAACATTATAATTTAAAGGTAAGAACACAAAAACTAAAGCCATTTCAGAAATAAGTAGAGTATTAGTAATGGTAAATTGCCATAAATCTTTGTTGCTAGAATTCTCAATATCTAAATTTAAATAAGATACCGCTAAGATAATAACTATTAAAATTAAAAACATTGGCCAAACAGTCAAACTTAAAAGTGATTGTAAGCCATATAAATCAGCCGCTGCAAAAAAGATTACCAAGAAACCGCCATAGGCTTTAATAATTGTATTATCATCAGCCTTATATAAATCTGGACGGTGCCAAAAATAATAAACGCTTTTAAAATAATTAAATAGAAAAATAGCGAGCGCTAAAAATAATATTTGCACGAAAACCCAGCTAGACTGCAAAGAAATGTAAGTGGTAATTACCACTAAAAAACTGATTGGCAAAATAGCTAAAACCCACCAAGGGGTTTCACGTTCTGGTCGCTTTAGAAAAAAGGTTAAAGCTAAAGTGATTGCTACAGATAATCCTAGAGAAATGTATAAGAATTCTGGAAAAATAAAATAAGCTTGGGCTAATAACCAAATAATAAGCGGGTAAATAATGACGGCTAAACGTGAAAATTTCATAATAAACTAATTAACAAGTGGTGATGAGCTGGCTTCACTTGAAGAAGCGGTTGTTCCCTCTTTCACAACCGAGGTTTCAACAATTGGTGTCGAAATCGGAGTAACTTCAAAATCTTTACCAGAATTAGGTAATAAGTCAATGGTTTTAATTAAAGTTAAATTATCACCACTGCTCTTTAAATCGCTAATCTTTAAGAATTTATTAGAAAAAGTATAAAGAGCATCATCAATATAAAGACTACGTTTAACTGAATTATCAAAGTAACCAATGCCACCCCAATAATCTTGATTGGTGTAATTACCATTATCACTATGATCGATACGACCACGTAATTTAATTTTATTATTATTAATACCAAAAACTAAAGCACCACTAAATTCTACTTTAGCTCCATAAGCCCCACTTCTAAAAGTAGCGGGAATGGAAACTAAATTTTTAGAACTATCAGCTAAGAAAGCTTTATGATCAGATAAGGCAATGGAGTCACTATATTGATCACCAGTTACAAAACTATCTAATTCTTTAGGCGCACTTGGATTAGTGACATCAAATAAACCTAATTTCAAACCTTTATTAATCACGCCACCGCTAGCATTCGTTTCGGTATCACGACCAAAGCCTAATAAAAGATTATCGGCATAAGGATGTAAATAAGTAGAATAACCAGGAATTTTTAATTCTCCTAAAACTTGTGGGGCCTTAGGATCTTTAAGACTAATCGCAAATAAGGGGTCAGTTTGCTTATAAGTTACTAAATAAGCACGGTCACCGATAAATCTAGCTGAGTAAATTTGTTCACCAGAAGCTAAATTTTCTAAAGCACCAACAGTTTGTAATTTATCATCTAAAACATAAACATTATTATAAGAATCTTTAGTAGCAGATTCTAATCGTGACCAAGATTGACTGCGAGTAGTAGCAATTCTAAAATAATTGTTATTCTCATCCATCGAGAATTGATTTAAAACATGGCCAGGAACTTGCCCGGTCGCTTTATACGATAATTGTGAACCATTAAAAGCAATTTTATGAATCACGGTTTTTTCCATCTCTTTCGCTTTAGCAGTCAAAGTCTGCTTAAGTAAAGTATCAATTTCAGTTTGAAGAGCGGTTTGTTCGCTATCGCTTAAATTAACAATGTAAGCCTGAACCAAGTTATAAACTTTATTTTTCTTTTCATCACTGGATAAAATAAAATTATCAACGGCTTCAATTTTATTAATCTTATCCTGATTTTCAGCTGACAAACGAGTTTTTACTAAATCAACTGTTACATCACGTTCAATATCATATTCATTTAAATATTCAGTATAAGTAATGTAAATATTACTTGAAGAAACATATAAATTTTGACTACCGGATAATAAATATACATCTCCAGAAATAGCTTCACTAGCATTTTTAATATTAATCGCCGTAACGGAAGTAAAATTATATGATTGATATGGAATATCAAAATAGAAAACACTTGGAGAATAACACTTAGCTGATAAAGAACATTTTTCAGCCAAAACTTGACCACCATCTAAAACACGAGGTAAAAGAGGTTCGCCGCTAAGATAATTTTGATAATTATTTGTAATAAAATATAAATAATCACCAACAACTCGAGAATCACTATAGTTACCTTCTAAATTAAGATCTCTGATTTGTTTTGGGTTTTTAGGATCAGAAATATCAAAGACTTTTACATAAGTATAAGAACTTTGTCTTTTAAAAGTTTGGTAAGTTTTATCATTAAAGATTTGATTATCATAACCAAAGACAACTAAACGATTACCACTAACATAAAATTCTTGAGGACGAGATTTAAAAGTAATTTTAGTGGTGATAGAAGCGGCTCCAGCTGGTCGAGCTTTAATAATATAAAGATCACTATAATCTAATAGGTAAACGTAATCACCATCAGTCTTCATAATATCTGACTCATCTACGCCAGCTACCTGAACATTAGTAGAAGAATAAGTTGGAGCATTGCTTGTGCTAGCTGATTCTTTAACGGCACCAGCAACGCCAGTCGTAGTGAGAGCATCATTAACTAAAGCACCGCTTTTTACTAAAGAGGTATTATTACTAACGTGTTGAGCTAAAAAAACCTGCAACTCTTCTAAATCTTTAAATTGTTTAATCTCTCCAGAGCTTGGAACAATGCTAGTATTAGTATCCGTTGTGGTACTTGCTACCGGATTTTGGTCGTTAGGAGTAGTAATGACTTTTTTCTTTTGCCACGGAAAAGTACAACCAGTCAAAGTGACTAGCATAATTATTGACAAAATTGAAAATATATAACTTTTTTTGTGCATAGTGTCAAAATAAAATGTAATTTAACGCTTATATTATACCACTAAAAAGTTCAGCAAACAATTAATATATTTTCACTGAAACTCCTGGTTCAAGACGATCAAATAGGTATGGGGCGTCTTTTACACCTAGCCTAATACAACCATGAGACACTGGTGTACCTAAATGTTTTTCACCTTCTTGATAACCATTGGGCCAAATTGGTAATTCATGGATACCAACACCACCAACAATTCCCATCCAATAAGGCATCCACAATTTATATTCCTTAGACCAAGCTTTAACTACTTTATTTCTAATCTTAAATTCTCCTTTCGGTGTCGGCATCGCCGCCTTACCAGTAGAAACTTTAAACTCACGCCACTTAATACCATTTACAAAATAAGATAAGCGTTGCTTTTTTAAATCAACTTCTATTTTTCTTGATAATTTATCGGTAGAACTAGATAAGGGATTATAAGCCCAATCTACCTCAGCTCCATCTTTAAAACCATCACCATCAGAATCAGGATTAGTTGGGTCAGTTTTAAACTTCAACTCTAAGTCATCAGATAAGCCATCTTTATCAGTATCAAGAGGCGCCGCGGCCCTAGAAGGAGCGACCCATAACAATAAAGGGGTGATTATAAGTAAAACTAAAAATAGTTTATTTTTCATGTTTAACGTTTAGTGAATTCACAACCACAGAATTTCTGGCGATAAAAACCTAATTCTTTAGCGAGCTCTTGAGATTTTTTATAAGTATCGTTTACTTGAAAATCACGTTCTAAAAAAGTTGTTTGATATTTAAGAGCAAGCTCTTTAGATATTGCTACTAAAGCCTTGGCATCTTTATAAGGTGAAACTAATAAACTAGTGGAAAAATAATCAAAGTTTTGTTCTTTAGCTATTTTAGCCGTGACCTCTAAACGATCACGGTAACAAATTAAACAACGAGCCCCACGTTCTGGCTCACTTTCAGTGCCCTGCACTTTAGCCAACCAAAGGTCATGATGATATGGTTCAATAATTAAGGGGATTTTATTTTGTTCAGCAATAAATTTTACCCACTTTAAACGAGCCTCGTATTCTTCCTCGGAACATAAATTAGAATTATAAAAATATAAAGTTACTGCAAATTCTGGATTTAAAATTTCTTTAATTAAATAAGCACTACAAGGAGCACAGCAAACATGAAGTAATAATTTAGCTTTTATTTTCTGCTTAGAGGAAATATAAGAAAAAGAAATAACTAAAATTAACATCACCAAAACAATTCCTAACAAAGCTAATACTTTACCTTGGCTTTGTAGAAATAAGCCCGAAAGACCGAATAAAGCTGATAAAAAATAAAATACCAATACGGTTTGTTTTTGATTTAAACCTAAAGCCAATAAACGATGATGCAAATGTTTCTTATCGGCTGTTTTAAAAGGATTTTTGCCAGACAATAAGCGACGTAAGATTGTCCAAGCAACATCTAAAATCGGAATGCCCATAACGAGTAAAGCAATGGCAATTTTACCACCGGAAATAATAGCGAGCACACCTAAGGCATAACCTAAAAATAAAGAACCACCTTCTCCCAAAAAAATAGAAGCGGGATTCCAGTTATAAAATAAGAAACCTAAAATAGCACCCGCTAAAACTAAAGAAGCAAAAGCAATATCTGGTTGATGATATTTAGTCGTTAAAGTAAATAAAAAAATAACAAAAGCACCAATGGTGGACACACCACTAACTAAGCCATCAACACCATCGAGCAGCTTAGTGGTATACATCATGCCCATTAACCAAATAGCGATAAATATTGGCGATAACCAGGCGATAGTTACCAAACTAAGATAGCCGCCAAAAGGATTAGATAATTTGGCAATTTCCACACCACCAATTAAAACAGCCACGATAGCTAGTACTGGAAAAATTATTTGTTGCTTCGGACTAAAATTATATTTATCATCTAGAGTGCCACCAACAATTAAAATTAAGGCGCCGATAAAAAATCCAAGCCAATGTCTAAGTTCTAGGCTGCCTGATAATAGTTGTCCGGAAAATAAAAAGATTACCGCAAAAAAGACAATAAAAATAACCACGCCACCTAAAAGTGGAATGGGTTTTTGATGAATTTTTCTTATAAAATCTGGCTTATCAATAATTTGCCATTTAAGCGCCGCCTTTTTGGCCAGCGGTGTTAAAAGCAGAGATAAAGTTAAGGCTAGAATAAAAGCTCCCAAAAAAATCATATCTTTTTAAACAATTCAGTTTATAACATGCGTCCAGCGGTAACTCCGATTTCTCCGTTACTGCCAATAAAAACGGTATCGCGTCTCTTTAATTTATTAGCTAAAAATAAATTAGCAATTTCATCTTCAACTCGCTCTTGCAAAACACGACGCAATGGACGAGCCCCGAATTTAGGATCATAACCAGCTTTCGCCAAAATAGCAACGCCATCTTTATCGGCTTGAAAATCTACTCCCTTTTCACCCAAACTCTTTTTAATTCGTTTAAGCATTAAAGTAGCAATTACTACAATATTTTCTTCTGTTAAAGGCTTAAAGACTACAATACCATCAAAACGATTAATAAGTTCTGGTCGCATGTATTTATTAAGCTGGTTATCGATTAAATCTTGTTTGATTAAGGCTACATCAATTCCCTGTTTCATGCTTTCTTG
>Ga0302207_1000137_pt1 | contig 29170 bp, 20 predicted proteins | sample II_Fen_E2_2_FD_198792 | JGI IMG/M metagenome (GOLD analysis project Ga0302207, IMG submission 198792) | Peat permafrost microbial communities from Stordalen Mire near Abisko, Sweden - II_Fen_E2_2 | ecosystem: Environmental > Terrestrial > Soil > Wetlands > Permafrost | place: Sweden: Abisko...
ATAGGTTTGTTTCGTAATTGCAGAACTAACTGTAGAAGAAGAATTATTTATTAATGCCCGAAAATTAGAGGCAATTCCCAATTCAAAGAATTGATTCGTTGAATTGTAGAAATGACTCGAATAATTTATACTGAAGTTGTCATTTGATTGAAATTGTTTGCCGGAATTGTTCCTGTTTACAAATCCGCTTTCATTATAATTGCCATAAAATTCTCCATTAATCTGCAATATGGACAAACGTTTCCGGGTATTTATGTAACGCACAAAATTTGGAGTTATCGTTCCATTCATCTGAGTAGAGTATTGTGACTGTGTAGTGTCCAATGCCATTTTAAAATTATCGAAACTATTATTCGTGTTAAAGGATAAATCCAACTGGTTACGAACAATGTCAGGAGTAAAATACTTGCTGATATCGTATTTGTACTCTTGGGCCGAAGTATTAAACGATAATACTGTTAAGAAGAAACAAAAAATAAAACCGGTACTGTTTGTTTTTTTCATGATACTTAATTTTAAAATTATGTTTCTTCTATAAACAATAATTATTCCGTTAATTTTAATAAAATAAAATGAATGAAACAATTATTGTTTGTTAGCTGTAGAAGATAATAATTTTAGAATATTAACAGTACTGGTTTTAGTTAAGTTCTTATTTTTTGTTCAGGTTTTGTCTTGCTTTCAACTCAATAGTTCTGATTTTATCTTTATAGAGGTTATATCCGTTCATTTTTACCACATCCAATGAGGCATCCGAATTATCATCCCAACGTCTGCATAAGTATACTGATTCATATATACGTCCAATCTGGTATTCACGGCTGAAATACAATCCAAGTGCATAATCTTCACCATAACTGGTATTTGGCACTTTTATAGTGCGAAGTATCGGTGTGTAGAAAGCACGTGGTGCTCCCAGTCCGTTTATACGCAGTGCATTGTTTCTTCCATTCTCCGGAGTCCATTCCTTGTGGTCAATAAGTCCGGGGGCAATGGTTTCCATCTTGAAATTGGTCATCGTATACGATCCGATCACCATGGCGCAGTTTTGTTCGTAAAAAGCATTGACAATGGTCTGAAGGGAATCATCGTTTTTATAAACATCATCACTATCCAGTTGAACTGAAAATTTACCACATGCAGGATAATCAACACCTTCATTCCAACAGCCTCCGATTCCAAGGTCAGTCCGTTTAGGTTTAATATGAATCAAACGGCTATCAAGTTTGGCGTATTTTTCTATTATTTCGGTCGTGCCATCTGTCGAGAAATTATCCACGATAATGAGGTTAAAACTAAAAGTTGTTTTTTGGCAAAGGACTGATTTTATAGCATCTTCTACTGTTCTAACTCTGTCGCGAATTGGAATTATGACTGAAGCTTCAACTGGAAAAGACTTTTCTTCAAATGCTATACTCTTGAACTTAGGAGCCAGGTAACCCCCTGTTTTTTTTAAATGATCGGTACAGGCAGCTTCCATTTCAACCTGAACTCCACGATTCTTAGGATCGACATAATCGAAAATCTTTTCACCTGATTTACGGGTGTCGTGTTCAACCTCTGAATAAAGATATTCGTTAATGTGAATTAAATCTGCGAGTTGTGATACTTTTAAACGAAGATCGTATAACCCTGCATGGCAGTAGTCTACAGTAGTAGCTTCAAGGGCTTTCTTCAAATGTTCAGTATTGTAAAATAAAACGGATCCAAAATTAAAATCATCACGCAGACTTCCATCCTGATAATCAATTAATGGTAAATTTGACCGTACGCCATTGGCAATCTGATAATAATCGGAATAAACCAACCCTGCTTTTGTGCCATCAGCGATATGGAAAAAACGTTCCAGGGCATATTGTCCCAATTCAAGTGTAGTATCTTTAGTGTAGACAAGCGAATAAGGAGTGTCTGACTTTTCGGAAATCTTTCGGATAGTTCTTGTGCTATTTATTGAATCTATTTCAATGCACTCGCAACCTTCAACCTTTAAATTAATTCCCGATGTTGCAAGCAGAAATACTGATTTTACAAGTGTCGATTTTAATAGATTTTGAGCAGTTTTTTCAGCCTGAGCTACATCGTTGTATGCTATAAAGCAATTAATTTGTTTCATAAGTAAATTTAAATTATATCTTTAGTTTTATAGTTTAACCGGGTTGTGTGTGTTTTTAAGATATTCAATATGTTTGTTTATAATGGGATATATTGCACGAAAGCTTCAATAGCCTCATAGGATGCTAAGCCCAACTGGGAGTAAAGTTCAGCAGTTGCATGGTTTCTGTCTTCTGACCGTTGCCAGAATAAACGCTCATCATTGCCCATAAAAGGAGCACTCTCCATTTGCGACTGGTGGCGAAGTATCGCGTTTCGTTTATTGCGTAATTCCTCAGGACTGATTGGAACAGCCATTTCAATGTGGTCAATTTCCCATTCTTTCCAGGCTCCACGATACATCCATATCCTGCAGTCTTTCATCCACGCTTCTTCTTTCATTTCATCGATGGCTGCCAAAGCTGCATCCGTGCATACTTTATGAGTCCCATGAGGATCTGCTAGATCACCGGCTACATATATCTGCTGCGGTTTCAACTCACTGAGCAAATCTTTAATAATTTGTACATCTTTATAACTCATAACTCCCTTTTTAATTGTTCCTGTTTCGTAAAAAGGCAGGTTTAGGAAATGAATTTTCTTAGAGGCAAGTCCCATGTATCGGCAGGCTGCTTTTGCTTCACCGCGTCGTATCAAAGCCTTTAAATCAAGTATCTCACGGGTATCCATGTCCCCTTCTTTTTTGTCCAGTAAGATAAACTTGCGAAATTCATTGTATTTTGCATCAAGCACTTCGTTGCTAAAGTCGTATATGTCTTTAAACCCTTTCAGAAATGCCAGGAATCGTACCACTTCTTCATCGGCAACGGCAATGTTTCCTGAAGTCTGATAGGCTACATGCACATTGTGATGCTGGTCAATCAATCTCTTGAAAGTTCCTCCCATCGATATGACGTCATCATCCGGATGTGGGCTGAAGATTAATACGGTTTTTGGATATGGGTTTGCACGTTCCGGCCGGTTGGTGTCATCTGCATTTGGTTTTCCACCGGGCCATCCTGTAATAGTATGTTGCAAATCATTGAAAATCTGAATGTTTACATTATAAGCAGATCCGTATATGGCGAGCAGTTCGCTGAGTCCGTTTTCGTTATAATCTTTGTTTGTAAGCTTTAAAATCGGCTTTTTAATTTTCATGCAAAGCCATACAATTGCACGTCTAATCAGTTTTTCATCCCATTCGCATGATGTTACCGACCATGGCCGGCTGATACGGGTAAGCTCACTAGCTGCCGGTAAATCGATAACCATTTTCACATTGCTGTGAGTCTGTAGAAAAGATGCCGGAAATGCATCGGACATCACACCCTCAATTGAGTCTTTTATTACGGTTGATTTGTGTTCACCCCAACCCACCAGTACAATACGTTTTGCTTTAAGGATGGTACCTACTCCCATCGTGATGGCACTGATAGGAACCGTGTCAATTCCTCCAAAAAGATCGGCTGCATCTTTTCGGGAAATATTATCAAGTAAAATTAATCTTGTTGAAGAGTTCGATTGTGAGCCAGGCTCGTTAAATCCGATATTCCCTGAACGCCCAATGCCTAAAATCTGAAAATCAATTCCGCCGAATTCAGCAATTTTCTTTTCATAAGACTGGCAGGAACTCATTATTTCCGACTTGTCCAGTGTCCCGTTAGGCGTGAAAATATTTTCTGAAGGTATGTCAATCTGATCGAACAGAATGTCTTTCATCTGGAGGAAACACCCCTGTGTATTGTTACTGAGCGGATAGTATTCGAACAGGTTGAATACTATCACGTTTTTAAAACTTAATTTCTCTTCCTTGTGCAGGCGTACTAGTTCGGTATAGATGCTGACGGTCGATTTTCCATTGGTTAAACCAAGGATGCATTTTTCACCCGTCGATTGTTTTTCCTGAATGAGGGTTGCAATCTCCTGGGCTACTTTTAAAGACCCAATCAGATCATTCTCGAAAATTTCTGTGTTTATTTTTTCAAATCGTGTAACACGTGATAATTCAAATACATCTTCCGGTTGATAATATCTTTTCGGTACGCGTGTCAGGGTGATTTGTGAACTCAGGTTTGTTCTCATTTTGTTAATTTCTAGTTGGCCATTCTTGTAAATTAAGGGTCAAAAGTAATCAAATTTTTGGAATCTTACAATCTTATGCAAACGTTTGCATTAAATATTACTTTTTTCCTGCTTTTCTTTGGTCAGGTCAATCCTTTTGCTTTAATTTGCGTACAAATCCAAGTAATAACTGTTAAAATATAGAGTATGATATTGATTGCTGATAGTGGTTCGACAAAAACAAACTGGTGCCTGACCGAAAACTCGGTGATTTTGAAACATATCTTCACAAAAGGCATTAATCCGTTCTACCAAACTGAAGAGGAGATAATCCGTGATCTGGAAGTGTCCCTTGTCCCTTCCCTGAAAGGAATTAAGATCGATAGGATTTATTTTTATGGTGCCGGATGTTCTTTCCCTGAAAAAATAGCCCTTGTCAGTGGCGCTCTGGGTTGGCATTTTAAAAATGTATCCATCGAAGTACAAAGCGATCTGGTAGGTGCTGCCCGTTCATTATTCGCTGAAAATAAGGGAATCGCCTGCATATTAGGAACCGGTTCCAACTCGTGTTTGTACGATGGCAAACAGATAGCTGAAAATGTTTCACCTTTGGGTTTTATCCTGGGTGATGAAGGAAGCGGTGCCGTGTTAGGTAAAACACTGATTGCCGATGCCCTTAAAAACCAATTGCCATTAGCATTGAAAGATAAGTTGCTGAAAACATATGAACTGACTCCACAGTTGATTCTCGAAAATGTATATAAAAAACCTTTCCCAAACCGGTTTCTTGCAAAACTAACTCCGTTTTTATTGGAGAATATTCATGAACCATCGATCTATAAGATTGTTTACGACAGTTTTGATGCATTCTTTGTGCGTAACGTCATGCAATATCCGCTGGATAATATAAAAGTTGGATTTGTCGGGTCCATCGCACATTATTTCCATGAGATACTGGAACTTGTAGCTTCCAGACACGAAATTGATATTTCTCAGATTGTTCAAAATCCTATGGACGGGTTGGTGAAGTATCATTCGAAATAAGCAATATCCATAACTTAACGTATTGTATCAAAAATGATGCCATTATTATTGTTTTATTCGATGCAATATATAGCAATATCGGTTTAATCCTGTATCTTTGAAGTTGTCTTTGTATTCGGTGAGGGTGCAAACGTTTCAACTGAAAACCGGCAGCTTTTATGATTTGCTTTTTATTGTAATTTTACGGAGGATGCGTTTTAAGGATAGAGAGGATTGGTTGAGGATTGGTTGAGAATTCATTGAGGGTCTGGAGAGTAACGCCTCTCCAGACCCTCAATGAATTCTCACTAAAGCCACTTAATAGTAAAAAGGAGCGGAGTGAAAATGGAATTGGCTGAAAAACCTGATTGAATGGTCCTGCTCTTTTAATGTTGGTGAAATGAGATTTGAAAGCTGTCGGAAACAGTAAGGTCTTTAAATAATGAGTGTTGTGTTATAAATAAAATATATTATGTCGTTTAAGAAAATTACAGAGCAGAATTCTCTGCATGACAATCTGGATAAGAAGTCGGTCAAGGAATTACTCGTTGAAATGAACGAGGAGGATCAAAAAGTACCATTGGCTGTAGCAAAAGCCATTCCTCAAATTGAGTCCCTGGTGGAAAAGATTGTTGAGCGAATGGAGCGTGGAGGAAGAATATTCTACCTGGGAGCAGGTACAAGCGGTCGTTTAGGTGTATTGGATGCATCTGAAATTCCTCCCACGTTTGGCATGCCTTCACATTTAGTGGTCGGACTGATTGCCGGAGGAGAACGTGCATTGCGCAATCCGGTTGAAAATGCTGAGGATGACATTAATAAAGGATGGGCTGAGCTTGTTGATCATAAGGTTAATCAGAATGATACGGTGATCGGGATAGCAGCTTCCGGAACAACGCCTTATGTGATAGGCGCTCTCCGGAATGCACGTGCAAACGGCATTCTCACAGCATCAGTAGCGTGTAATCCTGATTCACCAATAGCCCATGAGGCAGAAATAAAAATAGAAGCCATTGTTGATCCTGAATTTGTTACCGGAAGTACCCGGTTGAAGTCGGGTACAGCCCAGAAGTTGGTGCTGAATATGATAACCACTGTGACTATGATCAAGTTGGGCCGGGTTAAAGGAAACAAGATGGTGAACATGCAACTCTCGAATGCCAAGCTGGTGGATCGTGGGGCCAGAATGATTGTTGAAGAACTTGGTTTAGAATATGAGCAGGCTAAAAACATCTTATTAATCCACGGATCCGTTCGAAAGGCAATAGATGCTTACCGGAAGGAGAGTATTTGAGCGGATGATGAGTGAATATGGAAATCATGCAATCGTTTGCAGCATGATTTTATGCTGCTTTCACCTGCCTGATTAAGCCCGGTAAATAATTACAAAATAGATATATACGAAGGTTGGTGGTGTTTCACCACCAACCTTCGTATATAATATCACAGTCCAACGCCCAATAAATTTAATTCAATCGACCATGAAAAAGACAATGATTCTCACACTTGTACTCTTTTTATCAATTTGTTGTTCATTTGCAGGGAATATAGTCGTCGGAACAAAAATATACCCTGTTGATACGCTGGCACATTACAAAGTGGGTCCAGGTACTTATTACACGGCTTTGCATTTTGTTGATGCAACAAATCCTCTACGGGTATTTTTTCTGGAAGTAGACGCAACAAATCCATTTGTAAGTTTTAAAAGTGTACTGGGGAAAGATTCAACACTCACCTGTGAATGTCCTTCGGATATTGCCACGCGAAAATCAAAAACGGGTGCCGTTTACTTTGCCGGGACAAATGCCGATTTTTTTAATATAAAAGGCCCCATTGGATTACCCATTGCCGGATGCATGGTTGAGGGGCAAATAGGGTTGATCCCAAACACCAGGCCTGATATTGCTTTCGATCGTAATTTAATTCCTTTTATTGGAACTAATAAGTTTGATGGAAATATCCGTTTTGCCGGAAAATCATTTGCAATTTCCACGGTGAATTCGATACGCAACCCGGATCAACTGGTTCTCTATAATAGCCTGAATGGCAGGTATACCCATACGGATTCCACTGGAACCGAAGTACTGGTCAGGTTAAAGGATGGGAATTGGGCTGTGAATAAAATGTTGAAGGCCAAAGTTGTTTCTATTGAAACGGGGGTTGGGAATATGCAGGTTCCTGCCGGGAGTGCTGTTTTATCCGGTCGGGGCACTGCTCAGACTTTCTTAAAAGGGTTGAAGATAAATGATGAAATAGAACTAAACCTGAGTATAGCCATGACCAACGGGGGCGTAAAACCATCATTGACTGATATGGTTGGAGGTGACCGGTTGATCCTGCAAGATGGACAGGTTCTAGAGACTGATTGGGTAAAACCAAATCCACGTACCGCCATGGGATATTCTGCCGATAAAACCAGGATCTATTTCTGTGTGGTAGATGGTCGTTCGCAGTTATCGGTAGGAGTAAGTACCAAACAACTGGGGGACATAATGAAGAGTGCCGGGGCGTATACTGCCATAAATTTAGACGGCGGCGGTTCCAGTTGCATGTATGTTAAAGAGCTAAATGTGATGAATGTTACTAGTGATGGCAAAGAACGCCCGGTAGGTAATGGGATATTTGCAGTGTCTTCAGCACCTGTTGATACGATTATACGAGAGATAAAACCCTATCAATGCTCCAAACGATTGTCAAAGTCAGATACTTTTAAACCAAAGTTCCTGAGTTATAATCAATATGGCACCATCCTCAAAACCGATATACAAGGTGTAGTGCTGACCTGTGACCCAAAACTCGGTACTATCACAGGTAAGGGAGAATTTGTTGCATCAGGAGATATCGACGGTATTTTAACTGCAACGTATATAGGTATTAAAACCCAGGTTGCTATCAGAATAAATGAAGAAAATAGCATTGTAAATCCATAGGATTAGGTCTTATAAAATGATTGCGATAAGCAAAGAGGGTTGTCTCGTATAGAAACTACCCTTTTTGCTTTTGAATGAGTTCTAATTTTTCTTTTTGTAACTTATTACCGCCCATGTATTGAAGAATACTGCAAATCCGATTAATGCCAGTAAATCATTCATAAGTTGTAACGGATTGCTTCCTTTCAAATAGACCGATCGCATCACCACCATAAAATGCTTAAGCGGGTTGAATGCTGCAATCCATTTTGCCCATTCAGGCATGCTGTCGATGGGTGTATATAATCCGCTCAACATGATAAAAAGCATCATAAAGAAAAATACAATAAACATGGCTTGCTGGAGGGTGGATGCGTAATTTGAAATGACAATTCCAAGGCCCGATACAGTCAGGATATAAATGGCAGCAAATAAGTAAATCGTTGAGAAATGCCCTGCAGGAATTAACCCGTAAACAGCCCATGCAATTAGAAAGCCAATGCTGATGACAATGCACCCTATAATCCAGAATGGAATTAATTTAGCCAGTATAAAGGTGGATTTCGGAACAGGGCTAACATTGATTTGCTCCATAGTACCTCTTTCCTTTTCAAATACAATCGAAATTGCAGGTAAAAAGCCGCAGAGTAACGTTAATATCATGACCATTAACGCCGGAACCATAAATACGCGGTAGTTTAGATGTGGATTAAAGCGGTATTGGGTGCTGATTTCGATTGTTGGAGTTGTACCGGAGATTTGTGCGGCAGGCATCAGTTCCTGTATAATACCAGCGTTAAAATCCATGACAATGCTATTCAGGTAAGTCATTCCAATCCCGCCTTTCATTCCGTTAACTGCATTGGCCGAAATCATTACTTTCCCTCCCTGGCGGTTGACTATGTTTTTCTCGAAATCAGACGGGATCTCAAAAATAATGTCCGACTGATTACTTTCAATACTTTTCAGCGCTTTGTTGTAGTTGGGCGATACATCGGTTAATTTGAAATAATTCGATGAAATTATTTTCTGTATCAGCTGTTGCGAATATGTACTGTGATCATTGTCAATCACGCTTAGGTTCAGGTTCTTGATCTCGTAGCTGGCAGCCCATGGAAAAACCATTAATACCATAAAAGGAAAAATGAAAATCATTTTCGGAAGAAAGTGGTTCCGAAGAATTTGCTTAAACTCTTTTTTAAGAAGATATTTTATCATAAAGTATATTTTGTTAATGCACTGTCTTACTCCCTACTACCAACTCTATTCCAGTCTTATTTTAAACTTCTTCAAACTTATCCCAATCATTACGATACTCATAAAGCTAAGAATGGCAACTTCTTTAAGCACGGAAGTGATGCCGAGCCCTTTAATCATGATGCTTTTGACGGCTGAGATGTACCATTTAGCAGGCACAATATCCGAGAGCCATTGTAGTGCTACCGGCATGTTTTCAACCGGGAAGATCATTCCCGAAAGCAGCATGACAGGAAGCATAAGCCCCATTCCCGATATGAGCATGGCTGCCTGCTGCGAATCCGTCATTGTTGATACCAGTAGTCCAAGCGATAATGATAAGAAAATATAGAGTAACGAAACAATAACCAAACTTATAAAACTACCTGCGACGGGGACTTTCAATACAAATACCGATAATAACATGATGGTCGCAAAATTTACACATGACAGCACAAAATAAGGCGTGATCTTCGATAGGATGATGTAAATAGGCTTCATGGGTGATACCAGCAGTATTTCCATGGTACCCATTTCTTTTTCACGGACAATCGCTATGGAAGTCATCATGGCGCAAATTAAGAGCATAATCATACCCAGCACCCCTGGAACAAAATTGAAAGCACCTATCATTTGAGGATTATACAACATTTTCACCTCGGGAATGATCTGATACGGATTGACAACAGATCCCGCTAATTCCTGTTGGTATGAAGCAATAATGTTACTGGCATAAAATGTAAATGATGTTGCTGCATTTGGATCGGTAGCGTCGGCAATTAGCTGAATATGTGCTTTTCCTGTTTTACGGAGTCTCTCTGCAAAATGATCTTCGAAAACTATGACTAATTTAGCTTTCGCATCCCTGAAGATGGGTTGTATTTCAGCAGTAGTATGAATTTTGGCAACTACGTCGAAATAGGCGCTGGCATTTATTTTATCAATAATCCGACTGGTAGCGTCATCATTTGTCGGTGCAAGAACGGCTACTTCGGTATTTTTCACCTCTGTTGACAAGGCAAATCCAAATAAAATGATTTGAATAACGGGCATCAGGAGCAAAATCATCATGGTAGTCCTGTCACGCAGAATATGATAAAACTCTTTTCGAATAAAAGATAGTAACTGTTTCATAATTAATCGGCTTTACGGGTTGATTTCCGTGCTAACTGTTGAAAAACTTCATCCATGCTGGCTGCATTAAACTGTTTTTTTAGGTTCTTTGGGGAATCAAGTGCTTCAATCCTGCCATCCACCATGATCGAAACCCGGTCGCAGTATTCAGCTTCGTCCATATAGTGTGTTGTCACAAAAACGGTTATTCCTTTCGACGTTGCGTCATAAATCAATTCCCAGAACTGACGCCTTGTAATTGGGTCCACGCCACCTGTTGGTTCGTCCAGAAATACTACCTGCGGACTATGAAAAATAGAAACGGAGAAAGCTAATTTTTGCTTAAATCCCAACGGCAATGAACCGACCAGTTTATCCCGTTCATTTTCGAAATTCAATACCTTCATTAGGTCATCGGTTTTTTCCTTTATTTCATGGTCTTTCATGCCGTAAATTCCACCGAAAAGTTCAATGTTTTCCCAAACCTTCAGGTCATCATACAGTGAGAACTTCTGGCTCATGTAACCAATGCTTTTCTTTACCAGTTCTGTCTGGCTCTCAATATCAAAACCAGCAACTATTCCTTTCCCACCTGTAGGGATGCTTAGTCCGCAAAGCATACGCATGGCTGTTGTTTTACCGGCGCCGTTAGCTCCCAAAAAACCAAAGATTTCACCACGTTCTACTTCGAATGAAATATTATCCACTGCTGTAAAATGCCCGAATTTCTTCGTTAAATTCTCAGCCGTAATGACTTTGCCTGTTTTTATCTGAGGTATGTTATTCATCTTTCTTTTCTTAGCTTCTTAACCTTGGCTTAATTGCATAAAACAATCTTCGATAGTTGGTTCAATTTCCCTTATTACAACATTCTTATGCCCTGCTTTTTCAATTAATTCTTTCAGATCGTCGATCGTTATTTGTTCATTGTCAATCGATAAATGGTGTTTATCACCAAAGGCAAAACAGTTATTTGTCAGTTCATTGGCCCGTAAGTCAGTTAATAATTTATACATCGTATCGCTTTGTACTGCCCAAAGTTTATTTTTGTATTGGCTGATAATGTTTTTAGGAGTGTCAATCTTCAGAAACTGTCCGTTCTGTATAAGTGCTATCCGGTCACACAAGCTTGCTTCGTCCATATAGGGCGTTGATACCAGAATGGTAATGCCCTGGTCTTTGAGTTTCTTCAACATTCCCCAGAATTCTTTGCGGGATACAGGATCTACGCCTGTTGTTGGTTCGTCTAAAAACAGAACGCTTGGTTTGTGTATCAATGCGCAGCTTAGTGCCAGTTTTTGCTTCATGCCTCCTGATAGTTTCCCGGCACGTCGTTTCTTGAAAGGCTCTATTTGCTGGTAAATATCTTTTACCAATTCGTAATTTTCTTCTATCGTCGTATTAAAAACTGTAGCAAAGAAATTCAGGTTTTCTTCTACCGTCAGGTCCTGATACAGGGAGAATCGTCCGGGCATATAACCAACCCTTTTGCGGATCTCCTTGTAATCTTTTACAACATCAAAACCATCTACCGAAGCGCTGCCGCCATTGGCAAGTATTAATGTAGTCAGGATACGGAATATGGTCGTTTTTCCTGCACCATCCGGACCAATAATACCAAAGATTTCACCCTTCTCAACATCAAAGGATATACCATCCCCCGAATGACCATTTTTAGTATTCTCGTCCGTTAAAAAAGGATTTACACCTATTCCGGAAAATTGTCCTGATTTTTCAGAATAGTAGTTCTTGGATATGTTTTTTACTTCAATTGCATACATATACTATCGGGCTTTTTAATTTTATTTATTATCCCTTTTTCGTTCTTTTTCATATATCATGTCCTTACATCAGAATAAATAAAACAGACAGCACTAACTAAGTAATCGTAGATATTTAATGATATATTTGTTAATCTACAAAAAGCTTACATTTCAATGTCCCGGCAATTGTTAATTGTTAATTATTAATTTTTCATTATTAATTACTTAATTCCCCTTTATGGGTTAGGGGTAGTCTTTAAAACTTTACATTCCCGTACATGCCGATTTTCAATAATCCGTCATTTTTTACATTTACTTTTACGGCATACACCAGGTTGGCCCGTTCATCTTTTGTCTGAATAGTCTTAGGTGTAAATTCCGATTTCTGAGAGATCCAGGCTAAAGTACCTTCATATTCCTTCATATCTTTTTTTTCGGAATCACAATATACTTTTACTTTCTGTCCGACTTTCAGTTTTGATAACTGGTCGTTTGTGACGTATGCCCTAAGGATCATATTATTCGTGTCAGCAATTTTGAACAGCGCTTTACCCGGTGCTGCCACTTCACCCATTTCTGCATATTTCAGCAAAACTGTTCCGTTTATCGGACTGGTAATCCTGCATTTGTTGAGTTGATCTTCAGTTTGAGCCACTTGCAGTTTTACTCCTTCAGTATCGTCGGTAATCCCCTGATTCGTTGTTACCAGTGTGGTTTTTTGAGCATCAAGCTGTTTTTCCAGTACCGATATCTGGGCATTTATATCATCCAGTTGTTTCTGATTGGCAGCATTGGCTTTTAATAAATTTTCTACACGTTTCTTTTCGGTTTTCGCAGTTGAAATTTGCTGTTCAATAGCAGCAATTTGTATCCGTACATCCGGACGACGGACCTGCATGGATTTTGAAGATGTCATCAATTGTTTTTTACGTAAAAACAATTGCATGCTATCAATGCTACCTACAACCTGATTGGCTGCCAATATCTGGCCTTCCTGAATATCAAAGGAAAGTATTTTACCGCTTGCTTCGGCAGAAACAATCACTTCTGTACTTTCAAAAGTGCCGGAAGCATCATAGTCATCTTTCGATACCCCACATGAAATCAGCATTGTGGGAATCACGATACTTAAAAACATATATTTTTTACCTGTGCAAAAAAACTTACTTAAGATGGCATTCGTTGTTTTCATAAAATTTCTTTTTTCAATTGTAAATTGTACCTGGTTGAATTGTCAATTGTTTATGTTGTTTTTAAGTTGATATACATTCATTAAAAGCTGAATTTCGTGCAATGATTTTAATTGCAGTGCCTGGTTTTCAGCATTTATCTCACGAACCAAATCACTTACCGAAGCTGTGCCGTTCTCCATTTTAGCGGAAGTTGCTTTTTTGATGTTTTGTCTTAAACGTATAATTTCATCATCGTTCGAAAGTGTTGAATGGAGCTTTTCAATCTCGGTCTGCTGCTGTTGTGTCATTAAGTTGCTGTTGAACAGGAATGTTTCCTTTTGAATATCAACGGTTTTTTTGCTGAGTTCCAATTTGTTTATGTTGTTTTTCTGGCTGTATAAACCACTAATGTTCCACGAAAGCCGTATACCACCGATATAAAATGGCGAAAAGCCGGTCGTGAACATGTTTAGTCCAGGCTGTCCGTAGCCTCCCTGGACAAATGCACCTATTTTTGGTAAATTGCCGGCATTCGTGAGTGATTTCTGGCTTTCATACAGGTTACTCTGAGCTTCGAACAACCTTAGTTCCGGGCGTTTGTTTGAAGTCTCTTTTAGAATTGTGAGATCTATTTCAGGTTTGGTTAATACGGTTTTTTCCCCGATAGCTAAGCCGGTTAATGCCGATAGCATTAAGCTGTATGCTTTCCGGGTGCTTTTCAAATCCGACTCGCGTTGACTGGCGTTAAGCTGCTCAACGTTGATTGCATCCAAATCGGACTGATTGGCAATGCCATTTTGTTTGTAAGCAATCAACCGGTTGTAATTGGTGAGTAAATCGCTTTTTAGAATATCATTTTGTTTCAATTGCTCATTCAGTAGTAATGTGCCAAAAAATAACTGGTTAACCCTGTCTTTTAATGTGTACAAATCCACTTCAAGTTTCTGTTTCTCCACTTCCGTGCTTAAATTTGTAATTTTCTTTTGTGTAGAAATAACTCCACCATCCCAGATTACCTGTGTTGCTTCGAGCACCGCCTGATATTGGTCTTTTGGCAATGCAGGGAAGGAGAAAGGCTTGCCGGTCAGGTTTGATAATACATCCCCAAGCGATGCAGGTATCTGTGTTACGGCAGACTGATAGGTGGCTTTGGCGGAAAAGGATAACTGGGGCAGGTAACCCTTGTTGGCATTGCTGATATTGTATCGGGCGGTCTGCTCAATCAATCCGTACTGTTTTACAAGTGGATAATTGTCTTTGGCTTTTTCCTGGCAGGTTTCAATGGTTAGGCTTTGAGCGTGCATGCTCAATTGAACCGTTAGAAACATAAAGCTGAATAGAATCAGTTTTTTCATATTGTTGAATTATATTTTTTTGAATTTAGGGTCTTAAGCTTTTTAAAATGAATTCGACATTCTCTGATCTTCGATGCGTAATCATAAACTCTTTTTGAATTTCGTTTATTTGTAACATTTTTTCTGCAACGGGCATAATTATAAATAAGGCTATATTTAATGAAAGCATGCTCACCAATATATCCATTAAACTAATATCCCGGATGTTTCCCTGTTCAATCTCAACCTTCAGGTCTTTTTCCAGTTCTGCAAATAACTGTTCAGGAAGGGTATGCAATTTTGCCCTTAGTTCTTCAAGCTGATCAGGCCTGCGGGATAATTCATTCAGAATCAGCGCCGGAATTTTAGGGTTTTTCCTGAGCAGATCAAAATGAGTTTCTATGATGTGTCTCAGTTTATCCTGAAAACTTAAATTACCCATGGTTTTCATTTCAAATACTCCCTGAAAGAACGTTTTGAATTTTTGTTCAAATATCACATTAAACAAGTTGTCCTTTGTCCGAAAGTAATAATGCACCAGCGCCTGGTTGCACCCGACTTCTTTGGCGATCTCAGTAGTTGAAGTCAAAGCAAATCCCTTTTCCAGGAACAGCTTTTCAGCAACTTCCAGTATGGCTTCTTCCAGCGGTTGTTCGTTCTTAATATCCATATTTAATTAACGTATTTAATAGCTCTATTAATAGATTGCAAAAGAAAACATTTTTGTTCGGTATTAATTGTTTTATGGATAATTATTATGGAATATTAACAAAATACTCAGGCATAGGATATAATGAAATGTTTTACTTTAGACCCTGAAACCATCAACCTATAACCAATACTCGTCAAAATGGTGAGGTGTAAATATGATAATTTGCAACAACAAAGTAATTTGAACAAATAGAATCTTATTTCTTATAACCGGTTGTTGTATTTCGCAATATGAAAATCGCAACTCCCAACTCATATCACTAACTCTCAGTCTACTATACTACCTTCTACCCACTACCTTCTATCTTCTATCCATGATGTCTCCGCTGCATCAAGGGGATTCAATGAGCCCCTGTTGAGTGTTTCCTGGGGGATTTGAGAGGTAGTTCCCTCGAAACCCCCTCGAAAGCCCCAGGAAAGCCCCAGGTAACCCCCTCGTTACATAGAACAGATGACAGTTATATTGTTCCGTGTTCTGTGTTCCGTGTTCCGCGTTGTGGTATATTGTTATTTCGTTTGGACGAAGCCGTAACCAACATTGAAAATAATGTATGGAGACACTTAGATGGTATGTGTCCTTAATACGAAAGAAATGCCGGTATTTTAAATTATAAATAATCAAAAAGTTACAGTTTAAAAAAACAATCATCTTCAAAGCTTCGTAAAACAAGCAGCACAAGAATGTTGAAACCCTAAATCAATCCAAAAACATAAAGACCTGATTTTAGGATTTCGGTTTGTTATTGGAAAAATTATGGACTGCAACGGGTGCAAAAATAAAAGGAACAAGCTAACCAAATAGCTTATTCCTCATATTTTACCGGATAAAATGCCGGATTTATTTTAAAAACTGATTCAATGCATTGCCTGCATTCGCACCTCAGGGATTAGATGTTGAACCTTTAAGCACGTCAATCAATTCGCGAAGATTCACTGTAGCATAGGTTGATGAATGGTCGGACATGGCGTACGGGATGACAAGTTCATTGTTATGAACCATGGATCCGCATGAATAAATGACGTTCGGGACATAGCCTTCTCTTTCAATTTCATTTGGCACCATTAACGGACTGCTCAGCCTGCCAATTTCTTTTTCAGGATTCTCAAGCTCATACAGGGATGCTCCTAACGAATATTCACGCATGGAACCTACGGCGTGTGTAATGACCAGCCAACCGTCCTTCGTCTCTATAGGCGACCCGGCATTTCCTATCTGAACTAATTCCCACGGATACATAGGTTTCTGAATAATTTTAGCTTCCCGCCAGATATTGATACTGTCGGAATATGCGATATAGTTATTCACGCCATCTATCCGGCACAACATGGCATATTTGCCATTAATCTTTCTTGGGAATAGTGCCATTCCTTTGTTTTGGGCTATTTCGCCATTTATAGGCAGAATCTTGAAATCATAGAAATCTTTTGTGCTGATAAGCTTAGGCATGGTAGCCATTCCATCGTAGGCGGTATAGGTGGCATAATAGGTTATTTCGCCATTATCATCAGTGAATTTGACAAAACGTGCATCTTCAATCCCCTTTTGCTCCGTGGCAGAAATAGGGAAAATTACCCGTTCCGAAATAGCCGAATCAATTGAGAAATGAATCTCGTAATGCGATGAAGCCAGCCACATCATTTGAATGGTTATTTTTAACTGATCCTCAGTAACATCCGGTTTTTTCCTTGCCACATCAATACATTTCATTAATTCTCCATAGGTGAAATTCTCGCTGAGATTATCTAATATGAACGAAGATGAAATAACATTCGTCACATCGTGTGTTTCCTTGTGAGTTTCAATTACTACGGGAGGAATTGTATTTTCCGTGTGCTGCAATTCTTCAGGTTTAACGATAAGTGCAGTTGCTGCAACATTTCCCTGATCTTGTATTTCATTGAGCTTTTTCAGAAACGTTTTTTTCTCATAGACATTCCGCTTGATAACATCGGCTTCTGCTAACATTTTACCAACGGGTTCTATGCTGAGATTATTATTCTTGTCAAGAATACCGGATCGAAAAACAATAGAAGAAATGTGACCTTCGCCGGTAGCACGGAAACTGATAATTACTCTTTTTTCATCTGGCCTTATTTCCGATTGATCGGGATGATCTACCATTGAGGGATTAAAAAAAGCGGCTGATTCAATCGAATATTCCATCGTAAAATAGGATCCGATTAAGGCTTTTTGCGATACAGTCAGGTCTTCTTCATTTACTTCAATTTTGTCGAAGATAGGTGCCATTTTGTTGAAGTGCTTCTCAAAAACTTTTGAGATATTCCGGTGTCGCCTGGAATAACCTCTGAGCAATTGACTAATGGCGATATTCACTTCTTTTTCAGGCATAGCCAGCACTTTTCGAATTATATTTGCGGATCTTTCATCACTTACTTGAAGAAAGCGAGCAATAATTCTCGAAGGATCAGGTGAAAAAATATTTTTTTTTCTGTTTACTTCTACTTGCATGATTTTGTTTTTAGAAACGATTCTAATTTTTAAATTTTATACTCACCAACCCTCGAACGAAGGCATCTATGGCAGTTGAAACCGGATATTTTACTTGGTTATTCTGATAATCGTTATTTATTTTCTGTCAGTATTTAAGTTTCGGGTGGTTATAATCCTGTTTTTTTTTATTGATGTGTTAATCAATCATTTCAGACTTGTTCAACCATGCTATTTTGGGAGAATCAATTATTTGAAGTAATTCAACATCTGATACTTTTCATAAAACATATACATATTGTTATACCCTGTTACCAATCAGATGTATGAATCAATCAAAAGCGGATATCTTCATTGTAACTAATGATTTATATTTCGTTTCCCAAATGTACGAATAATTGTTCCGTAATTCCCCTTTTTTTACATAAAATTAGAACTATTGCCATCCTGACAAAAACTGGTTACGAAAATGGAACGTACGCCGTAGCATTTCTGAAATCAACTTTATTCATGTTTTAAAGTAAAAAGGTATTATTTGCGTGTATGTATGTTGAATGAGTACTAAGAGAATGAATTACAACTTTAAAAATGTTGCTCCTGGCTTTCGTTTTCAAGGTTAGAATTTAAATAGAACTCGAAAAATAAGGTAAATTATTAATCTATTCTATAATTGAAGAAACATTGTATAACTTGATTTGTTCTTGTACTGAGTACAAAACTCAATTATTAAAACCAAATTGTAAAAAAATAATGCAAATAATAAATTCAAAATCTCCGGATATATTCGTTTTATCTCCCGAAAAAGTAACTCCCCAAAAATCATTTGATTCTTTTTTAAACAAATTTAAAACTACTCTTACGTCTGTATTTCATGAGGATAATGACATAGACCAGTTGAGTATTCAACGGGGGCTACCTACTGAAGTATGGCAAAAAATCATGTCTTCTAATCCTTTGTCTCTTTGTATACCCAGGGAATATGGTGGGCGAGGTGGTAATGTTCAGGAGAATCTAACTCTTTTGTCAGCAGCATCTTATGAATCGTTAGCGTTGTCGTTAACAATTGGAATAAATAGTGCTCTTTTTCTTCAGCCTGTTGCAAAATATGGTCAGGAAAATGTAAAGTCATCCGTTTTTAACCGGTTTCTTCAGAATCATAATATGGGTGGACTTATGATTACCGAACCTGATTACGGAAGTGACGCACTCAATATGCAAACATCGTATGTTGAGGAAAAAGATCATTATCACATACGAGGTACAAAGCATTGGGCCGGACTGACAGGGTTAGCTGATTTTTGGTTGCTCACGGCACGTAAACAAGCTGTAAATGGTAACCTGCAACGTGATGTTGATCTCTTCGTGTGCGATAGCAAAGCACCCTTTCAGAGAGTGGTTGTGGATGAGTATTTTGAAAACCTGGGTCTTTATCAGATTCCATACGGTCGAAATATCCTGAATGTACAAATACCTAAACTGCAACGGTTAGAACCAAAAACAACGGGTGTACAGATGCTGCTTGATCTTTTGCACCGCAGCAGAATGCAATTCCCGGGCATAGGCCTTGGGTTTATCAAGAGAATGCTCGATGAAGCAATTACCCACTGCCAGAATCGAGTTGTAGGCGGTAGAACTCTTTTTTTGTATGATCAGGTACAGGAGCAACTGGCAAGTTTACAGGCAAATTACACGGTTTGTTCGGCCCTGTGTACAAAAAGCAGTGAGCTTGCCGATATTCATAACGATTTGATGCCACTGGGTTTTGAAGCCAACATCATTAAAACCGTTTCTTCCGATTTGATGCAGAAGTCAGCACAAACACTGATGCAGTTGGTTGGTGCAATCGGATACAGGTTAAACCACATTGCAGGGCGTGGTATAGTGGATAGCCGTCCATTTCAGATATTTGAAGGTGCCAATGATATCCTGTATACGCAAATTTCCGAATCACTGATAAAATTCATGAAATCAGTAAAGGAAATAAATGTTTGGGAATTTCTAAAAGATCATCCCCTGACATTACGGGCTGTGGAATATCTGAAAGAATTGCTCAATTTTAATATTGACCTGCAAATGCCCCAACGTAAGCTTGTTGACCTTGGAAAAGCCTTAAGCCGGATAGTCTCGATGGACCTGGTAATTAAAATGGGTGAAAATGGATTCCGGAAGGATCTGATCGATGGTGCTGTCTCTATGCTTCGCCAGGAGATTTCTAATTTAATGGATACATTCTCATTTAAGCAAAATACGCTTGTTGTTGAGAATTATGAAGCTGACAGTGAATGGGCAAAACTGGCTACTTCTTAAAACTGAACTTGGCGGCAGTTATCCCGGATTGATTGAAAAGCTTCTCCCATACTGGAAATAATATCGGATGCAATAAGCGATTCGCGCGATTGGGTATTTAATGCCAGGTCGCCTGCCCGTCCGTGAAGAAATACTCCTGTCAGAGTTGCTTCGTTTGGTTTATAGCCTTGTGCCAGTAATCCGGCAATAATTCCTGTAAGTACATCTCCCGAACCGGCTGTAGCCATGCCTGAATTACCGGTGCTGTTGAAGTACAGGCTTCCATCTGGAAGTGCAATTAATGTGTGTGCGCCTTTTAAAACAATAATAACCCCGTACTCTTTCGAAGCCTCTGATGCTCTCATCATTAGCTCGTATGAAGAATGGCATTCTCCGAACAGGCGTTCGAATTCTTTCGGATGGGGTGTAAGTATGCTGTTTTTAGGAATCAGGTGCAATAATTCTTTTTGGGTTGAAAGTATATTTAATGCATCGGCATCTATTACACACGGGCTCTTCAGTTCCATTAAAAGATCACGCACCATTGCTGCAGTATTTGCATGAGTGCCAATTCCGGGGCCAACGGCAACAGCGTGGTTTGTTTTATTCAAATCAATATGGCTTATAACCTCATCTGAATCATCTGACTGGAAAATTACTTCAGGAATTGCAGCCTGCACTATGGTACGATTAGCAATTGGTCCGTGAACCGTAACTAAGCCGGCACCGCTTCGTAAAGCTGCTTTAGATGATAATACCGAAGCACCAGCCATTCCTTTTACACCGGCAATAATCAGTACATGACCAAAAGTTCCTTTGTGCGAAAATGTAGAACGGTCTTTTAATAACGGGAAAATATCGTTGTCTTCCAGGTAAAATAAATTACTTGCCGTCTTTTCTATTGCTTCAGGAAGAATGCCAATATCAAGGATTTCCATGTTGCCAACATATTGAGCATTATCAGCCAATAAGAATGCAACTTTTGGAAATTGAAGACTCAATGTCAGGTCAGCTTTTACAATGACCGGATTATCCATTAACTGATTTTCTTCACCCTGTAACCCGGATGGTATATCAATTGAAATTACCTTGTTCCCTGTTTGATTTATCCAGTTAACTGCCTGTTCATATATACCGCTTAGGGGTCTGCTCAATCCTGAACCAAACAATCCATCAATAATAACGGTTCCTTTTGTAATGAGCGGGGCGACAAATGATTCATTCAGTTCTATGAATGATAATGGATATTCTGAAATCAGACGTTGCCTGTTTATAGCACAATCCGGCGATAATGACCCTGAATGGATCAGATAGACAGAAACTTCATATCCGGATTTCAATAACTTCCTTCCAAGCGCTAACGCATCTCCACCATTGTTGCCCTGTCCGGCAAATATACAAACCGGGTCATTATAATGGCATGAACCTGTGACTGATTTGTAAATGGCATCAGCAGCGCGTTCCATTAAATCAATTGAAGTAATGGGCTCGTTATCAATCGTGTATTTGTCGAGCTGTTGGATTTGTGAGGTAGTGAAAAATTTCATATGCATTCAGGTTGATGAAATTAAACGCTGATTATCTGTATTTTTTAATGTAAAATGGTGTTCCACTTTGAAGTGATCCAGCCAGCCTGTTGGTCTTTTTTTAGAAAGGTCCATGCTACAATTCTGCTTACTTTCGTTCCCTGACCCATAGGGATGGTTCTTACCTCCACAGCACCTGCATTTTTGAGTGCTTCGTATACACTTTCAAGATGCGATTGTTTTGAAATCTGGGTAGTAAACCAGAAACAGTTCGATCCGAATTGCTTGCTCTGACGGATCATGTCACGTACAAAACGTTCTTCACCACCTTCACACCATAATTCTGTAGTCTGCCCGCCAAAGTTGAGGGTAGGAGTGGTGATCTTTTTATGATTCAGGCTGCTTAATTTGCGAAGCGTACCTTCCTGTGCTTCTTCCAGGGAAGAGTGAAAGGGAGGATTGCATATAGTAATATCAATCGGTTCGGTTCGTTCCATGATACCATGAAAAATATCCTTCGTGTTTTCCTGTAACCGTAGGTCAATATTTCTTTTTAGAAAAGCATTGTAGTTTACTATTTTGCTTGCCGATTCAATGGCAACCAGATCGGACTCTGAGCCTATAAACGACCAGCCGTATTCTTTGTTCCCGATAATCGGAAAGACACAGCTGGCACCCACACCAATGTCCATGCATTTTATTCTAAAGCCTGTCGGTATTTTCCCGTTGTTACTGCTCCCTAATAAGTCGGCTGCATAATGGATATAATCTGCTCTTCCGGGAATTGGAGGACATAAATATCCGGTGGGAATATCCCAGTATTCAACACCGTAGTAGTGCTTCAGCAGTGCTTTATTCAACCATTTTACCGCTTTGGGGTTGGCAAAGTCAATTGATTCATCCCCGTAAGCATTTGGTTTCACATATTTTGCCAGTTCCGGACAAGTCACTGAAAGTTGTTTGAAATCATAGCGTTCCCTGTGTTTGTTTCGGGGATGTAACTCTGTCTTTTCAATTGGATGTTCTTTCTTTATATCGGACATTTGTGTGTAGTTTAATTTCAATTATTTATCAGCATTGTTTATGCCAATCGTTTATTTGTTTAATAATCTGCGTTTTTTTATTTCATAGAGGTCGAGTCTCCGGTCTTTCAGGTTCTTTACAGTTCCAAAGCTATGAAGCTCCCTGATCAGGTCAAGGTCAACATCAGCGATTAAGATCATTTCGGTATTTGGTGTTGCTTCCGATTTGATACCTGTAGTCGGGAAAGCGAAATCGCTGGGCGTAAATACCATCGATTGGGCGTACTGTATATCCATGTTGTGTACTTTGGGTAAATTGCCGACACTTCCTGCTATAGCTACATAGCATTCGTTTTCTATAGCCCTGGCCTGTGCACAGTAGCGTACCCTGGAATAACCGTTTTGTGTATCGGTCAGAAAGGGAACAAACAATATATCCATTCCTTCGTCGGCTAATAGACGACTTAATTCAGGAAATTCCACATCGTAACATATAAGTATCCCTATTTTGCCACAATCGGTATCAAAGGTCTGCAACGAGTTTCCTCCTTTCATGCCCCATGCTTTCATTTCATCAGGGGTAATATGAAGCTTTTCGAAGCGTTCCACCGAACCGTTGCGCTTGCATAGGTATCCGGCATTATAAAGTGTATCGCCCACGAGTTCGGGCATACTCCCTGTGATGATATTTATGTTGTAGGCAATCGATAATTTTGAGAACTCTTCAACGATGAGGCTGGTATATTCAGCTAGCTTCCGGATGGCCTGTGCCTCACCCATTTTATTAAACTCAGCCATAAGGGGAGCATTGAAAAACTCAGGGAAAAGGGCAAAGTCACTGTGGTAGGCACTTAGCGTATCTACAAAGTATTCGGCCTGCTGCATGAGCTCTGTGATATCTTTGTAGGGACGCATTTGCCATTGTACCAATCCAAGTCGAACAACCTTTTTAATCTCACTGGCTCTTTTGGAAGGCTTTTCGTAGTATATGTTGTCCCATTTGAGTAAGACAGCATATTCGCTCGAAGCCTTGTCCCCTTCCAGGTATCCTTTGAGTACCCTGACAGGGTAAAAGTCGTTTGACAATTGGAAATTCAATACAGGGTCGGATATCTCCCTTGATTTTACTTTTTCAATATATTGCTTTGGACTCAATTCAGCTTCATAGGTATGATAATTGGGAATCCTGCCTCCAAATTCTATTCCTTTCAGGTTCAGTTTCTCGCAAAGTTCTTTCCTGTAATCGTAAAGGCGTCTGCCCAGCCTGAGACCCCTGAACTCAGGTTTAATAAATACATCAATACCATACAGGGTATCCCCGGTCTGGCTATGTGTGCTGAAAGTATAATTCCCTGTGATTCGTTTGTATGTATGAAGCTCCTCAAACTGTTCGTGATCAATGATGATTGACAAAGCACATCCGGCGATATGTCCATCCGCCTTAATGACAATCTGACCTTCAGGGAATTTATCGAGTAAAGTCTGTAATTGACTCTCTTCCCAATATGGATTTGGAATTGCCTGATAAGCAATGATCATTGCCTGTTTTAATTCCTGATAATCGTCAATAGTCAAAAAATCAAGTTCTATATTTTCTATCTTACGTGCCATGTTGCTGTTTTAGGTTGCATTTCAATAAAAGCTCTCAATTGCTTCGAAGTGCACTGTAATTGAAACATGCATAAGCTCTGATAGTTTTGATGAAAGAAATTTTATTATCTTTTCGGGAGATATTATCCCTTATAAAATTATTTTGGGTTGTAATATATTCCATAAAGTAACAAAGGTACTATATTTCAGCCATGAAAGTATATTTTTGAATGATTTCAATCCAAATATTAAAGCTTGTAAGGAGAATTAATGTCTTTAAGTAATTAATAATTCTTAATTATTTATGTATTCTCACAAAAAAACAGATCCCCTTGCTTTTCAGCAGGCGGATCTGTTTTAAACTGATACAGGCTAATCATCTTTCAGATTATCAATGCCTGTAATTTAAACTTTTACAAATTCTAATGTAGTGCCATCTTCTGTTACTGTAATTTTGGTCTTGTCAATTGTCCCGGTTGTGATCACATTATTGTAGTTGATTGATAAGATATTATCTTTCATGGTATATGTGTACGTTTGATTTACTTTCTCCGGACTGCTGTTGGCAGTGCGCTTCACCCATAATTCGAGTGAGGAGTCAGTAACAAACCGGAATTCATAGTATTCAAAGGTGGCAGACAAACTGCTGTCGGCAAAATCAGTGCTTCTCCAGACACCGGTTGATAATGGTAAAGTTGAAGTTGAAACATCTTCTGCACATGAACTTGCCAGCACAGCTAACAAGACCAGGATGATAAAAGTGATTTTTTTCATATTCATAATTTTTTAGTGTGATGAATTAAGTTAGTTGAATCGGTTAGTTGGTTAAATGCTAATCCGGAATATCTGAAATGGAATCAGTATTGTATTAATGAACATTCACGTTTTAAGATTCTTTTTAATCCCCGTTTTTTAATCCTCTAATTGGAAAATGATACCCGAATGGATCAACTCAATCTACTGTATTATTTAATTATACAAAAACATAATAGGACAAATGCCCTGTAATACTCACTTTTTTATATCTTACTCTACGGCCGAAAATTATAAAAAAAATAATGAATATATCAAGATAAAACACAATTAAATTAAAGTTTAACTTAATATAACAAACCCGCTGAATTTTCATTCAACGGGTCTGATGGTTCGAGGAATTAACCCCAAATTACGAAGTACAATGTGTTGGTAATTTATCAAATGTGATGTGTTCCTGCTCCTGGGGATCACTTGTATGTAAATGTTTTTTTACGTACAGAGCAAGCGCTGAAATATCCTAAAGCCCCATTGCTGATATTTGAAACAGGATTTGCCGGTGAAGTCGAACGTCCACCATTCCTGTTGGCTGTTCTGAAATACTCAAAAACTCCTTTGTCGATCCTTTCAAGCCAAACGTCGATGATATCACCGGCAACCAGCTCGGGTGTAATATTGGTCGTCATAAAAGAAAAACTAACTTTTTCTACCAGGTTGCTATTGTTGTCGAAAACGCTAAATCCCGGTATTTGTTTGCCATTAACCAAATGAACTACCTGATAGTAATTTTCTTTGGTTGGAGGGTTCACGAAATCAAGTACAATTACTTTGTCATTGCCGAAAAAGGATTTTTTAGAATAGATGGTGTCTATATTTACGGCTTCCGGCATAGTAGAAATGGCAGTGTAGGTTTTTCCATCAATTGTTACTGTAAGTGTATATGTCCGGCCTATTACGCCTTGCAGTGTTGAAGTAACATAAGTGCCATCAGCTGCCTGCGACAGGTTGTCCACCTTCCCGGTATTGTCGGTTATAGTTACAGTGGCATTGGTAACGGGAGGGTAAATGTTGGGTTTGTCGAAGTCAATAGTCTTTGAAATTTTCACGGCATAGGGTCCGGGTTCATCATATATATCGCCCTGAATTACCAATTGCGGGGAAGTCGTGCTTAAATCAAGCTGAATAACCTTCTGGCACGAGGTCAGGAAGCCAATTACGGCCACAACTGCAATTAAAATGGTTCTGTTCTTTCTCATGGTTTAAAATTTAAAATTGTAGGAGAACGATGGAACAAATTTAAACAACGTTGTTTGAATAGCTTGTGTCTTGGTCAGATCGTCTGGATTGTTCTGGAACGTTATTGTATATGCATTTTCCTGGCCGTAGGCATTGTAGAGTGAGAACGTCCAGCTGGATTCAAATTTAAGGGTTTTCTTCACAATCCAGGTAGCGCCAATGTCGAGGCGGTGGTATGACGGCATCCTGCTTGCATTGCGCTCGGTGTACAGCATCACTGTTTTTCCGTCGACCTCATACTTTCCGCTGGGAAAAGTCACGGCATTGCCTGTATTATATACCCACGTTGCCGATAAAGACCAATGTTTGCTGAGTTCGTACATGCCAACTATTGATATGTCGTGTGTTCTGTCTTGTCTGGCAGGGTAATAACTTCCGTTGTTTATGGCATCAAATTTACGTTCAGTACGTGAAAGGTCATAACTGATCCATCCGTTGAACCTGCCATATTTTTTTTTGAGGAACAACTCCAACCCATACGCTCGTCCCGAACCAAAAAGTATTTGTGACTCAACGTTTTCATTGAAATTCAGTTCGGCTCCGTTTTTATAATCAATCTGATTTTGAAGGTATTTGTAGTAAATCTCAGCTGAAAACTCATACATATTATTATTGAAATTCCGGTAATACCCCAATGAAACCTGATCTGCAATCTCAGGCTTTACATTATTGCTGCTTGGTATCCATAAGTCGGTAGGATTCCCCGACGTTGAATTGGAAATCAAATGAAGGTTCTGAACATTCCGGGCATAGGATGCTTTTACCGAATTTTGTTGGTTGAGAATATAATTGAGCGTAATACGGGGTTCGATGTTGGCATATGTTTTTACAAACTGGCCCGCCTTGTAATAAGTGGTGTCTTTCGGGTTGCCAATCGAATCGTAGGTATAAAAATTACCAGGTCCCAGAGAACTGAATATACTTAGCCTTGCACCATATTCAACACTGAATTTGTCGGAGAAAGTATGTTGGTGTGAAATATAAAACGCATTTTCCCAGACAAATTTATTGGTGAGTGTTTTTAAATCCACTATGCTGCTTGATGTAATAACACCCGGAATGATTTTATGATTGATGGAATTAAATCCGAACTTTATGGTGTTATTTGTGCCCGCAAATAACTGAAAATCCTGTTTTAAGCTATAGTCCTGTATCCGGGAAATGATATTCAGTTCTACCCCGTTGTTAATGTTGATCCTGTAGGTGTAGTTGCTATAAATAAGCGATGTATTTGAGAACAAACGGTCAGAGAATAAATGGTTCCAGCGAAGTGTTGCTGTGCTGTTTCCCCAGTTTATGCCAAAAGTATTGCTGAGTCCCAGTACATCTTTCCCAAAATAGCCCGAAAGGAATATCCGGTTTTTGCTGTCAATCTTATAATTGGCTTTCGCATTTACATCATAGAAATAAAGCTGAGCACTGTTTAATGTAGTATCTTTCGATAGTTTCAGGAACAAATCGGCATACGTGCGCCTTGCCGATACAATGAAGGATCCTCTGTCTTTAACAATTGGACCTTCAACAGTCAGACGCGATGAAATGAGCCCTATCCCTCCGTTGACGCTAAACTTCTTGTCGTTGCCATCGTTCATCTTAATATCCAGTGCCGAGGATAACCTTCCGCCGTATTCTGCAGGTTCGTTGCCTTTATAAACCGAAATATCCTTAATGGCATCAGAATTGAATACCGAAAAGAATCCCATTAAGTGCGAGGCATTATATACTGTTGCTTCATCCAACAGTATTAAATTCTGATCAACGGCACCACCCCTGACGTTAAACCCGCTGTTTCCTTCGCCGGCAGACTTGATACCCGGTAATAACTGAATCGTTTTTAATACATCTTTCTCCCCAAACAGAACCGGAATGTTTTTAATGTCTTTCGTGTCAAGCTTTTGAACGCCCATCTCCAGTTTTGTGATATTGTCATTCTTTCTCTGGGAGGTGACCACCACTTCGCCCAATGCATTGTCTTGCGAAGTAAGGAGAAAATCAATCTTTCGGGGTGCCGTCAGGTCGATTTGCTGTACCTGAGGTTCATAACCCATGTATTGCGATGTAATCTGGTATTGCCCGGATGGAAGTGTCAGGGAGTAAAACCCGTAAGCATTTGTTCCAGTCCCTTTACCCAACAGCTCTTTAACAGAAACAGTAGCACCTATCAGATCCTCTCCTGTTTTTGCATCACGGATATACCCGCTCACTGTAATTAACTGCCCTGCAAGGACAGGATGCAGGTATATAAAAAGTACTATGAAAAAGCAAATGAAATTCCTATACATAGTTTTTAATTTGAAAACAGGAGGAACATGACTGACTTATGAGAGCCAGGATTAAAAACAACCTGAGGTTTCAGGTACCACGAATGAAAGTTTATTCTACACGAAAAGGTCATTCCCGACAAGCTGTTTTATTCTGTACGATTAAATATTGATTGAATTCAACATGTTTTATCAATAATCAACCCTGTTGTTTTGAGATGGTAAAACGATTTTGCTATTCTAATACAAAGTAATAAATTAAAAATTATTTAATTCGCATATAGTCGACTAAAATGTGAATTTTATCGATATTTTCCTGATTTTTAATCAAAATAGTATTCAATTTTGTAAAAGAATAAGAATTGGGAGTGCATTTTTATAAATATGGATATTACTCCTTTGTAATATTTTAAAGATATTATTCAACAAAAAAATCGATATAAACGGATTTTTTTATTGTCATCATATTTTTTTTATGCGAAATCACATTCATTCATTACCAATGTTGGTTGAGGATTAGTTGAGGATTGGTTGAGGATTGGTTGAGGATTGGTTGAGGGTTCAGTGGGGTCTA
>Ga0302207_1000147_pt1 | contig 27744 bp, 23 predicted proteins | sample II_Fen_E2_2_FD_198792 | JGI IMG/M metagenome (GOLD analysis project Ga0302207, IMG submission 198792) | Peat permafrost microbial communities from Stordalen Mire near Abisko, Sweden - II_Fen_E2_2 | ecosystem: Environmental > Terrestrial > Soil > Wetlands > Permafrost | place: Sweden: Abisko...
ATAATGAATATGTATTATAATACCATTGACTTTTATCAGCTTTTAAATGAATCCTAAAATCCGGTTCTATCAGTATTCTGTACTAAGAGAATCTCTTTTCAATCCATTTAAATTATTCATAACGTAAAGCATCAATAGGATCGAGTTGCGAAGCTTTCTTAGCAGGATACCAGCCAAAAAATATACCGGTGACAGTACACACCAGAAACGATAGAAATACGGAATACGGTTGAATTGAAATGGGCCAGCTGATAATAAATTTGATCAGGAAAGAAGCACCAACTCCAATTATAATTCCAATAATTCCACCGGTAAAACTGATAATTATTGCTTCAATAAGAAATTGGGACAGGATATCTTTCCCTTTTGCTCCGATAGACATACGTAAACCTATTTCGCGGGTTCGCTCGGTGACCGATACGTACATGATATTCATGATTCCAATTCCACCAACTAAAAGCGATATTCCCGCAATACAAGCCAGTAATATAGTTAAGATGTCGGTGGTCGAAGTGAGCATGGTACTTAATTCTTTTTGTGAACGCACATTGAAATCATCTTTATCGCTTGCCTTAAGTTTATGATTTGTACGAAGGATGCTAGAAATTTCTGTAGTTGCTTTATCTGTTACTTCTTCCGAAAGCGCCGAAGTGAAAATTTCATGGATATAGGTGATTGCCAAAACCCGCTTTTGAATCGTGGTATAGGGTGCCAGTACAATATTATCCTGATCCATCCCCATCGAATTATATCCTTTTTCTTTTAATGTCCCAATAATTGTAAACGGAATTTTATTAAAACGAATGACCTTTCCGATGGGGTTGTCACCATTGGGAAATAAATTTTTTGTAATGGTTTTTCCCACAACACAAACTTTGGTTGCACTTACAACTTGTTGCTTTGAAAATATATTTCCCTGATCTATGGTCAATTTACGAATGTCCAGATATTCTGGCGTTACACCCGAAATAGATGCCGGATAGTTATTTCCGCCATAAATAAATTGTCCTCCACTACTTACAGATGGAGATACCGAAGCGATAAAGGATGTTTTATCCCGGATGGCATAATAATCTTCCAGTTTCAGCGATTGCATATCACTGCTGCTTTGACGCACACCTCCCATCATCCCGGCTCCGGGTTGAATCATAATCATATTCGACCCCATTTCTGAAATCTGTGACTGAATGCTCTTTTTCGATCCCTGTCCAATAGCCAGCATGGTAATAACCGATGCCACGCCAATGATAATTCCAAGCATGGTCAGAAAAGCTCTCATTTTGTTGTTGCTGAGTGCCCGGAGCGATATTTTTATTAGATTACCTATATTCATTGTTTCGTTTTTTTTTAATCAACTTGTCCGAGGTGTAAAATATGAAATGATTGATTCCTGACTGTTCACTAATCTTCTTGTTTTGGTAACGAGGCTAACATTTTTTTTGCGGATTCCACATGCTCATTCAGGACATCTTTTATTACTTTCCCATCCCTTAGTATGATATTCCGACTCGTAAAAGCAGCCAGTTCAGGATTGTGTGTCACAAATATAATTGTCCGACCTTTTGCATGTAATTCCTGAAACAGCACCATGATTTCATAAGCAGTTCGCGTATCCAGATTTCCGGTAGCTTCATCGGCAAGTATCAGTACCGGATCATTCACTAAAGCCCGGGCAATGGCTACCCGTTGCATTTGTCCCCCGGACATTTCATTCGATTTATGATACAACCGGTCGCTCAGTCCAACATTATTCAGGGCATTTATTGCCTTTTCGCGTCGTTCTTTACCCGTGTATGCCGGATTGTATTGTAATGGTAATTCCACATTTTCAACAGCAGTTGTCTTTGCTAAGAGGTTGTACGATTGAAATACAAAACCAATTTTACGGTTTCGCAATGTCGAACGTTCATTCTTATTCATACTACTTACGGCTACATTGTCCAGATAATACTCACCTTCAGTAGGTGTGTCCAGACAACCCAGTAAGTTTAGCAATGTTGATTTCCCTGAACCACTGCTACCCATGATGCTCACAAACTCACCTGCATTTATGGAGAATGAAACTCCACGCAGTGCATGAACTGTTTCATCTCCAACCTGAAAGTTCCGTCTTATATTTTCTAATCGTATTATTGCTTTGTCCATGATATTTCTCTCGTATTTTCTTTATCTGTTGAATAACAACTTGTCTGAACTTTTTACATATACAGGCAATTTATTCAATTATCAATTGCCTTTTTTGGAGGCGTTATCTTTGTTCCCTCCCGGACGTTGTGGCATAAACGGACTTTTTTCTGTCGATCCACTTGGTGTTGACTGATCTGCCGTTAATGATTTTTGATCTAATATCACTGAGTCATTTGCCGATAATCCCGAAACTATTTCTGTATTTGCAACGTCTGCATCACCCATTTCAATAATTTTATTCTTGATACTTGATCCATCTTTCACCCAAATGATCCGTTGGTTTTCTTTTAGGTTTTTGGCGATTTCTTTATTTTCAAAAACCGTAAATTTATGACTAGTCAATGATTCCATGTCCGGTTTATAATTGAAGACCTTATTCGGTAAAGTCTGAATATCATTTTTTTCAACCGTGTAAATCGTAATGTTTGCAGTTAGTCCCGGTTTTAGTTTCAAATCCAGGTTTGGGGTATTTACCACTACCTGGTATGTTACCACATTAGATGTAACTGTCGATTTCAAACGAACCTGAGTTACTTTTCCCGAAAACTGATCGTTTGGAAAGGCATCAACCGTGAACGTCACCCGTTGACCTTTTTTTACATTTCCTATATCGGCTTCATCTACGTTGGCCACTACCTGCATCTTAGTCAGGTCCTGTGCAATGTCAAAAAGAGTCGGTGTGCTGAACGATGCAGCAACTGTCTGCCCTTGTTCCACAGCCCGCGATACAATTACACCGTCAATCGGCGAATGAATGGTGGCATAATCCAGATTCGTTTGTGCTTTTCTTAAATTAGACTGATTTAGTTTATAAGTTGATTCGGCCAATTCAAAGTTGTATTTCGCAGTTTCAAAATCAATGTCACTGATCAGATTCTTGTCATGAAGTTCTTTTGAACGGATAAAATTTTTCTTTTGAAAATTATATTGAGTTTTACTCGAATTCAAATTCAGAAGTTGTGAATTGTAATCCGACTGCAAATTGGTTTTATCCAGTTCAGCCAGGATTTGTCCTTTTTTCACTACCGAATTATAGTCAACATAGATTTTTGAAATAATCCCTGAAACCTGAGTACCAACAGTTATTTCGGTAATCGGATCAATGGTCCCTGTAGCAGTAACGGTTGTCGTGATTTTATTCGACGACATTTTTGTGGTCTCTAGTTGAAATGCATCTTTAGGCGATCCTTTTTTCAAAAAGAAGAATCCAAAGGCGATCACAACGACACTCACAACGGAGATGATAATGATTTTTCTGTTTTTCATATACTGTATTTTATTTTATTTCCAATGGGATTTCCTGATATATATTCAGCATTTGCACGTTCATAATACTGAGATATTTAGCTTGTAACAGACCTTGTCTTGCTGCAAGCAGATTGTTTTTTTCAGTCAATAAATCAAGTGTATTTTTTAAACCAAGTGTAAATTGTTGATCGATTAAATCATAACTTGTCTGTAAAGCTTTTACTTTTTCCTGGGCTGCCACATACTGACTTTGTGCCGACAACGCATCCTGATATGACGATTCAACTTCGGTGAGCAGGCTTTTTTCTGCATCACGCAAATTTAATTCCGAAGTCTTTTCATTCAATAGGTCAGTCTCTACAGCCGATTTGTTGGCACGATTCGTAAAAATCGGAATACTTACCGATAGGCCTATTCCATCATTAAAGCCATCCTGCAGTTGTTTATTAAATGTAAGCGTTGATATTGTAGAATGATTTGTGCCAATAGTTGCATTTAAATTTATTTTTGGCAAATATCCGGCTCTGGCTTTTTCGGTCTCCAATCCGGCAACCTGTATGTTTAACTTGCTGCTCTTTAATTGTGGCATTACGTTTAGTGATGTTGCATAGATACTTTGCAGTGTGGGGAGTGGCTTCAGAATATCAAATTCATTCAATACCGGTATTGCAATGCTCAGTTGATCTTCCACTTTCATTTCCAGCAATTGTTTCAGGTTGATTTTCTGGGTTTCAAGATTATTTTTAGCAACTACCAGTTGGTATTTGTCCGAACTGTATTGTGACTCCAGCTTTGCAACATCTACTTTCGAAATGCTTCCTGCTTTCAATAAGTTTTCTCCCCGATCAAATTGAAATTTTGAAACCTCCACTGTTGCACTGTCAATGTTGACAGTTTCGGAAGCATATAATAGTTGTAGGTAGGATTGAAGAATCGAAAATTGAATAGTTTTTTGCGAATACTGAACATTAAACTGACCTACCTGTTCCAGTAACTTTTGCTGGCGGATGTTCTTCTCGGTTTTACCACCATCAAACAATAACAACGAACTGCTGAGACCGTAATTCCCGGAATAAGAACTGGAAGTCGAACCTCCTGCAGTCTGTATCGGATAGTTCGTGAAATTCTGACTTATTGAACCCGAAAGATTCGGGAAAAGTTGTGCTTTGGCCAGTTTGGTAGAAATCTTACTTTGTTCGAGTGTGATTTTACTTTTCTGAATCTGAATATTATTAGTCAATGCATAGTTAATGCAGGTTGTCAAATCCCATTGTTGAGGTTTGTCCTGTGCTGGAATGCCCGTTGCAATGATAAGCAAGAAGCTTAGAAGGGTTGATTGTAGTTTCATCTGTTTGTAATTAATTTGATTCCGGGTCAAAAATACGCTGACAGATGATATTGAACAATTTGTTTCGACGAATAGGAGGGTTTTGTCGACAGAGACACTATTATAAAACAAAGTCGCCCTGCAATTTGCAAGGCGACTTTGTATAAAAATGGTGATTTAGTTATTTGGGTTGCCAAAAACAATTTTTAGGTGATATGATGGCATCATTCGCCTTTAAAACTTTCATCGCCTTGTCAACTTCCTTGCGTTCAAGGCCTGTTAATTCTACTATTTTGCCTGCATTTAAGGGTACACCGGCAGTCTTCATGGCTTCCAATACTTTTTCTGCTAATTCCATACGATTCAAATTATACTGATTAATACTAATTATACGAATAATTTCGAAATTTATCCTTACAAAGATTTAAAACCGGTTATCATTTTTTTTTATTAAAATCCTGTTTTTACACCTTTTTTATTCTATATTCGTTCTTACTTTTTTTAAAAACGCCTGCATACGATCTGTATCTTTATCTTCAATAATATTCAGCAATGTTTTCAGTTCAGCCCTGATATTCTCAAGTTGCTTTGGCGTATTGGGGTTGAAAAGGATTTCAGTCAATAAATAATCATCTTCCGATAAAAGCCCTTTAGCAATGTCCATGTGGCGTTTGAAAGTGGTTCCCGGAGCTTCCAACGGTTTCATGACCGATGCAAATACCAGTGTTGAGGCAAACGGGATGGAGAGCGAATAAGCTATTGTTTCATCGTGTTCATCAAAAGTATATTCAAAAATGTTAAGGTGCAACGAACCGTACAGGTCTTTGAAAAAGGCTTTCCCCATATGATCCGATTCGGATATGATAATGGCGCTCTGTGTGCTCAGGTTGTCGAGTGTAGCAAAGGTTGGACCGAACATAGGATGAGTAGAAACATATCGCATACCTGTTGATTCGTAATACTCCTGCAAACCTGTTTTGACTGAAGCAATATCCGAAATAATGCAACTCTTTGGCAGATAGGGCAACACTCCCTGAAAGGCATCAATGGTATATTTCAGGGTCACACAATTGATCACAAGTTCAGGCTCAAATTCCCGGATCTCATCATATTCAGTCATACGGAATGTGTTAAACACAAATCGCAATCTCTTCGGATCGGTATCAAACAAAGCAACTTCATGCTGAATACACAATACATCAGTCAGGAATGTGCCCATCTTTCCGGCACCGAGAACTAATATCTTCATCTCAATTTTTATTTATATACAAAAGTAAGGAAAAATCCCGTTTTAAGCATTATTACTTCATTATTTCATCTCATCATCTCATCATCACATCATCACATCATCACATCATCTCATCATCTCATCATCACATCATCACATCATCACATCATCATATCACCACATCATCATATCATCTCATCATCATATCTCTTCATCACATTTTCTCTTCTTTCTTCTTAATCCCGTATTCTTTATCAATTTTCAAAAATGGGATAACTGCCAAAGTCGGAATAGCGCAAATCATAATCCAGACAAAGAAATGCTGATAACCAAACAAATTTTGTAACCAACCGGCAATCATACCGGGAAGCATCATACCCAACGCCATAAAGCCGGTACAAATGGCATAATGGGCCGTCTTATGATCACCGTCTGCAAAATAAATCATATAAAGCATGTAGGCAGTAAATCCGAATCCGTAACCAAATTGCTCAACAGCAACTGCAATGTTGATTAATACAAAACTGGAGGGTAAAAACCAGGAAAGGTAAAGATAGGCTAAATGGGGGAGGGTAATGGACAATGCCATGGGCCAGATCCAGTATTTTAATCCCTTGCGTGATGCAGCAATACCTCCTACTATTCCTCCTAATGTCAGGGATGCCACGCCCACAGTTCCATATACCAGACCTACCTGTTGTGTGGTTAATCCAAGACCTCCAATTGCCCTTGGATCGAGTAGGAAGGGGGCAGCCATTTTTACCAGCATAGCTTCGCCCAACCGGTAAAGCAACATAAAGACAATAGCTAAAACAATTCCTTTCTTTTGGAAAAAAGAAGCAAAAGTAAGTCCGAATTCACGAAATATATCTTTTGCATTCCCGCTTACTTTAGTCGTGTCGGAAACCGGACGTGGTAATATGAAACGGTGATAGATAAAGAACAATACAAAGAGACCGGACAGTACAAAAAACGTAATACTCCAGGCCATACGGATATGTCCTGTGAAATGTTCTAACGCACCTGCTAAAATAATCAATAAACCTTGCCCTGAAATCATGGCCAGACGGTAAAAAGTGCTGCGTATCCCGACAAAAAACGATTGCTCGTTGCTGTCCAGGGCCATCATGTAAAACCCGTCGGCTGCGATATCGTGTGTAGCCGAACTAAAAGCTATAAGCCACAGCACTGCCAGTGTCCCCTGAAAGAAAAACGGCATGGGTATCAAAAATGCAACACCAGCCATACCTGCTCCAATCAACAATTGCATTGTAATAATCCACCAGCGTTTTGTTTTGATAATATCCACAAAAGGACTCCAGAAAGGCTTGATTACCCACGGTAAATACAGCCAACTGGTATATAGGGCGATGTCAGTATTCGATATTCCCAGACGTTTGTACATGATTACTGCCACAGTCATAGCTACCACATACGGCATTCCTTCAGCAAAATAGAGTGTCGGTATCCAGGACCAGGGGGATTTGTTCTTACTTGTTTGATTAATCATTTTATTTTGGTACGTTTCTGTATTTTATAAAAGTAGGACGGATATGTTTTTTGAAAGTATCTATGATTACAGCAATAATTTCACTTAACCTTTTTGTAAATATCAAACGATAGTGAGTCTTTATATTGAAGTATATTTTCAAATTGCTTTCGGGTAGGTTTTAGAAACCGTTTAATCACTATTTGTTTCGTTTTATCAGTTACTACTTCTGAATTTGATAACTTAATTAGTTTTTCAAACATGTTTTCGGGACTGAATTTTCTTATTTTTAATTCTCCTGATTTAGTACTTGCTATTCCTACACTCCATAAATCATCGTATTCCTTATTCAGTATAAGATAACCTTTAAATTTGCGGATTATATCTTTTCTTAGATTGTAAATTGTATCAATTTTACTTTCTTTTACGTAAAGTGTGTCATCCTTTATTTTAAATGGTAATTTTTCTTTTGTCCAACTAATAACCAGATACTGGTTTTCGATATGATAAGCTTTCGAAGTATCAGCTTCCTGTTTTGAAATTTTGAATACGGATACAGATTCCATAATCATATACGTTTTATAGATCGATAAAAGATTAGAATCATTATCCATGTATTTTCCCCGGTAAGATATTGGAATCTCAATCAGATTTTTTACCCCATCAGGTTGTGGTTTGTTAAATGATACTTTTAGTTCTTCGGCATGTTTAGGAGTGCAAGCACTTAAAAAGAAAAGAATTCCTACAAACAAATTGTGATTTTTCATATTATTTTTTTCTATTTGCTACCGACTTCAAACTAACTCTTCAAACCTCAAACCTCAAACCACAAACCTCAAACTTTTCAAACTTCAAACTTCAAACTAATAAACCTTTTTCAATTCCGCTCCTCTGAAATAATGTTGCAAAATTTCTTTGTATTTATACCCCTTTTCTCCCATTACTGCCGCACCAATCTGGCAAAGTCCGACACCATGTCCCCAACCTGCGCCATAAAGAGTGAAACGTTGCGGAATATGATCGATGAGATCAAATCTGTCGGCTACAAATGCAGAGCTGTAAAGGTGAGTCTCCGAAAGCCATTTACGAATTTCAAGTTCTTTGCCAACAGTAACAGTTTCTTTTGTCCCGATAATTTTAAGTTCAATGATTCGCCCCGATTCTCCACGTTGTATGGGTATTAAATCGATGATTTCACCAAAATCAATCCCTGATTTACGTGCAATGAGTTCTGCAATTTTCTGTTGAGAGTATTCAACCTTCCACCTGTAAAAATCGGTTGTTTCCTGATCATAATTATTGAGTACCTGGGATAATATTTCTTTGTCTGTTGTATTACAAAAAGCAGCAGGCGATTTCCGAATCCAATCAATCGCATTATCTTCTTTGATAAGTTCAATATCAAAACCTGCCGGAGCATCCACGTTATCAATCACAGGTGTTAAATAAGGATGGTGGACAGGTGCCCAGCAATTCTCAAATGCCTCTGTGATTCCACCACACGATTTAGAAAAACGGGCGTCACAAATCTTGTTGTCAAAGATCAATACTTCTCCCCGGGTAGCTTCTATAGCTGCTTCAACAGCCGGAGTACTTGCTTTGTTAACCCCCTGGTAACGCTGGCAATGATCATCGGCACAAACATCAAAATTCGTATGTGCATCCCTTTCGTACCACTTTTTAATAAAGTTTGGAGTTTGAAGTTTGGAGTCGGAAGTTGATAGTTGGTATTCGGTAGTTGGTAGTTGAATACCAGATTCTTCTTGCCTCTTGCTCCTTACCTCTTGCCTCTTACCACTTACCTTTTGTTCCTGTATTGGACAGAGCAACCAACTCCTGGATATGACCGCATGAGCTTTGAGTAATTCTTCAGAAGCAGTGGCACTCATTTCGCTGGAGATGACACTCTTAAGATAATCTTCGACATTAATTATGTTAATAGCCGTTAGCTTTTTCCCTTCAATGATGAACTTCAACGAACCTTTGAAACGCTGATTTTCCATACGTTCCCAATGAAAATTAATACCAATCACTACATCGATCAAATCAAAGGATGCATTTTCGTCGGTTGGTTCAAATGTTATTTCATCAAAATGTTCGTCGAGAAAAACAACTTCCCCGTCTTTTATTTTAGCCTTTTGTTTCCCTGAATAAGTACTTCCGTTAGTTGACGTAAAATCTCCGTTCAACACAAACTTTATGGTTCGGTTCGATAAAATTCCAACCTGAATAGATTCGTAATTCATAATTCCAATTTTCAGTAATACAAAATAATAGTAATAACGGTAAAAAAGTAATTCATTATAATATCAAGTAAGAAAATTATAATTTGACTCCCTTTCAATTCAACTGCATTGCTCAAAAATGCTCATTATATCTTCTCTGGTTATTTTTTCAAAATGACTTTCGATAGGGGTGATAAATATTCCGCTCATTTCAACGGTAGCAGGACTCACCAGTAACTGTTGGTTGTCTTCGGCAGTATATTGCCAGGGTCGGAAAGCTGAACGGGGGAAAATAAATGTATACCAGATCCCATCCTCGTATGAGCAAATAATATTCATCAGGGGTTCTTCAGTACTATTACCCTGCCATTTAATGTACAGATTCTTAAAAATATTTTGTGCTGAAATGATGGTGTCCGATTCAATGCAATATACGGTTCGCAGGTAGTTTTTTAAACGGAAGAGTTGGTAATTCACCCCTTCTTCCAATAACTCACCATGCATTGGTTTCATTCGTATATAATCGGTGAGTAATGGCAAAAAATCTTTAGTACCTGCCTGAAAATGCATGTGATCGGGTGCCGAAGCACCGCATTTGGGGCCGTTATAAAAAACAATATAATTATCCAATGCTCCTGCCAATTCAAGCATGTCTGTAAAATAGGGTTTTATCTGTTGGTCGGAATGTTCTTTGCGGGGAATGGTGAAATGTTGCGGAAAAATAGGGTAGGGGTTTACTAATAATGTATAATCAATCAAATCGATGCTCTGCTGCTCTTTAGGGCGGTTTTCATTGCACAGGAAACACTTACGTGCGGAAATGGATTTGGGGTCCACATTGGCTCCTGTTGAAGCGATGCGGGCAGGATTAAACTGAATAGTTACCTCGAAATCGCCAAAATTGAACGATTTGGTTCTGACAGTTTTCAGGCCTTCATAATTCACACGGGCAAGTTCCCAATTCGAAAACTGCTCGTGGAATAATGTGTTTATTTGATTGTTGAGTTTATTCATTAAATCTTATTTTGTTTTTCCAACATCCTTCTGAATAATTTAATTTAGAAGAATGCATAACTTAAACCTGCTGAAAATCCAGCATTTAAGTTATTGATAGTGCCATTATCGCTATTAAATAAGTACTTGTTCAAAGATGCATAACCGGATAATCTTAATTGAGGAGATAAATAATAATAGGCAGAAAAGTTAATCCGGGTAGAAGAATTATGACTTTTATAACAACCAACTGAATCAAAGATGGAAGATAAATCTTGTTTCGAATAATTCTGATTGAATAATTCTGATATGCCTACACTTAAATTCGTTCTTGAATTTGGATAATAACCCAGTGTATAACTCCCGCTAAGACCGATACCGCTTGCGCTGGTTTTATTCCTGATCGTTGATTGAAGATATTTTCCATTTTCGTAACCTGTCGATCCGGTCATGGATAAAGCTACAGAGTGTTGCCAATTTAAATTTACTGGTTTTTCATAGTTATAAATCAAATTTAAATTGCCTCCATACATCCAGTTTTCCTGATTATTCGGATTATTTTCATTTTGTGTTGAACTCGTAGTTTCATTTATGTTTTTATCCCAGCTCCCGGAAGGAATAAAGCTTATTTCAAAAGTTTGTCCTGATTTTCTTAAAAAGTTTGCTCCGTTAATCCAAAGGTCGTACAAATTAGTAAAATACGTTGCATCCTGTTTATTGAGTAAACTGTTTCTGACAAAAAACGAATCCACAGAGGCTATTTCTTCCATTAAATGAATCCGTGAATCCAGGAAACGCTTGTTTTTCACCCTGGATATATGTTGTGATAAATTAAAAATCTCATCATTCGTCAAATGACGGGTTAAAACTCCTTTTTTAGTCAGTTCCTCAAGAATATAAATTGCCTGTCGTGCATCTTCTACCGATTCAATTCTACCAATACCAATACCAATGGAAGGATTTAGCCCTATGTTTAAATCATTTTGATATATGTTTGTAAAAACGGTTTTATTTCCGGTAACATCTTTTGACATGTTGTAGTAAATAAAACTATTCGCTCCATAGGAAATAAAATGGTTCGATGAATAATAATAACGATTTGAGATGTTAAAATTCATGTTGGTTATTGAATTCAATCTATGTTCGTTATTTTCATCGTTTGAAGGTTTATTTGTATTGTTGTTGAAGCTGAAATTACCTGATAATTGAATGTCTGAAATAAGTTTCCGTGTGTTTTTAATATGTGAGAATGTCGAATATATTTGCCCGTTCAAATTAGAAGTCTTTAAAGAATCATTGGGCACACCCTTATAAATCAGAGGATTATACGTAGTTGCTTCATTCGAAACAGCACCTGAGGTGCTGAAATTAACCCCCAGACTATTTCTAACTATATCAGGCGTATAATACTTGCTAATGTCATACCTGTACTCCTGGGCAAAAGTATTAAAAGCTACTCCCGATAAGATAAAACAAAAAATAAAACTTGTAAAGATTTTCTTTTTCATGATACATGTTTTTAAAATTATGTTTTTTCTGATTACAATAATTATTCCGTTAAATTTAAGAAATAGATGGTTAAAGAATTTATTATTGTTTGTTAGCGTTACAAGTAAATATTTCGATAAAATTAACTAGTTTTATTCGTCTTATTATTTAAATATTGTCTGGCCTTCAACTCGATAGTTCTGATTTTATCTTTGTACAGATTATAACCGTTCATTTTTACAACATCCAGTGAAGCGTCCGAATTGTCATCCCAACGCCGGCACAGATAAAGGGAAGTGTATACCCGTCCTATTTGATATTCACGGCTGATACGTAAACCCAATGCATAATCTTCACCGTAGCTGGTGTTTGGTACTTTTATGTCGCGAAGTACCGGAGTGTAAAATGCACGGGGAGCACCCAGACCATTTATTCGCATTGCATTATTCCTACCATTTTCGGGTGTCCATTCTTTATGGTCGATCAGTCCGGGTGCAATTGTTTCCATAGCAAAGTCCGTCATCGTATAAGATCCAATCACCATGGCGCAGTTTTGTTCATAGAAGGCAGTTACGATTGTCTGCAGTGTATTATCATCCTGATACACATCATCACTGTCCAGTTGTACTGCAAACTTACCGCATTCAGAATGGTCGACTCCTGCATTCCAGCATCCTCCTATCCCAAGGTCGGTACGTCCGGGGATGATGTGTATAACCCGGTTGTCTAGTGAGGCATATTTCTCAATTAATTCTGAGGTTCCATCAGTAGAAAAATTGTCGATAATAATCAGGTTGAACTTAAAATCAGTCTTTTGAATTAATACTGATTTAATGGCATCTTCAACAGTACGAACCCTGTTTTTTATGGGGATAATTACCGATGCTTCTACAGAAAATTTACTTTCATTGAACGCAATAGTTTTAAAATCAGGGGTTAAATATCCGCCAATAATCTTTAAATGACCGGTGCAGGCAGCTTCCATTTCAATTTGCACCGCCCTGTTTTTAGGATCTACGTAATCAAACTGCTTTTCACCACTTTTACGGGTATCAACTTCTATCTCTGTATAGAGATATTCGTTTATGTGGATCAATTCAGCTTGCTGTGAGACTTTCAGACGCAGGTTATAAAGCCCGGCATACTGGTAATTGTCAGTTGTTTCAAGAATTGCCTTTTTTAAGCACTCTGAGTTATAAAATAATACAGAGCCAAAATTGAAATCATCACGCAAACTGCCTTTCTGATAATCAATCAGGGGTAAATTAGTCCGCTCTTCATGTATGATTTGATAATAATCGGCATATACCAATCCGGCACCTGTGCCTTCGGCAATGTGAAAGTAACGTTCAAGTGCATATTGACCGGGTTCGAGGATCGTATCTTTTATGTAGATCAGCGAATAATTTGTATCCGACCTGTCACCAATCATTTTAATCGTTTCACTGCTTTGAACCGAATCTATTTCAATAGTCAGACAACCGTCAATCTGAAGATTACTTCCTTTCTTTATAAGAAGATATACGTTTTTTACTAATGTGGACTGAGTAAGTTGTTGAACTGTTTTCCCGGTTTGAAGGATGTCGTTACACACAACGAAGCAATTAATTTGTTTCATCTTGCTGTCTGAATTGTTTTATGTTGCCAAAATTACGACTAAATTTCCAAGGTTGCAACAAAAACATTAAAACGTACGTAGGTCAATTCATCGTTTTATCTTTAAATTGAAATACACCCTCTCTTCTTATTTGTATTTTCTTAAAAAGGTTTTTGATAATTATGTCTTATCTTTGTGTTCAATTGGATATTCAAAAAAAAGAAATTATGATATTGATTGCCGACAGCGGATCTACTAAAACACATTGGTGTTTGGTAGAGCATGGTGAAATAGTAAATGAAATCAGGACAGATGGAATCAATCCGTTTTATCAGACAGACATGGAAATCATTGCCTTGCTTGCCGACCAACTCATACCTAAACTTGAAAATACAGATATTGATCGTATTTACTTTTATGGTGCCGGATGTTCTTTCCCTGAAAAAAAAATACTGGTAACCCGTGGATTGGTCCGCTTCTTTGGAAATTCTATTATCGAAATTCAGAGTGATTTAATGGGTGCTGCCCGATCGTTGTTTCAACGTGAGAGTGGAATTGCCTGTATACTTGGAACTGGTTCTAATTCTTGCTATTATGATGGAAAAGACATTATACAAAATGTTTCACCACTAGGGTTTATTCTCGGTGATGAAGGGAGTGGAGCGGTATTAGGCAAATTATTTCTTGCGGATTGCCTGAAAAATCAACTCCCTGAAGAGCTGAAAAATGAATTTATGTCCCGGTATGAACTTACTCCTGAGATGATTCTCGAAAATATCTATAAAAAACCATTCCCGAATCGTTTTTTAGCACAATTCACTCCTTTTCTTCTTGAAAAAATAGAGGAACCTTCTGTATTCAATCTTGTTTACGATAGTTTTGATGCTTTTTTTATCCGCAATGTCATGCAATATCCGTTAGAAGATATCCGGGTGGGATGTATTGGTTCAGTGGCCTATTATTTCAGGGATACGCTTGAAATTGTGGCATCGGAACGAAGAATTGAGATTTCTGAAATTGTGCAGGATCCAATGGACGGATTAGTGAAGTTCCATAACCCCAACCTCTAAAGGGGAGTGAAAAGACACTTAACCCGTAATGGTGAGAAAAATAGTTTAAATGATTATCATGAAGAATAGAGAAGATTCACAGATAGATACTTATTTCAATTCCCCTTTAGGGGTCAGAGGTTCTTCTATGGTTACCGAACAACCATCTTTACACGACAACCTGGATAAAAAATCAACAGGACAATTGCTCAACGAAATGAATGAGGAAGACCGGAAAGTAGCTCTTGCCGTACAATCAGCCATTCCCCGGTTGGAAGAACTAATCGATAAAATCGTGGAGCGAATGAAACGAGGAGGCCGGATTTTCTATATAGGTGCCGGTTCCAGTGGTCGACTGGGTGTATTGGATGCTTCCGAAATACCTCCAACCTTTGGTCTGTCCTCCGGTCTGGTCATCGGGTTAATAGCCGGTGGCGATAATGCATTGAGAAATCCTGTTGAAAATGCGGAAGATGATAGTGAAAAAGCCTGGATAGATTTGAAATTGTTTAATATAAATAAAACTGATACTGTCATTGGTATAGCTGCTTCAGGAACTACACCATATGTTATAGGAGGATTGCGTAATGCCCGGGCAAACGGAATGCTAACAGCTTCCATAGCCTGTAATCCCGATTCGTTGATTGCGCAGGAGGCGGAAATCAGTATAGAGGTGATCGTAGGACCCGAATTTGTAACGGGTAGTACCCGATTGAAATCAGGTACCGCAGAAAAGCTCGTGCTGAATATGATTTCAACGGTTACCATGATCAAATTAGGTCGTGTTAAAGGCAATAGAATGGTGAACATGCAGCTCTCAAACATCAAATTAATTGATCGTGGAACCCGCATGATAATGGAGGATCTGGGTTTAGAATATGAACAGGCAAAAAATATCCTGCTTGTTCATGGTTCTGTAAAAAAAGCTGTGGAATTTTACAAGTCAACTCATTTAATACTCTAACTTTTCTTTTTATAACTCAATACCGCCCAGGTGTTAAAGAAAACTGCAAATCCGATTAATGCCAGTAAATCATTCATCATTTGGATTGGATTACTCCCTTTTAGATAGACCGAACGCATGACAACCATAAAGTGTTTCAACGGATTAAACGCCGCAATCCATTTTGCCCATTCGGGCATACTGTCGATGGGTGTGTATAACCCACTCAGCATGATGAAAAGCATCATAAAGAAAAATACGATAAACATGGCCTGCTGTAATGTGGATGCATAATTGGAAATCACAATTCCTAATCCCGAAACCGTTAGAATGTAAATGGCTGCGAACAAATAGATAGTTGAAAAATATCCGGCCGGTATTAATCCGTAAACCGCCCAGGCTATAATAAAGCCTATGCTGATAACTATCAATCCGATGATCCAGAATGGAATCAATTTAGCGAGTATGAAAGTGGCTTTAGGGACAGGACTTACATTGATTTGCTCCATCGTTCCCAGCTCTTTTTCAAAAACAATAGAGATAGCCGGTAAAAAACCGCACAGTAACGTTAATATCATGACCATTAAAGCGGGAACCATAAATACACGATAATTTAAATGGGGATTAAAACGATATTGTGTATCAATTTGAATGGTTGGCGTTGTATTTGATGCTGTAGCTGATGGAAGTAATTTCTGAATAATGCCTGCATTAAAATCGGTTATTATACTGACCAGATAAGTCATTCCAATCCCACCTTTCATTCCATTTACAGCATTAGCCGAAATCATTACTTTCCCTCCACGGCCGTTTACAATGTTTTTTTCAAAATCAACAGGTATCTCGAGGATAATATCCGACTTATTACTTTCAATGCTCTTAAGTGCTTTCGAATAATTTTGTGATACATCGGTCAGTTTGAAATAGTTTGAGGAAATGATTTTTTGAGTAAGTTGATGCGAATAGCTGCTATGGTCGTTGTCAATCATACTTAAATTCAGGTTTTTTATCTCATAGCTGGCTGCCCATGGAAAAACCATTAACACCATAAACGGAAAAACAAATATCATTTTCGGAAGAAATGAGTTCCGTAGAATTTGTTTAAACTCTTTTTTAAGAAGATATTTTATCATAAAAACATATTGTTAATGTAATTGTTTCCAACTACTTATTCCTTACTCCTTACCTCTTACTTACTACAATTTATTCCAGCCTTATTTTGAATTTTTTCACGCTGACACCCACTAAAACAATACTCATCAGGCCAAGAATACCGACTTCTTTCAATACCGAAGTAATTCCAAGTCCTTTGATCATGATCGATTTTACTGCCGAAATATACCATTTCGCCGGTACAATGTCAGAAAGCCACTGAAGTGCTACCGGCATGTTTTCAATTGGAAAGATCATCCCCGAAAGAAGCATAACCGGGAGCATGAGTCCCATCCCTGAGATTAACATGGCTGCCTGTTGCGAATCGGTCAACGTGGATACCAACAATCCGAGAGCCAGAGATACAAAAATATAGAGTAGCGATACGGCTACCAGACTCATTAAACTTCCTGCAATTGGTACTTTAAGCACAAATACCGATAATAGCATGATGGTACCAAAATTTACAAAGGAAAGCACAAAATAGGGCGTAATTTTTGATAGAATGATATAAATTGGTTTCATAGGTGAAACCAGCAATATCTCCATGGTCCCCATCTCTTTTTCCCGGACAATAGCAATGGAGGTCATCATGGCGCAGATTAATAGCATAATCATTCCCAATACCCCGGGTACAAAATTGAAAGCCCCGATCATTTGAGGATTATATAGCATTTTAATCTCAGGAATAATCTGATACGGATTTGTAGTTGCCCCCATTAACTCCTGTTGATACGAGTTTATGATGTTGCTGGCATAAAACGTGAATGATGTTGCAGCATTCGGGTCGGTAGCGTCGGCAATAAGTTGAATGTGAGCTTTCCCTGTCTGATGCAGTTTTTCAGCAAAATGATCTTCAAATACCACGACCAGTTTTGCTTTCGCATCTCTGAAAATCGGCTGAATCTCATCGGTGGTTTGAATCCTTTTCACCACATCGAAATAGGCACTGGCATTTATCCTGTCGATAATCCGGCTACTGGCATCATCATTTGTTGGCGCTAGGACAGCTACTTCGGTGTTTTTTACTTCGGTTGTCAGAGCAAAACCAAATAAAATAATTTGAATGATCGGCATCAACAGCAAAATCATCATGGTGGTTTTGTCGCGTAGAATATGATAAAATTCTTTTCGTATAAAAGACAAAAGTTGTTTCATGATTAATCGGCTTTACGGGTTGATTTGCGTGCTAATTGTTGAAAAACTTCGTCCATGCTGCTGGCATTAAATTGCTTTTTTAAGTTCTTTGGAGAGTCAAGTGCTTCAATTCGTCCGTCTACCATGATGGATACACGGTTGCAGTATTCTGCTTCATCCATATAGTGTGTTGTTACGAAAACCGTGATTCCTCTTGATGTAGCGTCGTAAATCAATTCCCAAAACTGACGTCGTGTTATGGGATCAACACCACCCGTAGGCTCATCCAGAAAAACGACCTGTGGATTATGAAAAATGGATACCGAGAAAGCTAATTTTTGTTTAAACCCCAACGGCAACGAACCAACCAGTTTATCTCTTTCGTTCTCGAAATTTAAAACCTTCATGAGTTCGTCCGTTTTCTCTTTGATTTGCTTATCAGTCATTCCGTATATTCCACCAAAAAGCTCGATATTTTCCCATACTTTCAAATCATTATAGAGCGAGAACTTCTGGCTCATATACCCAATATTCTTTTTGACAAGTTCGGTTTGATTTTCAATATCGTAACCGGCCACCATTCCTTTACCTTCACTTGGAATGCTAAGTCCGCAAAGCATACGCATGGCAGTTGTTTTGCCGGCACCGTTTGCTCCTAAAAATCCAAAGATCTCGCCTCGTTCTACCTCAAACGAAATGTGATCCACTGCCGTAAAATGTCCGAATTTTTTCGTCAGATTCTCTGCTGATATTACTTTACCGGGATGATGTTGAATTATATTATCCATTTTTTGCTTGCAGTCTTAGTTCTGACTTAATTTCATGAAACAATCTTCAATAGTTGGTTCAATTTCTCTGATCTCAATATTGGTATGGCCTTTCTGTTCGAGGTATGCTTTTAAACCTGAAACAGTAAATTCAGGGTTGTCAATGGATACATGGTGTTTGTCCCCAAAGGCAAAACAGTTTCCGGTCATTTCGTTTTCTCTCAAATCCTTCAATAAATTGTACATCGAATCACTTTGAACTGCCCAAAGTTTGTTTTCATACTGTTTAATAATGTTTTTTGGAGTATCAATTTTTAAAAAATGTCCATTTTGTATCAGTGCGATCCGGTCACATAAACCGGCTTCATCCATATATGGAGTAGAAACCAGAATGGTAATGCCCTGTGCTTTTAATTTTTTCAACATTCCCCAGAATTCTTTGCGTGATACCGGATCAACACCTGTAGTTGGTTCATCCAGAAACAGTACGCTGGGCTTATGAATCAGTGCACAACTTAATGCCAGTTTTTGCTTCATTCCACCCGATAGCTTCCCCGCCCGCCGTTTTTTGAAAGGCTCTATTTGCTGGTAGATATCCTTTATCAGATCGTAGTTTTCTTCAATAGTTGTATTAAAAACAGTGGCGAAAAAGTTGAGATTCTCTTCTACTGTCAGATCCTGATAAAGTGAAAATCTCCCCGGCATATACCCAACCCGATTACGGATTTCCTTATATTCATTGACAACATCAAATCCATTGACTGATGCACTGCCGCTGTCAGGGAGAATAAGGGTTGTCAATATCCGGAAAATAGTCGTTTTTCCGGCACCATCAGGTCCGATAATCCCGAAAATTTCACCTTCTGTCACTTCAAAACTAATACCCCCAACCACTAAAGGAGAATTTGTTTCACTTACGTCTCCGGATTTTGGTCTTTCTCCGATACCTGCAAATTTGCCTGATTCTTTAGTGGAATAATTCTTGGAAATATTTTTTACTTCAATTGCATTCATAAACTACACATATATTTATCGCATTTACAATTAATATTAAAGTATTGGCATTGTCCCTTCAAATATGCAGGAATTCATAGATCACAAATGCGCGGTTTTTTTATTTCCATTTTCTATCCCTTTTCTGATAGTATTGATATAAAATGGTTGAATAGAAATGATGGATAAACTGACTCTACTAATGAAGTTCGCTTTTAGGGGTTGTCAAAACTTTACATTCCCATACATTCCGATCTTCAGAAATCCATCATTCTTTACATTGATTTTTACCGCATAAACCAGATTTGCCCGTTCGTCACGTGTTTGTATGGTTTTAGGAGTAAATTCCGATTTGTTTGAAATCCAGGCCAATGTTCCGGTATAGTCACGGTCTTTGTCTTTCCCGAAATCAGTAGTGACTTTCACTTTTTGGCCGATTTTTAATCCGGATAATTGATCGGCTGTAACATACGCACGTAAAATCATGCTCTTAGTATCTGCAATTTTGAAAAGAGCTTTCCCCGGTGCAGCCACTTCACCCATCTCGGCATATTTTACCAGAACCGTTCCATTAATCGGACTGACTATCCTGCATTTATTCAGTTGATCTTCAACTTGTGCGATTTGAATCTTTATTCCTTGACTATCATCGTTTATCCCCTGATTTGTTGTGACTAATGTGGTTTTCTGTGCATCCAGCTGTTTGTTTAGTACAGCAATCTGAGCATTTATATCGTCGAGCTGTTTTTGATTGGCAGCATTCGCTTTTAATAAATTTTCAACCCGTTTACGTTCGTTTTTTGCCGTTACGATTTGTTGTTCAATGGCAGCAATTTGTATTCCTACATTTGGTCGGCGGACCTGCATGGATTTATTTCCGGATATTAACTGCATTTTACGCAGATAGAGCTGCAAACTGTCAATCGTTCCTACTTCTTCGTTGGCAGTGAGGACCTGACCTTCCTGGATATTGAATGTCAAAATTCTGCCTGTTGCTTCGGATGAAACCATTACTTCTGTCGTTTCAAAGGTTCCCGAAGCGTCATAATCATCTTTAGATTTTCCACATGAAATGAATAAAACAGCAATTAATATACTTAAAAACAAATATTTTATCACGTTGCAAAACGCGTTTCTTAAAATTACATTACTTGTTTTCATAAAATTTCTTTTTTCAATTGTAAATGGTGGAATGGTCAATTGTTTGAGTTGTTTTTAAGTTGATATACAGTCATTAATAGCTGGATTTCATGTAGCGATTTTAATTGCCGTGCCTGATTTTCAGCATTGATTTCACGAATTAAATCACTCACAGAGGATGTTCCGTTTTCCATTTTTGCAGTTGCGGCTTTCTTTATATTCACCCGAAGCTGAATAATTTCGTCATCATTAGAAAGAGTCGATTGAAGTTTGACGATATCATTTTGTTGCTGTTTGGTTATTAAACTGTTATTAAACAGAAATGTCTCTTTTTGGACATCTACTGTTTTCTTACTTAATTCCAACTTGTTGAAGTTATTTTTTTGAGTATAGATTCCGCTGATGTTCCAGGAGAACCTTAATCCCCCGATGTAGAAAGGTGAAAAGCCAATGGTGAACATGTTTAATCCCGGTTGACCGTATCCTCCCTGGATAAATGCCCCTAACTTAGGTAAATTTCCAGCTTTCAAAATAGATTTCTGACTTTCGTATAGTTTATTCTGAGCATCGAACAGACCGATTTCAGGGCGGTGATTCAATGTATCTTTCAGAACCGAAAGAACTACTACCGGTTTGGCTAATTCTGTTTGGTCATCTATTCTTGAACCGGTCAATGCAGTTAACATCATGCAATAAGTTTTACGGGTACTCTTCAGATCTTCTTCCCGCTGAGAGGCGTTTAGTTGTTCAACATGTACAGCGTCTAAATCCGACTGGTTAGCAATGCCATTTTGCTTATATGCATCCAACCGATTGTAATTGGTGGCTAAATCATTTTCCAGAATATCATTTTGTTTTAGTTGTTCATTCAATAAGAGAATACCAAAAAACAGTTGATTTACACGATCTTTCAAGGCATATAAATCAACTTCAAGTTTTTTCCTCTCAACTTCTGTTCCTGCATTCGTCGCGTTTTTCTGAGATGATATAACACCGCCATCCCAAATAACCTGACTGGCTTCCAAAACTGCCTGGTATTGATCTTTTGCTAACGAAGGCAATGTAACCCCGAGTTTTTGACCAAGTACTGCCGGTATTTGAGTGACGGCCGATTGATAAGTAGCTTTAGCCGATAGCGAAAGTTGTGGTAAATACCCTTTGTTTGCATTTGAAATGTTGAACTGAGTGGTCTGTTCGATTAGTCCGTACTGTTTTACCAGTGGGTAATTCGCAATAGCTTTTGATTGGCACGTTTCAACTGTCAGACTTTGTGCATTCAAATTAAAATGAATGAATAGTAACAGGAAGGAATATAAAATTTGTTTTTTCATCTTTTTGAATTCTAATGATCAAATTTATGTATAGGTATGAAATACATATTGTTTTTTTCTATTTTAGATAAAAAATGCTTATAGTTTTTGATTCTTACGGTCTTAAACTTTTTAAAATAAAATCAACATTTTCTGCACGCCGGTGTGAAATCATAAACTCCTTTTGAGAAACATCCCACTGCAATGCTTTTTCGGCAACAGGCAGCATTATAAATAAAGCAATATTCAGTGAAAGCATTGAGACAATCAGATCAATTAAACTTATTTCTCTTACATTACCCTTTTCAATTTCTATTTGTAATTCTTCATTCAGTTCCATTATAAGTTGCTCAGGCAATTCATGGAGTTTCTCACGCAATGCATCAATTTGTTCGGGTCTTCTGGATAATTCGTTCAGTATGAGGGAAGGTATGCCCGGGTTTTTCCGTAACAAATCGAAATGTGATTCAATAATGAATTTTAGTTTATCCTGAAATTTCATTTCTACCATATTCTTCATCTCAAAAAATCCCTGAAAAAGCAACTTGAATTTTTGTTCAAAAATAACATTGAACAAATTGTCTTTTGTTCTAAAATAATAATGAACCAATGCCTGATTGCAACCCACTTCTTTTGCAATTTCAGTTGTTGAAGTCAAGGCAAATCCCTTTTCAAGAAACAGTTTTTCAGCTACTTCCAGGATTGCTTGCTCTAATGATTGTTCGCCCTTAATATCCATATTTAATAAGTTTGTTTAATAGCACTATTAATACAACACAAAAGAATACTTTTTAGTTGAATATTCTTTAATTTGAAATTATAAATTATAGTTATTTATGATATGTGCTATGTAATACTACTAAAAGATAATTGTTGGTTTATTGATATTGTGATTATCCGTAAAAGATCCTTCCCCCCTCAAAAATTTAATTATCTTATCTTATGTTGGGTTGATGGATTTAATTCAGAAAAAAGCGGATATTTAAATTTTATTTTTATATTTGTATTTCGAATACTTCTCTTACTCTGAATGCTTTTGTATTGGTTTTGTATTGGTTTTGGATCCATAGCTATTCTGATATATCAGTCACTTAACAATCATTTATTAACCATATATTTGCCATATATCTATTAAGGTATGTGGCATATATTTTGGAAATATATAAATGAATTATAGTTGACAAAACCAATCCAAAACCAATCCAACACCGTTCCAAAACCCATTGAAGAATTATAACAAATTGGTTATAAGATATACTTTGCGAATCAGAATACAAAAGTAGTAGAAGTGTGAATGTTAAAACAATGATTTTATTCTGTACTGTAGTCTTTTTTAATCAGGTGTCTTTGCGGATATTCATTTTTAAAAATAAAGTGGGAGGACTGAAATAAAAAAAAGGAACAGACCCTAAAAAAAGTCTATTCCTTATTAATTATGAACTTACTATGAAATTAAATTGTAAAGTAAGTTGTTTTAGTTCCTTTTAAATGAATTTTATTTTTTATTTCCTGAAGCTTTTAAAACATCAAGCAATTCACGGAGATCTACAGTTGCATAAGTTGATGAATGATCGGACATGGCATATGGTAATACAAGTTCATTGTTATGAATAAATGAACCGCACGAGTAAATAACATTTGGAACATACCCTTCTCTTTCCGATTCATTTGGAACCATTAACGGACTGCTCAACCTGCCTATTTCAATTTCAGGATTTTCAAGATCATACAAAGAAGCTCCCAACGAATATTCCCGCATTGAACCGACAGCATGTGTAATTACCAGCCATCCGTCTTTGGTCTCGATTGGTGAACCTGCATTGCCTATCTGAACTAATTCCCATGGATATTTAGGCCGTTGAATGATTTTAGCTTCACGCCAGATATTGATACTGTCTGAATATGCAAGATAATTATTTACACCATCTATTCTGCACAACATAGCGTATTTCCCGTTAATCTTACGGGGGAATAATGCCATTCCTTTGTTTTGGGCTATTTCACCATTAATCGGTAAAATTTTGAAATCATAAAAATCTTTTGTGCTGATTAATTTAGGCATTGTAGCCATTCCATCATAAGCAGTATAGGTTGCATAATAGGTTATTTCACCATCATCACCCGTAAATTTGACAAAACGGGCATCTTCAATTCCTTTTTGTTCAGTAGCTGAAATAGGGAAAATAACCCGTTCGGAAATAGCTGAATCAATCGAAAAATGAATCTCGTAATGTGATGAAGCCAGCCACATCATTTGAATAATTATTTTTAATTGATCTTCGGTAATATCGGGATTTTTACGCGCCAGTTCGATATTCCGCATTAATTCACCATAGGTAAAATTATCATTCAGATTATCTAAGACAAAGGCTGCTGAGATTGTGTTTTTTTGATCCGGAGCTTCATCCGGAGTGTCAACAATCAACGGAGTAATTGCATTTTCCTGAACCTGTATTTCATCCGGAGTCTCAATAAGAGCGGGAACTATAACATTCACATGTTCCTGCATTTCATTCAATTTTTTCTGAAATGTTTTTTTCTCATAAACATTCCGCTTAATTACATCTGCTTCTGCAAGCATTTTACCCACAGGTTCGATGGTGAGATTATTGTTTTTATCCAGTGTTCCCGATCGAAAAACAATCGATGAAATATGTCCTTCGCCGGTAGCCCTGAAACTGAAAATGACTCTCTTTTCGTCAGCACTTATTTCGGACTGATCGGGATGTTCAACGATTGAAGGATTAAAAAAAGCAGCTGATTCAATTGAATATTCCATTGTGAAATAGGAACCGATCAAAGCTTTCTGAGATAAACTTAAGTCCTCTTCATTCACTTCAATTTTATCGAAAATAGGGGCGAGCCTGTCAAAGTATTTTTCGAATACTTTGGATATATTCCTGTGACGACGGGAATAACCTCTCAGTAACTGACTCATGGCAATGTTTACATCCTTTTCGGGCATTGCCAAAACTTTTCTGATAATATCTGCTGACCTTTCATCGCTTATATATAAAAATCGGGCAATGATTCTCGAAGGATCGGGTGAGAATATAAATTTCTTTCTGTTAACTGCTACTTGCATAATTTTAATTTAAAAAAGCTGATTTATCTTTTGATGTATAACCTCTAACCCGCTAAAAGTGAGCTTTTATGATCGTTATAGAATGTAATTGTTTGTTCGATGTTAGTTATCTATGAAAATTATTAGTTTTTGATGAAATTGTGACTCGAATAATTAAACACTAAATAATTTAAAATATTGAATTATTCTGACAGTTTTAATAAGTTTATAAGATTCTGTTTTGATAAAAAAAGAGGTTCATTATATTTAAATTGTATGAATAATGCAGTAAAAACTACATTGATTTATACCCTGTTAACAATCGAAGCGGCAAACATGTAAATAAATAACTGGAAATAATATTTCCGGTTTCTCAATCAATACTCAAATGTACAAAAAATGATTCAGTATGGTATCGAATTATTCATATAATATCAGATTATGTTCACTGACTCTGTTTAAAGTGCAGATAGTCAGAGTTTGTATTTTTTTTATGTGAAATTAAACTAATCTGTTTTTCTATTCTAATTTTTCAATTTTAAGAGAAAAGTAACATTTCATATTATTTATGCCTGAAAATAAAACTTTAAAAATACCGGTTATCTGATTTGTTTGAACTGTTGAAATCTTTAGGATGCGTATTCAATCTCATTCTTAATTATTAATAATAGTTTTTAAAAAAAAGGTTCTGCGTAAATAGATTCCTTCAATTTTAAGTCGTAACTCAAAAAATAAAGTAATTTATTTGTCAAATATATAATTCAGTAAACATTACAAAGGTGTATTTGTTTTGACTATAATTAAAACTATATTTTTCAACTATTCAATGATTATAAATAAAAAGAATGCAAATAACATATTCAAAATCTTCTGATTCATTAGTTCTCTCTCCCGAAAAAGCCTCTAAACAAAAATCGTTTGATTCTTTTATAAACAAATTCAAATCTGCACTTGAGACAGCATTTCACCAGGATAACGATATTGATCAATTAAGTATTCAACGAGGATTACCTAAAGAAGTATTAGCAAAAATCATGTCTGCTCATCCCATGTCCCTGTGTATTCCCAAAGAATACGGAGGAAGGGGAGGAACAGTTCAGGAAAATCTGACTCTATTGTCAGCTGCATCCTATGAATCATTGGCTTTGTCATTGACCATAGGCATAAACAGTGCTCTTTTTCTACAGCCGGTTGCAAAATACGGACAGGAAAATGTCAAGATGCCTATTTTCAAACGTTTCATAGAAGAACAAAACATGGGTGGATTGATGATCACTGAACCGAACTATGGCAGTGATGCGCTGAATATGCAAACATCGTATGTTGAAGAACCGGATTATTATCATATTCGGGGGACAAAACATTGGGCAGGATTAACAGGACAGGCTGATTTCTGGGTGTTAACTGCACGAAAACAAGCCATGAACGGTAATCTTCAGCGTGATGTCGATCTGTTCGTGTGTGATAACAGTGCACCGTTTCAAAAAATCGTAGTGGACGAATATTTTGAGAATTTGGGTCTGTATCAAATTCCTTACGGTCGGAATATCCTGGATGTGAAAATTCCAAAATTACAACGTCTTGAACCTAAAACAACCGGTGTTCAAATGTTGCTGGATCTTTTACACCGCAGTCGGATGCAATTTCCGGGTATCGGTCTCGGATTTATTAAGAGAATGCTCGATGAGGCAATCGCACATACCCAACAACGATATGTTGGCGGTAAAAATCTTTTCTCGTACGATCAGGTACAAGAACAATTGTCAAGTTTGCAAGCAAATTATACGGTATGTTCGGCACTTTGCACAAAAAGCAGTGAACTGGCCGATATTCATAATGACTTAATGCCTCTGGGTTTTGAAGCCAATATTATCAAAACTGTATCATCAGATTTAATGCAGAAATCAGCACAAACGTTGTTACAGCTGGTAGGAGCGATTGGATACCGCTTAAATCACATTGCAGGCAGGGGAATTGTCGATAGTCGGCCTTTCCAGATATTTGAAGGAGCTAATGACATTCTTTATGCACAAATCTCCGAATCTCTGATTAAGTTTATGAAAAATGTGAAAGAGGTGAATGTATGGGAATTTCTGAAAGACCATCCGCTTGCAATCCGGGCTGTAGACCACTTGAAAGATTTGTTGGACTTTAATCTGGATTTCCAAATGCCGCAACGAAAACTCGTTGAATTAGGAAAAGCAGTAAGCCGGATTGTGTCCATGGATCTAGTACTTAAAATGGGAGAAAACGGATTCCGTAAAGATTTGATAGATGGAGCTGTATCTATGCTTCATCAGGAAGTTTCAAATTTAATGACGACATTCTCATTTAAACAAAATACTACTGTCGTTGAAAATTATGAAGCCGGCAGCTCATGGGCAAATCTTGCAACCACTTAAATTTA